>JGI24005J15628_10001620_pt1 | contig 11961 bp, 7 predicted proteins | sample LinPmetageLP40_FD_15628 | JGI IMG/M metagenome (IMG submission 15628)
CTTATTGGGGTTCAAGAACTTGGTCAAGGCAATCGGCTATTTTCAAAAGAAGAGAAACAAGACTTGATGCACATAGCCATCTGCAAAGTGCTAAGCCTAGCAGGCTACTATGAACTAGAAGGGTTGGATGAACAAGGTTGGCCACATTGGAAAGCAAAAAAGAAAATGCCTCATTTTGACCTATTGGAGCAGGAAAAACTGCTTAAAATGCAAGTTTTAGAATATTTTGAGAACCTATATAGTCAAGATTAAAAACTTACGCATCACTGCGCGCTATTCTTCGTATATTATCATGTCGAACACTCTGACAACTGAAACGTATATTCATGTTACAATGATGTAGGTCTGATCAATGAAACAAAAGGATTCCATACTTACCAACTTACAAGTGTATAAAAAGAAGTACTATAAAGGGCTGCTTTTTAGAGGTATATCCTTTTCCCTACTTACTCTGCTCATCCTACTCACCGTTGGCGGTCTCTTGGAATATTCTTTTTGGTTTAATACCCTTATCAGAGCAATTCTACTCTTTACTTTTGTCGGGTTTTCGCTTTTGGTAATCTATAAGTCCGTGGTTATTCCTGTCCTTTTTCTTTTGGGTAAGTCCAGTGGGATGAGTGATGAAACTGCTGCTCAAAACATTGGTAAATACTATGCTGAAGTTGATGACAAATTATTAAATTATGTCCAATTAAATAACTCTAAAGGAAAATCTAGTCTGATATCAGCCAGTATTGGTCAGCGCGCGATGAACATCAAAGACTTACCATTTTCTCAGGCAATAAACCTGGCACATTATTTAAAAGTATTGCCATATTTGGTCATCGCACTTTCATCTATTCTGCTCATTAGTATATGGAAGCCTTCATTGATTATTGACAGCACAAAACGCATTGTCAACTTCAATCAATCATTTAGTCCGCCAGCGTTATTTGAATTTTCCGTACTCAATGGCAGCCTCAAAGGGTACAAAAATGAAAGTTTTTCATTATCAGTATCTACTGCTGGCACCTTGATTCCTGAAGACATGTATTTGGTGCTTTCTAATCGAAAAATCAAGATGTCACAGCTTCAGGCCAATATTTTCGGGTATGAATTTATCAATCCACAAGCTACTGAATCATTCCATTTAGAATCAACGGGTCTTAGGTCCCCTTCCTATTCACTAGAAATCGTATCTCGTCCTTCGCTCAAAAATTTTACAACAAAAGTCATCTATCCATCCTATATAAAGCGTACACCTGACACATACAACAGTGTAGGCAATCTCACCGTGCCAAAAGGAAGTGAGGTGGTATGGTTCATCAATTCAATAAACACGGACTCAGTTACCGTTTATTTTGACCAAAATAATGCTACAATTAGGTCACAACAAGTTGATAATCAATATTTTAAATCGAAACATAGAGCCTATAACACCTCTGGTTATGAAATGAAGTTTTGGAATGAGCACGGATCGAATAAAGAGTCAGTGATTTATACACTGGATATCATAGAAGATCAGTTTCCAAAAATCAGCATGGAGAGCTATCAAGACACCACCTTATACAACTACATCATCCTCAATGGAAATATTAGTGACGACTATGGACTCAAACGGCTCAATTTATATTACAAAACCAAAAACGCCACAAACTACCAGTCAGTTCCTATAGTCACTACCAATTCAAAACAACAATCGTATTATCACAAATGGGCTATAGATAGCCTGCTGACTCAAGAATCTAATCAACTTTCATATTACCTCGAAGTTTGGGACAATGATGCGGTCAATGGATCCAAGTCCACTCGAACAACCACTTTGGTTTTTGCGCTTCCTAAGCAGAAAGAAATCAATGACATCATTTCGAAAAGTGAACAAGCTGCTAAGAAGGATATTGACAATGCACTCGAACAAGCGAATAAACTAGAGAAAAACATCAAAGAAGCTGAAGAAAAACTGAAAGGCAAAAAAGAACTCAGCTGGCAAGACGAAAACAAACTGAAAGAAATCATTGAAAAGAAAAAAGCTATCAATGAGGCCATCGAGCAACTCCGCGAGCAAAATAAGAAGAGCAACCTTCAAAAAGAGCGCTTCACAGAACAACAAGAACGTATTAAAGAGAAGGCCGAACTTCTGCAAAAGCTGATGGACGATCTCTTAGATGAGGAAACCAAGAAGCTATATGAGGAGCTTCAAAAATTATTGGAAGAAAACAAAGATGTAAGTGAGATACAGGAAAAGCTAAGCAAGTTGGATAACAAAGAGAAAAACTTAGAAAAAGAGCTTGAACGAGCACTTGAATTATTCAAAAGAATACAACTTGAGCAAAAAATAGAAGAGGCCATAACAGCGCTTGAAAAGGTGGCAGAAGAGCAGGACTCTTTGTCTCAGCAAACAAAAGAAAAAGAGAACAGTTTAGAAGATATAAGTAAGCAACAGGAAGAAATTAAAAGTAAAACTGACGACACCAAAAAGAATTTGGAAGAACTCAATGAACTAAATCAAGACCTTAAAAACCCTGAAGCCATTCCGGATTTTCAAGAAGATTTGGAAAAAATAGATCAGACGAGTGAGAACATCAAAAAAGAACTCGAACAGGGCAAGCGCAAGAAAGGGTCAGAGCAGCAAAAAAATGCGGCTGAGCAGATGAAAAAACTGGCTGAAAAAATGCAACAAATGCAAGGTGGTATGCAAATGGAAATGATGCAGGAGAATTTGGATCACCTCAGAGATGTTGTTCACAGCCTGATTAAATTGTCCTTTGATCAAGAGTCGCTTATGGACAATTTCAGAAGCATTGACCAGAGTGATCCTCGGTTTGTCGAGTTGTCGCAAACTCAAATCAAACTAAAAGATGATGCTAAAATACTGGAAGACAGCTTGTTGTCTCTTGCGAATCGCGTGTTCCAAATATCCTCCTTTGTCACCCGAGAAGTCTCCGACATGAATCAATACATGGATGAAAGTAGTGTAGCAATCAAAGAAAGGCAAAAAGGACAAGCTGTCAGTAAGCAACAATTTGCAATGACGTCCATGAACAACTTGGCACTATTACTAGATGATGTGTTGCAGCAAATGCAACAACAAATGGCGGATGCAATGGGCAAACCTAAGCCTGGGGATAAAGACGGAAAAGACCAGCCAGGTATGAGTGAGCTGCAACAGCAACTCAATGACAAAATCAAATCGCTCAAAAAGGGAAACAAAAAAGGTCGAGAGCTATCAGAAGAGTTGGCAGAGCTCGCAGCAGAACAAGAACAATTGCGAAAAACACTAGAGCAATTTCAGGAGAACCCTAATGGTCAAGATGGAGAAGGTGGTAGCATAAAAGATATAATAAAGAAGATGGAGGAAACCGAGGTTGATTTGGTCAATAAAAACATCACCAGTGAAACAATCAAGCGACAAGAAGAAATACTCACTCGGTTACTCCAGTCCGAGGACGCCCTGAGAGAGCAAGAAAAGGACGAGCAACGAGAAGGGGAGAAGGCCAAAAACTATGAGGAGTTTTTACCAAAAGCATTTGAAGAGTATATCAAAGCCAAAGAAAAAGAAATTGAATTGTTAAAAACCATTCCGCCAAAGTTATTTCCACACTACAAAAATGAAGTGGGTGAATACTTTGAAAGGGTAAATAAAAAAATTGAAGACTAAAGAATTGGTGAATACAATTCTTTTAAAATTATCTTTGCCTTATGCTTCTCTAAACAATTGGCTAGCATATTGCATTAGTATTATAACAGGTGTCATAATTGTAATTATATATTAACTCATGAAAACAATCAGGATCGAAATACCGTCCCTTTCTGAAAACATCAGAATGATTGAAAGCTTTATAGACAATGCTAAAGAGAAGTACGAACTTGAAGATGATATATACGGCAACATCATGATCGCAGTAACAGAGTCTGTCAACAATGCGATCAAGCATGGTAATAAGGGAGACAAAGCCAAAAGTGTTTCTCTTTCCTTATCACTCGAAGACAATTCCATTAAGTTTCAAATCAAAGATGAAGGCATTGGTTTTGATTATGACAACCTCCCTGATCCCACAGCACCCGAAAATCTTGAAAAGATTGGAGGGCGTGGAATATTTCTAATGAAACACTTATCTGATGAAGTAGCATTCAAAAATGATGGGAGCTGTGTTGAATTGTGCTTCTATATTAATTGACACCATGGTTGAAGCTGATTTTGAAGAATATTCGTTAGACAACATTTCTTTATTTTATCAAGATGTACTTCCATTTGATGGCGGTGAAGAGCATTCGCTTAATTGGATATCAAGCATTGTAAACGAACATCAATTTGAACTATCCTCGTTAAACTATATTTTTTGTGATGACGAGCAGCTGCACAAGATCAACCTTGAACACCTAGACCACGACACTTACACAGACATCATCACTTTTGACTATTCAGATGAAGCTTCAACGCTTGAGGGGGATATTTACATTAGCCTGGATCGCATCAAGGATAACGCCATACAACTAGACAAGTCTTTTGATGAAGAACTCCACAGAGTACTGATTCATGGGGTGCTACACTTACTAGGTTATAATGACAAAACCTCGGCTGAAAAAGAGCTCATGAGAAAAAAAGAAAACACTTGTTTATCTTTGCGATAGTTTCAGTAGTGTTCCACGTGGAACACGAACAAAAGAATATCAAACCAAAAAACACATGTTCCACGTGGAACATTTTTACAAAGTATGTTTAGACAGTACGATCTTATAGTTGTTGGTGCCGGGCATGCCGGATGTGAGGCGGCTCATGCTGCGGCTCAGATGGGCTCTAGTGTTCTGCTGGTCACTATGAACATGAATACCATCGCGCAAATGTCTTGTAACCCCGCGATGGGTGGTGTGGCCAAAGGGCAAATTGTGCGTGAAATAGATGCGCTTGGTGGTGTGTCTGGGATCATCTCGGACAAGTCGATGATTCAGTTTCGGATGCTCAACAAGTCAAAAGGGCCAGCAATGTGGAGTCCCCGTACACAAAACGACCGCATGATGTTTGCCGAAGAGTGGCGACTCGCTCTCGAGCAAAATCCAAATGTTGACTTTTGGCAAGAAATGGCGGTGGGGATAGTCGTAGAAAACAACAAGGTGGTGGGTGTCGAAACCAGTTTGGGAATAAAGATAAGGAGCAAAACAGTCGTGCTGACCAATGGCACTTTCCTCAATGGTATTATACATATAGGGGAGAAGAAGTTTGGCGGTGGCAGAGCGGGAGAAAGATCAGCCACAGGGATCACGGAGCAATTGATAAACCTAGGTTTCGAATCTGGCAGGATGAAAACCGGAACTCCACCCAGAGTAGATGGGCGCTCTCTAGACTATTCCAAAATGGAAGAACAAAAAGGAGATGAGTTTCCAGAAAAATTCTCCTACCTCAACACACCCAAGCTTACCACGCAGAGGAGCTGTCACATCACATACACCAACCCTGATGTTCATGCCATCCTAGAAACAGGATTTGATAAATCTCCCATGTTCAATGGGAGAATTCAAGGAATTGGTCCTCGGTACTGTCCTTCCATTGAAGATAAAATTAATCGGTTTGCAGAACGCGATCGCCACCAGATATTCGTAGAGCCTGAGGGTTGGAACACCGTAGAAATCTATGTCAATGGTTTCTCAACCTCTCTTCCAGAGGAGATTCAGCATCAGGCCATGCAACAAATTGCTGGTTTTGAAAATGCCAAAATGTTTCGTCCTGGCTATGCGATTGAGTACGACTTCTTTCCACCAACACAATTGAAGCTCACGCTGGAAACCAAGCTCATAGAAAACTTATACTTCGCTGGACAAATCAATGGTACAACAGGTTATGAAGAAGCTGCTTGTCAAGGACTGATGGCAGGAATCAACGCCCACCACAAAATAAATGAAAAAGAACCTTTCATCTTAAAAAGGTCTGAGGCTTATATTGGCGTATTGATAGATGACCTCATCAACAAAGGCACTGACGAACCATATCGTATGTTCACCTCTAGAGCAGAATATCGCATCCTTCTCAGGCAAGACAATGCCGATATCAGATTGACGCACATAGGTCACAAAATTGGATTGGCAAGCAAAGAACGTGTCGAAAAAGTTGAAGAGAAAATCAACAATGTAGCCGCGATCATAGATGGTCTTACTAAGATAAAAGTGACGGCCGCAAAAATCAACCCCATATTAGCGAATATGGAGTCTGCACCAATCAAAGATACAACCCCTGTTATCAATCTGGTGAGACGACCTGAACTTGGCATCAACAAGATCAAAGGTCTAGCCAATGACATCTCTACCTACGTAGAGCAATATCAAACAGATGTTATAGAACAGGCCGAAGTGCAAATAAAATATGAACACTATATAGACAAGGAACAAAAGCTTGCCGAAAAAATGAGGGGTCTCGAAGATCATACTATCACTGACGCGTTTGACTACGATTCTATCAAAGGCATGTCGTCTGAGTCAAGAGAGAAATTGAAATCAATTAAACCAGAAACCATTGGTCAGGCCTCCAGAATAAGTGGAGTAACTCCTGCTGATATTTCTATATTAATGGTCTACTTAGGCAGATAGCATGTACGAAAAATTAGCGCATTGCCCTCTCTGTGAATCAGAGCAATTCGAAAATAAAATAATCTGTAACGACTACCTTGTTAGCAATGAGAGCTTTGTTATAGTTACCTGCACAAGTTGCTCCTTTGAGTTCACCAACCCCCGACCTAAAAAGGAATTCCTTGGTGACTTCTATCAATCAGAATCTTATATATCTCACAGCAATAAAGTCACAAGCCTCGCTGATGTAGTATATCGCATAGCGCGCTTTTTTGCTTTGAGAGGCAAGCTCAAACTCATTAAAAAGTATTATCAAAAAGGACATGTCTTAGACTATGGCTGTGGCACAGGAGCCTTTCTTAGAACGTGTAAAAATGATGGTTGGCAAATCACAGGTGTTGAGCTCGACCAGAAAACCAGGGTGACTGCACAAGACAATTTAGCATTACCTATATTTGAAGGCATTGAGCATATCGAAAAAGAGAGGTCCTTTGATATCATCACCCTATGGCATGTACTCGAACATGTATTAGATATCAATCTTGTCATTGATCAGCTGAAAAAGAGACTAGCTAAAAAGGGCAAGCTATTTGTAGCTGTTCCCAATATTGCTTCTTATGATCCGAAACTTTACAAAGCACAGTGGGCAGCCTATGATTTGCCTCGACATCTGTACCATTTTGATCAAACTACTATCAAAAAAATGATGAAGAAACATCAGCTTAAATTGGTAGATACCATCCCTCTGCATCTAGATGCCTATTATGTGTCTCTACTAAGTGAGCAACACCTCATAAGCTCTGGGGTCAAAAAAGGAAATAAATATATCAATGCAATAGTAAATGGTTATAAATCAAATACTTATGCAAAAAAACACAACAATAATTATTCTAGTTTGATCTATGTATTTGAAAAATAATTCGATAGGAACTCTCTTTATATTAGTAGCATTTCTATCATCCTGCGCAAACAAGACATCTCCAACGGGTGGGCCAAAAGACGAAGATCCACCTGTCCTAGAACTGTCTGTTCCAGAGAACAAAGCACTCAACTATACAGATCAGAAAATTACACTTGAATTCGATGAGTATATCAAACTCAATAACCCAAAAGAAGAGATTATCATCACACCAAGGCTTCTTGGCGAATATGAAATCAAAACGAAAAAGAACAAAGTCATTATACAGATAGAAGATACGCTCTTATCCAATACTACTTATACCCTGAGTTTCCGAGAAGGGATACAGGACCTCAATGAAGGCAACAGTCCTGAAAATCTTCAACTCGCTTTTAGCACCGGGGATTACCTTGACTCTCTTTCTATATCAGGAAATGTATATCATCTCCTAACAAATGCTCCAGGTAAGAACATTACCATATCACTCTATGACACGGAAGATACATTAGACGTTTTCAATAGCCCGCCAATCTACTTTACAAAGAGCACTGCGAAAGGAGACTTCATCTTCAACAACCTTAAGAATGGCGAATACAACATTTACGCCATCAATGATAAAAACAAAAACCTCATACTTGAGTCCAAGAACGAGACTTATGCATATTTAGATAAGAGCGTTCGCATTGACAGCAATCTTTTTGATATCAAACTACCCCTAATAAGTCTTGACGTTACACCTCTGGAATTACAAAGTTCTCGAACCAGAGGACACTACTTTGTTCTAAAATACAATAAATATGTTTCTTCGTTTGAACTCAATGGGTTAGATCCTCAAACTGAAATTCCACCTACATCATTCTCCGAAGATCATCGGGAAATAATCTTTTACAACACAAACTCGTTCGTAGATAGTCTTGGCTTAATTATCCAAACTTATGACACCATCAACAACTCAGTTGTCGATACAGCTTATGTTAAATTTGCAGAAACCAAAAGAGATCGTACCGAATACGATATTGCATATAGCAAAATAACTACAACAAAAGAATCACCACTAATCAAACTTGAAGTTAATTTCTCGAAACCCACAACAATTCTTCATTCCGATAGCATTTTCTTCGAAGTAGATTCTGTTCAGCAGATACCCCTTGATACGAGCAACTTCACGTGGAACATACAACACACGCAGCTCACCATACTCAAGCAGCTAGATAAAAAACTATTCGAAGCACCTCCAGTTGCAGATGTTCCTTCAGACACATCAAAAAATATTGCATTGTCAAAACCTCTCAAGACTCCAGACAAGAGAAAAACGCTCGGACAAAAACCTGATAACTCCCTAAAGCAAGATAGTACAAAAGCCAAGGCTTCACCTCCAAAAAATAACGATCCCAGAATGTACTTTGGTACAGCAGCCTTTTTAAGTGTTGAACAAGACAGCTCGATTTTCAATACAGAAAAACTAACTTTTATAAACCCTTCATCTATGGGTATCATACATGTACAAGTCGATACAGGGCATCCAAGTTATTACATCCAACTCATTGACAATAAGGGATCAGTAGTCGCAGAAAGATACAATGAAAAGAAGTTTACACTAGACAATACCAAACCGGGTGATTATGAAATCCGAGTACTTATAGATCGGAACCAAGACAACAAATGGAACATCGGTGATGTGACTAAGAGCATCTTACCAGAGCCAGTTCACTTCTATACTTCCGAAGAAGGAACGACCAAACTTACCCTTCGCGCTAACTGGGAATTGGGTCCGATTAAACTGAAATTTTGATGTGAATAAACTGTGGATCATTGTGCATAAGTTCAAAGAAGTTAACAACTATAAATCCATAAACCATAAATTCTTAGATGCTGAATCGCTACCCTCAAAAAACACCTATTTATAAACATCAGTCAACACGAATTACACATTGGAAATTTCAAAAATAAATTGTCCACAACCCAAACGTTATAAACACAACTAATCTTAAAAGTCTAGCTAACAACTATTTATGCGTTCTCAATTCATGTGGATAATTCTAAACCTTATACACAATTCATAATATCAATAAAAACAATTATTATTTATCCACGTATCCACACGCTAATAAGTTATAATACTTAATTTTAATTAAATATATATATATAATAGGCACCCTTTTTTGTTGATAAACCGAAATCTCATACTGACAAGATTCTTACTGCTCATTGCTCTTTGCATGTCCATGGAGACTGCATGGACTCAGAAGAATAATGATATTCAATTGGCCAATGAATATTATGCCAAAGGAGAATTGGCAAAAGCTAAAACGATGTATGAAAGTTTGGCCAAGGATCTGAGAAATATTCCACTCATACACAATAATTATTTATTTATCCTTATTGAAACGGCAGACTTCAAAGTAGCTGAAAAATACATCAGCCGCTTGATAAAAAAATTTCCAGACAATCTGTACTACGAGCTCGACTTGGGATTGATCTATTGGAATCAGGGAGATCAGGACCTCGCACACATTTCGTTCAACGATATCATTCAGAACATCCGCAGGGACAACTACAAAACGAGAATAACTGCACAATACTTCGTCTCTAAGCAACTTACAGAGTATGCGGTGAACATGTTCTTAGAAAGCCGCAAAGTTATGGCTAATCCCTATCTATATGCCTTAGAGCTTGCGAATATTTACCGCATCACAAGTGAAAGAGAACTGATGGTGGAAGAGTACTTGAATTATATCATTCAAAACCCATCAAATATGGGTTATGTTAAGAACACTTTACAGAATTTGCTTTCAAAAGCAGAGGAGCTTGAGAGCTTAGAATCGTTGCTTTATCAAAAGATACAAGAAAACCCAGACAACATTGTGTACAGCGAATTGCTCATTTGGGTATCTCTTCAGCAAAAGAATTTTTATGCAGCATTTATTCAGGCAAGAGCTATTGACAGGCGTCAAAAAACTGAAGGAGCGAGAACCAATAGAATCGGTTTGATTGCATTGGATAACAATGACTTTGACGTGGCTATTACGATATTCTCCTATGTCATCAAGCAATATCCAAAGTCAGTGAACTATATGCGGGCCAAAATGTATCTGATCAAAGCCTATGAAGAGCGTGTGAGAAATACCTATCCAGTGGATGAACGAGAAATTCGAAACCTGGTAGTGGACTACAAAATATTCATCGAAGAAATGGGTATCAATAGAAACACGCTTGAAGCGCTGAGAAACAAAGCATTGCTTCATGCCTTCTACCTAGATGAAAAAGACACTGCAATTCTGATCCTTAACGACATCATCAATACACCGCGAGCGGACAATATGATTAAGTCCAAATCAAAAATGGATTTAGGCGATATTCATTTACTACTCAATGAGCCATGGGAGTCTGTACTGTACTATGCACAAGTCGAAAAAAGTAACAAAGACACAAAAATTGGATACGAAGCCAAACTAAAAAATGCGAAACTATCCTATTACAAAGGGGACTTTGCTTTGGCAGAAGAACATCTGGATATCCTTAAACAAGCCACAACCAGAGAGATTGCCAATGATGCCATGGAACTGAGCATATTGATCAAAGACAATATCGCCCTGGACTCTACCACCCAGGCCATGGAGGATTATGCTGCTGTGGATTTATTGCTGTTTCAAAACAAAATGAATGAAGCGCTGACCGCAGTGAAAGCTCTGAAAGTGAAATATGCAGGTCACAGTTTGATGGATGAAGTGCTATGGCTTGAGGCCAAAATCAACATCGATATGGGTAACTTCAAATATGCGGCAGGACTACTTGAAGAAATTGCTAAAAACTATACCTACGATATTTGGAGTGATGATGCCTATTTCAAACTCGGAGATCTCTATGAAAAACAAATTGGTGATTTGGAAAAGGCCAAAGAGATATACCACGAATTTCTGACCAAATACCCCGGGAGTGTCTATGTAGCGGAGGCCCGGAAAAGATTTCGAAAATTGAGAGGTGATTTCAACAATGTAGAAGAGTTGTCCGCACCAGCGGTGAACAATTAAGTTTTTTTCCATCCATTTCTGATCATTCGGTTTTATTGCTATCTTTTGAGCTATATTATATTTACGAGTTCTATGCAAATCACCAGATTATTCGATTCTCTTTATTATCAGAAAGAACAATTCCCAAAAACAGACGCGCTGGCTTCCAAAGTCAATGGTCAATGGGAAAAAGTAAGTACCGACCAACTGATCGAGACGGTCAATAAGCTGAGCGCAGGAGTTCTTGCGTATGGACTCAAACCAGGAGATAAGGTAGGTATCGTCTCTTTCAGCAGACCGGAATGGGTATATGTGGATTTTGCTATGCAGCAATTAGGGATTATTACCGTTCCGATGTATCCAAACTCGGCTGAGTCTGATTATAAATTTATCACAGAAGATGCTGATCTGAAAATCATCTTTGCCGGTGACGCAGATATTTATAAAAAATTAAAGAATGCAAAATACGAGCTGCAATCTGATGTGGGCTTGTACACTTTTGACGAAGTATCAGAG
>JGI24005J15628_10001622_pt1 | contig 11947 bp, 7 predicted proteins | sample LinPmetageLP40_FD_15628 | JGI IMG/M metagenome (IMG submission 15628)
AAAATATTCAGGAGTAATAATAAGAGATCCACAAATAATCCAAGCTGCTTCTCAAGAGTTAGCTCAAGACGAGGTAAATTCAAAAAGATAATAAAATATGGGACTAATAAAACAAAACCCTTCTCAATACTACACAGGTAGCCAGTCATACACATCTGGTGGCACCAACTCTAATGCCTTAACTTGGCCTACTGAGTTAACTCCTTTAATATGGGATTCTACTGCTACTCCTCAATCTATTAATAATTACGATGTATATGTAGATAATGTAAGGCAATATCCAGCTTTATCTCCATACTATATAACTCAATCACTTGCTACAACTATGGCAAGCGGTGTTCAAACTCAGGTTTTAACTTTAAATACTGCTGTTTCAGCAACTCAAACAGTAGCTGGAACTGGCTATAATGGTACACCAGCAAATCCAGTTACATATGTTTTAATTGGAGGTAATAATGACGCTGTTATAAGTGTTGTGGGCGCTAGTGGAACAGGTACTTTAACAAGCCCAGGCACAGGATACTCTAATGGAGTTAGTTATAATCTTCCAGCTGGCATTGGCCAGACAGCCGCTGTGTATACTTACAATGCAACACCTATACCAACTAGCTCTATAATAACTATAAAATTAACAAACCCATCTATATGGGACAATTATCAAAACTACCAATACACTAGTTTAAAAGATATAATTAATAATTTCATGTTATCTTATGTAGGTATTGATAGAGTTATATCAAAAGCTAAAAGATCAGAGGTTATATTTCATGCTAAAAGAGGTTTACAAGAATTCAGTTATGATACTTTAAAATCTATTAATATACAAGAATTAACAATACCTGCTAATTTATCTTTACCTCTACCTCAAGACTATGTCAACTATGTTCAATTATCACATATAGATAGCATGGGTATAAAACATATTATATATCCAACTACTCTTACCACAAATCCAACAGCTCCACTAATTCAAGATAATCAAGGTATACCAACACAAGATGATTTTGGTGATAACATTGAGTCTCAACAATCTATAACTAATGAGAACTGGAGAAACGCAAATCAAAGAAATATAACAGGTACTAATTTTGAATCTACTGACGCTAATGTATATAATTGGAATTGGTGGAAAACAGCGTATGGCCAAAGATATGGTATGCAACCAGAGATATCTCAACAAAATGGTTGGTTTACTATAGACAACAGAAGAGGTGCTTTTGCTTTTAGTAGTGATTTACAAGGCAAATTAATAACTTTAGAATATATATCAGATGGGTTAGCTTTTGGTGACGACACTAAGGTGCCTAAGATGGCTGAGGATGCGTTATATTCTCATATGCTATATTCTATAACGTCTACAAGAGTTAACATTCCAGAGTATGTTGTTCAAAGATACAAAAAAGACAGATCTGTGAAGTTAAGAAACGCTAAAATAAGATTATCTAATATAAAATTATCAGAATTTACTCAAGTAATGAGAGGTAAATCTAAATGGATCAAACATTAAAAATGGCTAAAACTAAAAATACTTTTATAAAGTCTAGAATGAATAAAGATCTAGACGAAAGACTAGTTCCAAATGGAGAGTATAGAGATGCGATTAATGTTCAAATTAGTCAATCTGAAGATGCTGATGTTGGTACTCTTTCTACTGCTTTAGGAAATTCTAAAATAAGTGATTTTGGTTTATCTAACAATTGTGAAGCAAAAATAATAGGTTTATACGCAGATGAAAAAGAAAAGTACTTATATGTGTTTATAACCAATTTTATAGACTCTTCTAATACACAAAACTCTAACTATCCGCCCTCAAGTGTTATTAATCAAATATGGAGAAGAAATGTTGAAACTAATGAAAACACAAAGCTAGTTGAAGGTAGATTTTTAAATTTTTCAATTAATAATTTTATTTTAAATATAGACTTAATTGAAGATTTACTTTTTTGGACAGATAATAGAAACCAACCAAGAAAAATAAATGTAAAAAAAGCTAATCCAGCTAGATCTGATTCTCCTACATATTACACAACAGAAGATCATATAAGCGTTGCTAAATATGCTCCATTTGAAAGTATTTCTTTAATGAAAAATTATTTAGTTAATTTTACATTAACAAATGGAGGTGGAGCCACTGGTAGCTATTACAATTTAATAGGTCAAACATTGTCTACTAGCGTAACTTCTACTGTAGGAGAAAATGAAGGACAAGGAATGACAGTACTTATTACTGATGCTGCACAAATAAGTGGAAATATTATTAGTTGTGAAATAGTAAATGAAGGAAGTGGGTATAGCAATGGAGATGTAATTCAAATAGGCCCGGCTAAAGCTGGTAGTGGTGAAATAACCCTATCTATAGAGAATCAATCTACAATGAAAAATAAGTGTGATGAGTTTTTGCCAGAAGTATCTACTTTTGGAATATCATCAATTAATAACTTTACAACATTATACAATAGTAATGTTGTTGGCTCAACTGACTCTATTCAATGCAATTCTATATCAACTCCTTTTACTGGTGTACTCACTGACATTGACGGAGTATATAACAACTGTTTTATAAAAGTAATTAGCAACGGAGCTGATGTAACTCCTTACAATGCTGTTGTAGACACTTTAGTTTATGACACTAATTATAGTACTTATTTCTTAAGAGTTAGATGGCCTGCTGCTCAAAATAACATAGTTCTAAATCCTGACTATGTTATTACCATAGGTGTTAACCCTGATTATGATGCTAAATGGCCTGGTGATTGTGAGTATTTAAAAGATAAATTCATACGTTTTGCTTATAGATTTAGGTTTGACGATAATGAATATTCTTTAATATCTCCTTTTACTCAAGCTTGTTTTATACCTAGAAATAATGGTTATTTTTTACAAGAAAAAAGAGATACTAGTACTCTTATTTCGTTAAGAAGATTGGTAACTGGTACTATCGTTAACTATACTCTTGATGATGCGGTTACAATAACATCTACAACTGGAGCTGGCGCAACTGGTAAAGTTACTAGTGTACTTGGTGAAATTACAGTAACAAAAGCTGGTACTGGATTTATTAACGGAGAGACCACTACTATAACTGGTTTAGTTAGTGGAAGCGGCGTGAGTTTTATAGCCGAAACAGAAGGAACATTTTATGATAGTGATAACGCCTTTAAATCTACTGAAAATAATAAGTTTGAAAATAGTGTTAATAATGTAGATTTAGAAATACCTTGTCCTAGGTTTTTAAATAGTGTTAAAAATAATTGGAGTAATTTAAGAAAAGAGCTACATATAGATTCATTAGAGATTATATACAAAGATGATGCGGAAAATGTTTTAAAAGTAGTAGATACTATAGACTCAAGTGATTTTGTAAATTTAAATCAAAATTTGTTAAGTTATTCTTACCAATCTACTGTACCTGTAAAAACACTACCTGAACAAGAATTAATTAGAGTTAGTGACAAAGTTCCATTAAAAGCTTTAGCTCAATCTGTTTCTGGAAATAGAATTATTTATGGTAATTATGTAGATGGACATTCAAGTAATTTAGCACTTAATTATCAAGTTGCTTCTGCTAAAAAGCTGAGTGTAAATACACCTACTTTTTCAACATTAAAAAAAGAATATCAAAATCACACTTTAAAACAAAACAGAACTTATCAAGTAGGCGTGGTTTTATCAGACAGATATGGCAGACAATCAGATGTAATTCTATCAACTCTAGACACTTCGATAAGTGGATTTGGATCAAGCATAGAATTTGGTGGATCTACTCTTAGAAATAATTATTACAAATCAAACCCAGGGTTAATACAGCCTGGTGGCTCTGGTGTTGATGCCTCAACCTGGCCTGGAGATTCTTTAATTGTTCAATTTAACGCACAGCTTCCTTCTGAGAATGGAATTCCTGGTTATCCTGGTTTATTTATAGATTATAATGATCCTTTTGTTTCAAACTTCTATGGTGGATTAAATTACCCTTCTTTTCCAATAAATCTAGGAGTTGCAAATACTAATGTAGCAACAACTACAACTGGTAGTGGAGCTGGATTAACAATAGATTATTTTACAATACCACAACCATCGGCTTCTACAAGTCAAATATTTTCAATAACAATAAACACTCCTGGTTTTGGCTACAAAAGCGGTGATGTAGTAACAATATCTCACCCTGGAGGTACTCCTCCTTTTAATTTTGCAAATGCTAGTTTTGTATATAATAGTAATATTAATCCTAATTTAACTGGTTGGTTTAGCTATAGAATAGTAGTTAAACAACAAGAACAAGATTATTATAATGTATATTTACCCGGCATAGTCAATGGATCTTTAGCAACTGAAGGATATGTAAACACAGAAGAAGCTACTTTAAGTATTTATGGTGATAATATAAATAAAATACCAAAAGATTTAACTGATGTAGGCCCTAGTCAGACTAGCTTCTCAACTTCTGATAGTGTATTATTTTTAAGAGTTCAAAATAAAGAAGGTAATAATACTAGTAGTAGGCAGTTTTATCCCAAAAACAATGAATCTGAAGATGTGGTTTCTTTAGCTGAATTATCTGATTTAGGATTTAATTTAAATAGGTTTAATTCTAAATGTACTACACTTGTATCTTCTTCAAAAAATGTGGTTTTAGATGATTTTAACCAAGGAATATATAGAAGCATGAGTATTGTTATAACTGATAGTAATGGCGACAATATATATGGAACTCAAGACGGTCTTTATGTTAGAGCTTATTCTGCTAATTCATCTAGTGGAGCTATTTTAGTTTTAAATAAAGAAATAACTATAGCTGCCACGGCGACTACTTTTACGTTTGGACCTCCAGGCGTAGTATATAATAGTGGTTCAAATCCTGTTATAGGCTCTTTAAATACATCCGAAGCTATAGGAGTTTCTGAAGAACAAGATTTCATATCTCAATTAGCTGTTTTTGAAACAAAGCCTGTTAAATCAGAATTAAATATATTTTTTGAAACATCAAGCACTGGTCTTATTTCTGAGCTAAATAACGCGGTTGCCGAAGGTGGCATTGCCGGGGAATCAGTTGCTAATATTTCTGGAATTGAAATTCTTCAAGCAACTTTTAACGAAAGCGAGACAGGCTCTTACAATATAATTAATAACTCATTTTTTGCATTAGATTTTCAAAATGCTGCCTTGCCTAGTTCACGAGCCGATAATTCAATAGCTAATTTGATTAGTGTTTTAGATGACAATGGCGCAGATAGATCAAGTGAGTTTGAAATAGTAGACAATAATAATGGAAGTTTTAATATTAAAACAACAAAACAAGCTGGAGAAGGTTATTATGTAGGCGCTAATACCGCAACTACTACTTTTAATTTTACTGTTAAATTAACTAATGACGGAACAAGTCTTTTTAGATCGTTTCAAGGAGAATTAGGTAATATAACCCCAACTTATAAAGGTAGTTATACAGCAAATTATAATAAAATACCAATTCAAACACCTTTACCAGCACAATTTCTATCTAACTTTACTATAAATCAATCACCAACTGGAGGATTACAAACAAACAGCGCGCGGCTTGAGGGTAATTATCCTCCAGTTTTTGGTCCAGGTATTTTTAATGGCACAACTCCTGGGTATCCAATTACACCATTTCCAAGTCTAAGGCCAGAATATAATCCTATGGCTGATCCTTTTACAGCTTATAACGGCAGTGGTGACAGTTCATTAAAAGGAAGAGACATTTCATGGGAAGTAGTATCTTGGATAACTGGGGACAATACTAAAGCTAAAACGCTTGACTCAAGTTCTCAAATTCCAGTTTATAGTCTATCATCGAACAGATTTGAAACTTTAGATTATGGTGCTTGGATGGCTATACCTGATGTAGTATATCCTGCGAATACAATCAGAGCAAATTTATCGACAGATGCTCAAGATTTTGCAATAATAATAGGAGAAGACAGTGCCGCAGACCCTAGTAGATATGGTGGATTAGTAAATCCAAATGATCTTATTTTTGAAATACCAGCTTTTAACAAGAAAAAAGCCCTTCCAAACGGCTCAGTTCCTGTAAATAATAATACTTATGATCCTAATAATTTACCTCAGCTTAATTGGTCAAACTCAGGTACATATAGTATTAGTCAAGAATTACAAAATGATACTTGTCTTATTAGTTTACAAAAACTTAACGATGCAGCAACGGATCCTAACTCGTTTAGATTTACGCAAGGCGGGTCAAGTGGCTTTCTTGGTATTGGGGCTACTGCTGGAACAGAAACTAGAGTTAGTTCAGTTCCTATATTTGCTTTAGTTGAGAAAATTGAATTTATTGTAACTATACAAGCTTATGATGGAGCTAATTTAGCTGGGCCTCCTCAAACTATAACTTTTGAAGTTGTAGATGATGGTGGCACACTTGTTGGAGGTCAACAAATCAATCAACCATCACAATACTCAATAAGACGTGGTTAAATTGGCTTGTTTTAGTAATAAATTTAATAAATAAGTAATATTAATAATATGGGTGCAATTATAGAGGTAAAATATTTTAATTCATTTTGGATGAAACAAATTCAAGGAGCTGATTTAACGCCTGATGCTAATAATCCAGTTTGGCCAGGTGTTGAATTTAATCCTTTTGGTTATCCTAAATTTCCTATAGCCGCAAAACAAGACAATGATAATTGGTACATAGAAGAAGCTAGAATAAAAGGCGGTTTTAACAATGCGATGGTTTCGCAAGGAGTTAGAGCTTTTTTAAATGAAGAAAATCCAATACAAGACATTAGAGAATCTTCTTTAATATACTCTGGCTTATACAATAGTAGAACTGGAATTAATAGAACTAATGTTTTTAGTGTAGGCGAAAATATAGAAGCTGATTTAGATCCTGTGGATGGGAGTATACAGAAAATATTTGCTGACGACACTAATTTAACTATATTTCAAGAGAATAAAGTTAGTAAAGCTTTAATAAATAAAAATACTATATATTCTGGAAACCAAGGAGCTGCTGAAACAGCCAACATACCAGTTATAGGACAAATAGTACCTTATTTAGGCGTTTTTGGAATTGGTAAAAATCCAGAATCATTTGATTATTATGGTTTTCAAAAGTATTTTGTTGATCCTGTTAGAGGTTCAGTAATGAGGTTATCAAGAGATGGTTTAACTGAAATATCTAACTATGGTATGAAAGACTTTTTTAGAGATGCTTTAACTTCTATTAACAATAACACACAAGAAAGAAGATTACCTTGGACTAAAGTATCTCCATCTTTAAAACCTCTTACTGAAGGTGCAGAGTGGCAAATGATAGTTGCTGGTCAAAACGTTGGAACAATGAGTAGAGGCAATCCTTTTACAGCCGCTGCAGTAGGTACTGTTGGACCTCTTACAATAACTTCCTTAACTGGAAGCGGCAGTGGGGCTACTATAAATGTAAATATACTTACTTTAGGAGCTAATGGGACTTTCAATGCTGTTACTGTTTCAGGTGGATCTGGTTATGCAGTTGGAGACCAGCTTTCAATATCTGACCCTAGTAATTTATTTTTTGAAGGAACTATATTGTCAACAGTTAATGGTAATAATACAGATGGACAACTTAACTTAAATAGTGGAGTTAACCCTATATATGTTGCTAATCAAAGTTCTTGTGAAATATTTATAGGTAGTAGAATAATAAATGATTTAGGCGGTGGTGTAACCCAAGATAGTGGCGCTATTGTTGAAGATGTGCAACAGGTAACTGATCCAGTTTTAGGTAGTATTCTTGCTATTTATACTAATCAACTTGTCACTCAATCAAACAACGGATTCTTTTTGTATAATTATAAAAGTAGAATTATAGGTGGTTGGGATAATTATAATAGGTATTATACAGTTTCTTTACAAAAAACACCTTCTTACATATCTACATCTGATAATAATTTTGATACGTTATCTTATGATGAAAGTATAAATGGTTGGGTTTCAAGATACACTTATAAACCTGATTTTATTAAAAGTTTAAAAGGTTTATTTTTCTCTACTCAAGGTAATTCTTTATTTGAACATTACTCCTCTTCGTCTTCTTATTTAAATTATTATGGAATAAATTATGGAGCAAGTATTGAGCTTTTGATAAATAGTAATCCATCAATAAGAAAAACATTTAACACTATAAACTACGAAGGAGATAATGGTTGGGAAGTTGCATTATTAGAATCAGATTTAACTAAATTTACAAATTCAGGAACTGCTACAGCAGATGTTGGTTTAACAATACCTAGCTACGAAGAAGGATTATATGTAGGTTATAGTGGCTATCCTGAAAGAGCTGGCTTTACAAGAAAAGAAAACCTATACACTGCTAATATAGTTAATGTATCAAATTTTAATCCAGAAGAAGTTTTACCTGGATCTCAATTGTCAGGAGTAAAAGGTTATTTAGCTAGAGTTGTATTTTCAGTAGATTCATCTACTAACATTGGAGGATCTAAAGAGATTTGGTGTGTGGGAACAACTTATTCACAATCTTCTTAAATTATATTATATGAATAAAGAATTAAATAAAATAAAAAATCAAACAATAAAAGCTCCATTAGCTAAAGAAGAGTCTAAAAAACAATTTGTAGAGTTAACTAAAAAATGGGGTATTAAACATACTTTTGATTTTGATGAAGCTTGGGAAATAGGCGAACAATTAAGAAGAAAAAAAGATTTTAGAAATAAAATTAAAGAATTAGAGTCTAAAATGTTAGATAGTTCTACAGCTATAAAAGGTGAACAACTAGCTGAAAGCAATCCTGTTAAACATTCTTTTGCAGAAGGTTGTTATATTAGAGAAATATATAATCCAGCTAATGAAATTATTATAACAGCTATACATGCTCAATCACATCCTTTCTTTTTACTTAAAGGAGAAATGTCTATTTTAACACATGACGGAATAGAACATATAAAAGCCCCACATTATGGAATTACAAAACCTGGTATTAAACGTATAATATATACACATACGCCTTGTAATTTTGTAACAGTACACGCTACTGAGTTAACTGATCCAGAAGAAATAGCAAATACTGTGACTACAAAGACATTTGAAGATCCAAGAGTAACAAAAGAAGATATGAAATTAATAAACAAATTAAAACTAAAAATATGAGTTTTGCAACAGTAGCAGCGGTAGCTGCGCCAATGATAATAGGTGGCATAAGTAAAATCATGAACAACAAGAAAGCTCGAGGAATGCAAAATGATATAAACGCAGCAAATGGTTTAATTACTAAGATTCTTGATAGTAGAGAAGATGTTTATGATGCTTCTGGTAAGATTAGAGACATGAAAAGCATGGTGGTAAATCCTTATGCTAACTTAGGTGTAGCAACTCAAGCTGCTGAAATGCAGATAGAACAATCTGATCTAGCTTTAGCTAATACTTTAGATACAATAGCTGAATCAGGTTTAGGTGGTGGTGGAGCAACTGCACTTGCTCAAGCGGCATCAAGAAGCAAAAGAGGTGTTTCTGCTAGTATAGAACAACAAGAAGCTCAAAACCAAAAATTAAGAGCTCAAGGTGAGCAACAAAAATCTCAAGCTTTAATGAATATAGAATCACAAGCAATTTCAGCCGAAGAAAGAGCTGCTGCAGGTGAAGACGCTAGAGTTCAAGCACAATTAGATAGAGCTTACGGTGAATCTGATTTTTTAAGGTCAAGACAAATGGGACTAGAAGACGCAGGTGATGCAGCTTTAATGGCTGGTGTATCTGGAAGTGCAAGTGCATTAACGGCTGGTCTAGCTCCAGGTGGGGGTTTAAAGTAGGGAGTAGTCCCGATAATACTACAAAACCTTCTATTAATATAGATCCTTTAACGGGAATGACACCTATAACTATAGACACTAACTCTCAAAGTGCATCAGTTTTAAATCCAATAAGTGGCGGCTGGTCGCCAAGCGTAGATAATTCAACAAGCTTATTTAATAGTGGTGCAACAACATGGCTACCGTGAAAAAAACAATAATATGAGTCAAAAACAAGTAAATTTAAAACCACAGCAACAATTCACCCAACAAGCTGTAGGTATAGTCCAGCAAGCTACTCAAATTAGTTTAAATACTATAAATAGAGTGCAAAAATTAGCTGCTGAAAAGAAAATGCAATCACAAAAAGCTATAGCAATAGGTATGCAGACTGCTGAAAGTTTGCAATTAGAGTACTCTAAAAGAATCAATTCTGCACCTGCAGATGTTAAAGCTGCTTTAAATAGTTTTGTTAGAACAGAGGCTTCTAAAATTGGAGATGCAAAAGCAAAAGCCTCTATGCCTGGAGCTAGTAAAGAAGAAATAAGTGCTTATCAAGAGCTTTTACAAATGAGCATTTCTAATTTAGAGGCTGTTGCTACTTATAGTGTTAACTCTTCTAAAAGTCAAGAAATATTTCAAAACCATAGATCAGCAATGAATACAAATTCTATGACTGGTAGACTTTCAGACGCGGCTTTAAATAATCCAGAAATGATTAAGTTTGATCAAGACTTAGGTAGTGGAAATGTTAAAGGTTTTAAAGTTTATACAAATCCTAAAACTAATCATGTAGAATTTAATTATGATGGTTCTTCAGGTGCTAAAGATATATGGGCTGCTAATGAAACGTTTAAATCAAAAGCAAATAATTTAGCTAGCTATGTTATAAATGCTGATCAAGATATTACAGGTGAAAAATATAGAACTGAACTAAAATCTCAGTATAGTGAATATAAAGACTTAGTACCAAAAAATATTGTTAAAACAAAAACTAATTTTAAAGATAATACTCAATCAACAGTTAAAATAAGTCAAACAGCAGATTATGAAAAAGTATTAATGACTAAGCATAAAGACGCTATGATACAAGGCACTTATAAGTCTGACTTTGGGAAAACATTTAGTCAGCTAAGTAGCTTAGGTATGGTAGATAAAGAATATAGAGATATACCTTGGGGAATGTTTACTCAAGGCGATATTAATGATCCAGAATCTGTTAAACAAGCTATAAAAAATTTAACAGACAATGTTTTAACAAAAGGTGATGCAATTGCTGCTGCTGATCAAGACAAAAAAGGTGAGCCAGGATATGGAGTTATAAGCCCTAAAGAATATATAGATATACAGAATAAATTTAGAGAAGCTGGTGCAAATGGTGTAGCTAAGTTATCAGCTGATTTATTTGGGCAACCAACTGAAATTATTACTGATGAAAAAGAGGTTATAAACAAATATAAAAACGTTGGTACAGATGGTAAAATTACTATATCATCGACTCAAGCTGGTAATTTTCAAGGTGAATACTTAAACATATATGATCCAGCTAATACAGCTATTGAAACATTTGATAACTTAAAAATAACAGATCCAAGTAAAAAAGATTTAATTAAATTCTACAACAATAATGCGTTTGCACAAAAGCAGTTAAAAGAAGAATATGGGCTTAAAGACTCTCAAAGAGTAATGACAGCTCAAGAAATAAAAGATTCTTTTGTTAATGCAAATTTAGAAGTTCCAGAACAAATAAGCGATAGTCCTAACGGTATATTTATAGGCAACGTAGGCAAAGGTGAAATGTTTGATGGTAATTTTACTATGATAGCTAATGAAGATTTTATTAAATTTGATAAAAACGGAAAGCTAACACCTGAAGGCAAAAAAGCAATGTTTACCACAATAGGTGTTGATCCTCAATTATATTTTAATGCTAATGATTCTGCTTATGTACAAAGAGCAAATCAAAAAGGAGGTTTTAGCCTCAAAACTTCATACAAACCCTCAATTTAATTAAATTAAATATGGAAGAAATATATTTATCAGCAGATGGTTTATATGAATACTCTGTTGCTGAAATAAACGCAGCTGCAACTAGAGATAAAGTAACTTTTGAAGAATTTATTTCTTCTAAAGGTATGAAATTAAAAGGTGGTGAAGTAGAGGAGACTATTGAAGTAGAAGA
>JGI24005J15628_10001629_pt1 | contig 11926 bp, 18 predicted proteins | sample LinPmetageLP40_FD_15628 | JGI IMG/M metagenome (IMG submission 15628)
TTTTGTAATCTATTCTTTCACCAGGTCTATATCCTGATGTCTTCCCCTCGGGCAAGATGGTCCGGTAGGAAACCGATTGTAATTTTGCTGAATTAGTTTCAACTTGGGAATCAATAGGCATACTCATTTTTATAAAATAATAATATATATTTTTTTTAATTTTTTAACTTTATATATTCATTAATTTTTTTAGATTCTTTAAGTGCTTCTGATTTCCAAATAGATTCCATTTCTGTAGATGGTTCATATCTATTACATTCATTATGTCCACCCACACGATTTGCGTTAATATATAAAAAATTAGGACATATAAAACATCTATTAACTTCTCTATAAAGTTGAGAAAGGAAATCGTCGCCAAACCATGTCTTAAATTTAGGATTCATAAAATTATTAAATATTTCATAATGACTTCTATGAAAAAAGACATTCTCTAGTATACCATTCTGATATTTGTTAACTCGTTCTAACCAAAATGACTTATCTACTCCTCCAGTAATTCCTATGTTATCATTCTTCTTTAATATCTTTATAAAATAATCGTCCCAATTTTTTGTAATATGAATTATATCACTACCAAGTTGATAAAAATATTTATTTTCATCTTTCATTGCTTCTTTCAATAGTTCACTCCAAATTCCATATGGATTGCCGTTTAGTTTTTTATCCATAATGAAAATCTTATCAGTAGAATGTAATCTCTTCTTAATTAAATCTTTATTTTTAATTAAAAATTTATCATTCTCATCAATTGCTATATAGAATCGGTAATTATGTTTATTACTAATAGTTCTATAAAATGATGGTAATACAAAATTGAAAAAATCAATATCTATTGTTTCTTTCCATTTCTGATTTCTGCTACACAGGGGTATAAGTATTCCAATATTCATTAGAATTATAAAATAAAAAAAATATGTAATTTTAACTAACCGTGTTAGCCAAATTAGCCCCAACGCTAACAATCTTGGCGGGAGCTGGAGCTTCTACAGTTGTAGGAGCTGGTTTCTTATGCAATGCATCGGCTATAGTCGACCCTAAAGAGACCAATCCACCTACTAGCCCGACCACCGCCGCGGCTGGACCAGCTAATTCACTTAAACCTGCGATACTAGCCCCAACACCTTCTAATCCCGCATCAGCTCCAGCTTTAGCGGCCGTTCCAGCTACCTGTTTCAAAGCATCACCGCCCAAATCCGTAGCCGCATCGTCTAATCCACTAGAACCTGCTGGAACATCAACGCCAGGTAGATTGGGTCCTGTTCCTGGAACTGGATTCTCAGCCCCAGGTAGCAAAGGAGCTTGTCCATCACCACCAATTCTAGGAAAATCAGAGGCATCAGCCCCACTTGACGGGGCTGTAGGGGGGGCTTCTCCAGGTTGTCCGCCTATAGTGGGCGCGTTTCCAGCACTAGCCCCACTTGGTTGTTCAGTAGAAAATCCTCTATTAAATATATCTTCATTTTCAGATGGTTGCACTTGAGCATTATTTCCATCTGGCTGGGCTGGTGCTCCAACTGATTCAGAAGGTGCATCTACAGATTGACTGTTGGGATTAGCTTGTGGTACATTTGGTTGACCATCAGCTGAACTAGCCCCACTTGAACCAGGGATTTCAGGCGGCGCATTATCCCCGCTCGGGGCTTGTCCACTCACTGTATCACTATTTGGTTTGCCTAATCGATTAGCAATAGTTTTATACATCTTTTTATATGATTGATAGTGTGCTATCCCCCCAACACTACCGGCTAAACCACTGACCCCGCCAGAAGCAATGCCTGTAATTTTCAATGCGGTACCTATTGGGTCTTTTTTGTCTATCTGTGTGGCGGCTTGTCGTGCAGATTCTATATTTGATGATGTATCCTCTAACATTCTGTTAAAACTTTGTAGGCGATCTCCGTATGACATCTGTATTTATAATATAGATAATTATAATAATTAAATTTTTTTATTTAATAATTTACAAATATGATTTCTAAATTCTACAACTTCTTCTAAAGTATGTTCCGTTTTTTTAAATATTTTTGTATAGATAAAATTATCATCATAATATGATACTCTTATTCTATAATATTCATAAATATTAGTATGTCTTTTATCTTCAAAAGTAGTTATATATCTATAACCTGTAGATGGTAATTTTCTTTTTAATTTGGTCATTTTTTATAGTCACTAATTCTTTCTCTCATATAGTATTTCTTCAAAGTTTTTTAATGCTCGTATTTTCCTTAAATCCAAAGTTAGAAAATTATAAACATTGCCTTCTTTAGCTTCATTATAAATATTAATAAAATCCTCTATGCTTCCTGACTCACTTGTAAATACACCAAATAATTCCCCAAAGTAATTTAATCTTTTAATAGAATATTTACCTAAAAGACATAAATAACTACAATTCAACTTCAGTGTAGGGGTTAATTCATTGTAATATTGTGTTGAAAATAATAGACTGATAGAACCTTCTCTAGCTCCACTCATATTGCCTCCATGTCTATAGGTAGATATAAATGAGTCAAACCACCTAGCATCTCTTGTATTTGTTTTAGGTAATTGACTAAGTATATCATCAAACACTATTAAATATTTAGATTTTTCATCTGGGTCATCTTGAATAATTTTCATTATATTCTGTAATAATGTATTACTATACTCTTCATAATATTCTAGAATAACTTCATCATCTATTAGTTTTAATAATATTGGGTCGTTTTTAATAGTAGGACAAATTAATATAACATTACCATCAAATACAGGTTGAGTTATCCTAATAAAATTGCTACAGACTGTACTTTTCCCGGATGCTACTGTACCATTTAATATAGTTAAACTAGGGAAAACAAATGGTTCTAGTTCTGCCCTATTAAATTTAGATTCATCAATATCAATAACTTTAATTTTTAAATCATTCATTATATATTATATTATAAATTAATTAAATTCTATTTTCGTAGTTGTAGATGCAGTTTTGGCTTTATAGCATTTAACACTATTTCTGAATTTATTTTTACATACTAATAAATCATTATTAACTACATCATACTTTTGAGCTATCCGAAATAATTGACTATCCATCTTCGTGCGTATCCTCTTTATTTCGTTATTTAATTTAATAGTTTCTTTTAAAATCTCATTTAATAACTCTATTTTTATCAATTCGTTTTTATTAGACATATTAATATATATAATATTAATATATAATAAATGAGTGAAAAAAACCCTAAAAAAGTGCTTAGCCCTGAACAATTATTAAAGATGCAAGAAGGTAGGAAGAAGGCGGCTGAATCTAGAAAACTTGCAAAGGAAAAGGCTAAAGAAGATGCTAAAAATAAAGAGAAGGCTCTAGCTAAATCTGATAAAAGTGATTTGCTTGAGCTAGAGATCCAAGCATTAGCCCAGCAACAAGATAGAATAAATAATTTAAAATTACAAGTAGATAGAAAGAAACAGGTCAAATCAAAATTAAAAAAAATAAAAGATGAAAAAGAAGAAACAGCAGCAGAAGTAGCAGAAGCAGCAGAAGAAGAAGAAGCAAATGTAAATAGTAATAGTGATAGTGAACAATCAGAAGAAGAAATAGAAATAAAGAAGCCACTTGAAAAAATAGATATACCAATAGAAATCCCTAAGATTCCAAAAAAAGAAATACCAATTAACGAAAGTGAAAAACATAATATAGATAAAGATTATAAAGAACTATTTGAATTAGAATCAAGTAAACTAAGAGTAAAATTGGACCCTAGTGTACATAAATATTATGATAATGCTATTAAAAAATTTGATTATAATATTCCTCTGAATGATAATATAAATAATATGATTAATTATGTAAAACTTGTAGTACAAGAAAATACAGAATTAGCTAATAAAATAAAAGAAGAGAAGCAAATATCAGATGATAGTAAAATAATAGTTGAAAGACAAGAAGAAGAAACTATTGTAGAAAAACAAATTACTAGTCAAATAAGTAAGTTAATGAAGATGAGATACTGAGTTGTTAAAAAAAACAATAGAATATCTATCACCCTTGAAAGGTAAAGTATAATGAGTATTATTAGTACCATCAAATTTATAAAATTTATCTTTAATATCTATTAATTCATTTGATACTTTTAATTGACCACCTGAATAGTTGCCAAACCCTATTATATATGATTGACCAACATTCCCCTTATCTCTATGGGGTTGTATTTGATGATTTTTATTGATTTGAATTTCCGTCCATTTAAACTTTTTTTCTGGACAATATAATTTAAAAAATTCTTTAAATAGTATTTCTAACTCGGGTTCATCCGTTTTTAAGGTAGTATTATATAATCCCGGGTATTTTGATTCTATTCTATTACTGGTTGATGATAACCATTTTTTTTTTGTATAGCCATATTGGACTGAGTAGGAATCCTTTGGAGGAAGCCTTCTGTAAAATTGCCTATAAGCTTCTCTACGGTCGGTACTAGTTCGTAAATTAATAGATTCCAAAGCGGTAATAACGATTGCAATATCAGATTCATAGTGTTTAGTTAAATATAGCATTATAGAATTAAATAATATTTTTTTTTTATATTTTTAATTTATAAATGGTTGAATATAAAAAAAAGAATACATCTACAATTAAAATAGGAAAAGAAAAAATTGTTATGCAAAAGGGAAGACTATCAAAAGATTTAGGAATACCAGAAGAAAAAAATATCCCTATGTCTTTAATTAATAGATTAATAAAAGTAGAAAATGGTGAAATGTTTATGCATGGTGGTAAACAAAAAAAGATGACTGCCGCTTTGAAAAGACGATTAGTTCTTGCTAGAACACTTAAAGGATTTAAAAAGTAAATTAGACCATACACCAAATAAAGTTCCTAGAGATATAACAGTCTGTATTTTTTGATAATTCATTTAAATTATATTTATAAATTAAATTTAGATTTAAATGACCTTATATTTTGTTGTTTTGATGTTGAGTTTCCCCATAGTATATTCCACGATAGGCTACCTGGTGCTCTGGGATTTGATAAATTATCACCTCTATGCCTATCTCTATAGCGTTTACGCTGTTCTTTATCTTTTTTTATTGTATAGTCATCATACCCAGTTGCCCCAAAGTGAGTAGTTGATTCTCTACCTGTTTTTTTATTTTTAAATTTCGCCATTAATTTCTTTCCAGATTTATTAGAATTTGTAATAGAAACTAATTTATATTCACCCATTTATAATAATAAAATATATTAAATTTTTGTATATTGGAGATTAGTGTGAAAACAATTAGGATAAGATTTTGTTGTAAAATCCATAGATTCTAAATACTGATTTAATTCTTCGAATAACACTTGTCCATCATATAATTCTATTAGACTAATTTCAACTTCTATCATTTCAAAGTGTTTAATTTTACCATCAAAAGATTTAAGTACTTCTAACTCTGAACCCTGTGTATCTATTATTAATATCTGATAGTCTAATAGATTAATATTATTATTTTCAACAATTGTAGTCATTCTCGTGGATAGCATTTTTTCTGTTCTAATTTCTTTCACTTCTTTCCAAATTTCTTTATGTAATTTCATAGGATATATAGAACTAGAATGTCCGCCATTATTAGATATATTAAATTGATATTCTTTATTATCTTGATTAGTTACTAAATAATTAAAAACTTTAAAATCAGTATTATATTTTTCATTCCAATTTTTAGCCCGATCACAAGCATTTCTATATGATGAAGGTATAGCCTCAATTCCTATACATTTATTATATTTTTTACCGTGTTCGGTAGCTATCTCACACCAATCAGCTATACCTATATGAATACAACTTTTCATTATAATAATGAAATATAATAAAAATTTAATTAAATAAACAAGTACTAGTCACTGTACCTCCCGTGGTATAGGTCAATTTAATGTGGTTAATAGCAACACCGTCTAACTTCTGATAAAAATCACCGCTTGAATTTGGGTAGATCGAGTAATCTAATTGGTAAAAAGTAATATCATCGGCTGAGACATAGATTTCAATTTCATTAGCTCCAGCAGAGTGATTCCCAAATATTGTTATATTTGTAGCACTGGATACCGCGATGACTGTTCCACTATCAGAAGCAACAACCACTCTAGCTAAATCCATATTTCCTTGAGTACCTGAATTAGCGGCTGAACCACCAGTTGTGACTAGAAGCCTTCCACCGGATACTGTTCCTGCAACTAACGCCAAATCGGCTTGAGCCACTGAATCAGAAACAGACAGAGTCCCCTGTAGGGTACTATCTACAGCTTGGACACTACTATCAATTGACTGGCATGTTGAATCGAGTGTTTGGACTGAGCTATCAGTGTTGGTACACGCTGACTCAACATTTTGCATTGTACCGTCAATAGTTTGAAGTTCTGCNANGATNNNGNTNTCATNNATAGGTAANGAAGNATTTGCGATCTCGCATATTTGTTCTAAGTTGCTATTCACTTTAAAAGAAGAGGATGAAATTCTGGACATTGTTATAATTACTACGGATATTTTAATTTTATTTTTTATTTAGATATATTAATGAATATTCTTATAGCAATTCCATGTTTTGGGGGACAACTATATACTAATTTTTTTACTTCTATATTAGCATTGATAGAAGTACTTAAAGAAAATAATATTAAATATGAAATAAAAACTATACAGAATGAATCCTTAATAACCCGAGCTAGAAATAGCTTTGTTTCTATGTTTATGGAAAATCCTATATATTCACATTTATTATTTTTAGATAATGATTTGCTATTTCAACCAAATTCTATTATAAATCTAATCAAAGCCAATAAGGAAATCGTTGGGTGTTCATATCCTAAGAAAAATCTGAATTGGAATAAAATAAATAAATATTCTAATCAAGATGATAATGATTTTTTTGTTCAATGCATGGCTACTGATATGAATTATAATTTAATAGTTAATAATAAGAATCAATGTGAAATTAAAGATGGATTAGTAGAAGCTCAACATGTACCAACTGGGATGATGCTAATAAATAAAATAGCAATGTCTTGTATTATTAATAAAAATAGAGATTATAGATATACTAATAATGTAGCTGGTTATGATAAAGGTAATACATTTTATGATTTATTTAGAACTGGTATAGTAGATGGTATCTATCTATCAGAAGATTATTATTTTTGCAAGTTGGCTAGAGATTGTGGGATTAAATTGTATCTAGACACCAATTCCACTATTGGACATACGGGTAAAATGGATTACTTCGGCAATTTAGGTTTAACATTAAAGCATGGAGATAGTTTAAACCTTGATAGTAATATCATATAGTATTATTATTAGTATTATTATTATTATTAATTCATGTATTATTATTATTAATTCATGTAAAAAAGTAAAGTATATGTAAAAAAAGGTAAAACCTGTAAAAATTAAATGAAATTTAAAAGTCATGAAAGAATGTTAAAAATGAAAAANTTTCAAAATTCATTACAAGTTTTAATTTTNTCACAGATTAATAATAATGAAATACTGTAATANTGAAATGATTTAAAGATTATATTATATTATATTTAAAATGAGTAAATACAGTTGTAGAATATGCGATATTAAATTTCCTACAACTGAATATAGTAAATATAAAAAGTTAGAACAATTAAAATATGATAAACAAACAAGAAGTTCTTTAGTTAAAAGAAAAGTTAATCCTGAAATTAATCCCGAGCTATGTAATACTAAATGGTTTAAACATCTATTATTTTCTGATATTAAATATGAAGAAAGAGAACATGGTAAACACACTGTATGGTTTCCTACTGTTCCGAAACGATGGGAGGGTATGTGTCCTAGGTCTATGTGTATGATCTGTTTTACAAAAATAGGTGATGATACTACCTATAATAGTACAAATCAATTTACCTATCATCGTAGGATTTGCCCATATAAACATATAAAGTATAACGAATTTATAAAATATAAAGAATATGATATTGATAATAAAGAATCATTATTTAAAGATGACATTCATGACACTATAACTGAAGATGAACCTAAATTTACTCATACAGGTGAAGATAGTGAAGATGAAGAAATAGAGCAATCAGAAGATGAAGACTATTATGACCCACTATTAGAAAGAGATAAAAAAAATGAAATTCGCTATAAAATGCAAGAATTATTAGATAAAAATGTTGTTGTATTATAAATGGAAAAATATTCAAAAACTATACAGGCTATCATGAATCAGAAAACGATTAAATTACAAACTAAAGATTTACAGGTTATTAAAAAAGAAAAATTTTCAAAACTAAAATAAAGACTTTAGTTAATATAAAAGTATCTTATATATTTTATTGTATTTTAGAAAAAATAAAATAAAATTTATAATATAAAAGGAATTATTATAAAAATGGCTCAGTCTTTGTATAGAAAATATTTTAATATAGTTCCAGTTAACAACATAACAACATTTTCAGTGTCTAGTGGTGTGGACCAGGTTTCATTCTTACTACCAGCCCTACAGGGTGCCGCCTTATCTACCAGGGATTTAGTTTTAAGTGGTAATATTTTAATTAGTAAATCGGATGGTTCCGCCTACTCAAAGGGAGATGCTGAGAAAGTCTCTTTTGATAGCGTCAATGGTTTCCACAATCTAATTAATCGTATCGATATCAACTCGCAGGGGGGCGGGGGGGGGCAACAGAATTCACTTATAGAACAAAGAAGGCAATATCCATTAATCAATAAATATCGTAGGGGGGTACTCAGTGAAAATGACTTAGTTTCTGGTAAATATTCAAATCAGCAATTTTGCTCTAATTCATCAAACGGTGCAAAGAATTACCTTAGAAGGGAAGCGGATAGTGTTGGACAGGAGTTTAGTGTACAGTTGAATACTGGATTTCTTATGGACAATGACCAACAAATTAATTTATCAGCCGCTAATTCTATTATAATTAAATTATATCTGAATGACGTTAGCAACGCTCTATTTTCTATCACGCCCGGTGATGCCGGTACAGTCATGGATAGTAATTGGAATATTCAGATTCAGAATTTAGAATTATTTGGAAGATATAATTTTGTTTCTCAACCATTATTAAATTCATTAAATCAGGTGAATTTTAGAAAAATAAATAACATGTTATCTGTGATTCAGTCTAGCAATGATACTATGAGCAATCAGCCAATGGTTTCTAGTGTCCACAAGGTTATGAAGATTTACCAGCCCAACGCCACTACAGCCAATAATGTCAGTAAAAATAACACGGCTTGTAATCAGTTAGTTGGACTCAAACAGTATCAGTTATCTAATAATGGTACTCAATACCCCTATGACTATCCAATAGATATCGAACCATCTATGTCATCCTTACCTGCCGGAACGGGCGACCAGGTTAAGGGGGGTGTGGTTGGTAGTGCTGAACAGTCATATATGCTAATCAACTGTCTCAATGGTCAATTCCCGCCTGTGCATTCATTAGTGAATGGACAGAATATGGCTCAAGGTGTATCAGACCAATTTACAGGCAACAATGTGGCTTCTTTAGCTGTGGACGGTATTGGCTGTGATTACTCATACGGATTCAGAGGTTTTACTATTCCTATGAATAATGCATTAATCCAGACAATGTTAGAATCATCTCTCTTGACTAATGACACTGTGGTCCCAACTGGACCTAGAGATCAGTCTGCAACTCAGAATTATTTTGTTGAATACGATTCCACTCTTACCTACTCAGGTATGAATGTTTCAGTTTAATCATTACCTACACCCAGTTCCATTTCATCTATAAATTGTTCTGTTAATATATCATCCGAATCATAGGAATCATCAGATTCTATTTCGCTCATAAAATAAAAGTCTAAATCTACATTTTTTATTAATTCATGTAATTCACCTATAACATTAAATTTTGAATGAATATCTATTAAATGATGTGCTTTCAAAATATTTCTATTCATAATTTTTATAGTATGTTTAAGACTTCTTAATTCATTTTTTAGTTTCTTAATCTCTTTATTTTTTTCCATAATTCTATTTTTGCAATCTGTAGCTAACTCTAAATACTCTACTTCGGTTTTATTCATATTATATAATCTATATAGATATTATTATGGATCTTTTTACTATTTGGCTAGGAAATACAAATCCTATTTGTAGATTATGTATATTATCTTGGATAAAATTAGGCTACAAGCCTACCATATATGTAAATTTAAAAGAAATAGATGAATTTTTTTTAAATTTAGAAGATAAAATAAATTTAGTAGATTATACAACTATATTAGATAAAGAGCCATATGAAGTACTCTTGCATTTCACCGATTATTTTAGATATATTAGGCTATATAAAATGGGCGGTACTTGGTTAGATGCCGATATGTTTTTAATTAGAGAATTACCTGAAGAACATATTATAATCTCTAGTGAAAGAACTCAACAGAAAGGTGCATATAAATCCCACAAAATAGAAATAGCCAATATCGGGGTTTTAAGATTTCCTGCTAATGACCCACTAATATATAGCGTTATAAAGAAGATTGATAATAGTAAAGCAAAAACTAGTAAATTACAAAAAAATATGTTCTATTTTCAAAAAACATTATACAATGATTTCCCAGAATATATAGAGAATATTTCCCCGGCGTGGCACTACTGTCCCGCAAATTATAACAATGTAAAATGTATATACTATAGTAATTTATTTAATCCCAAATATGGACAGATTGTGAATCAACCAGATTGGATATTAGAGCATAGCTATGCTTGTCATTTATGGGAGAATTTATCTATTCATAAACATAATATAGATTTTGAAAAAATTAAAAATGATAGTTTATTTATGAAATTATATTTATCAATTAATAATATATAAATGATTCATATCTGTGTGCCATCGTTAAATAGACCGGAACTGTTAAAGCAAACTACATTAAAAGTATTAGGGGATTTACCTGAAGAAGATTTTAAAATTCATATATTTCTATCTGAAGCAGATTCACGATATGAAGGATTAGGTAATATCGTAATTACTAATATTAGTGGTATTGGTAAAACAAGAACTTTTATTAGAAATTATTTTAAAGTAGGAGAGAAAATTATAATGATAGATGATGATATAAAAGCCATAAAATCTATCAGACAGAATTTTAATTTAATTAATTTTTTTTATGAAGCTTTTGAAACTATGGGAAAAGAGAATGTCAAATTTGCTGGTTGCTGTCCCTACGATAACGAATACTTTATGAATCCTATTTATTCTACCAATTTAAAATATAGCGGTGGCCATCTTATATTTGAATTGATTAGACAAACCCCTATCAATGTTGAAATAAATCATTTTGAAGATTATATAGCAAATATATTGTATTTTATTAGAGATAGAAAGCTTTTAAGATTTAATGATGTATATGTTCAAACAAAATATTATAATCCGAATGGCGGAATTGTACAAACCTATGGCTCATTGGAAAAACGGAAAGAAGCCGCTGAGCAACTATCAAATAAAATTGAGCAATACTTCCCTAGATTGTGCAGAAGATATAAAAAGAAAAAATTTGATGTGTATAATTTAAAACTGTGTAGCCAAACCAAATGGTCAGGCGATTTTGTATACGAAGAAGTTAACTATAATAATTATTTTAATATTTAAAATCAGGTTTAGGTATACGCCAATTCCCATATTGCCTAGTTAATATATCCTCAGCTTTAGATGGGATTTTGACCTCAAATCCTAATGAATAATTAGAGATTAAATTATCTACTTCTTCTTTTTTAAAAAATATATTATCCCAGAATGCTATTTTATAATTATTTTCATTTTCAATTAAATAATAAATATCAATATAGGGCTTAGAAAATTGTGGGATAATGTATTTTTCTTTATAGATATAACTACTTTTTTTATACAATTCAGCTCTATTAATGCCTGGATATAGATGTCTAGTAT
>JGI24005J15628_10001630_pt1 | contig 11921 bp, 13 predicted proteins | sample LinPmetageLP40_FD_15628 | JGI IMG/M metagenome (IMG submission 15628)
TAGATTAGACCAGTTAGAAGTTAGTAGTGGTTCATTTAACGCTTATACACAATCAACTGATAATAGATTAAATAATATAGAGATTATTACTGCTTCAATTGAAGTAGAACAGAATGTACAAAATAATCAATTAAGTAATTTAGAAATAGAAACTGCATCATTAGAAGCAAATAAATTAAATATATCAGTATATCAAACAGATTCAGCATCTTTCGATAATAGAATAGACCAATTAGAATCAGATACAGGTTCACAAGACCAGAGATTAGATTCATTAGAAGAATTTACTGGTTCTCAAGAAACTATAAATGGTTTTTATAATCAACATACACAATCATTAAATGCATTTACATCATCTCAGTTAAACATCAATAGTGGATACAATACATTCACTTCATCTTACTTTACTGATTCAGCATCATTTGATAATAGATTAGACCAACAAGAAGCATTTAGTTCATCACTTTCATTAGATTTTGTTAATAGTACTGAGTTTAACACTTATACCTCTTCAATAGAAGTAGAACAAGCTGCACAAGATGTAAGAATAAATAGTTTAAGTAGTTTTACTGGTTCTTATGCAACTACTGGTTCTAATACTTTTATTGGTAATCAAGAGTTTAGTGGTAGTGTAAAAGGTGAGGTAAGTAGTTTAACAATTGCATCTTCAACTGCCTCAATAGATTGTTCTGTTGGTAATTTCTTTACTTTAACTTTACCAAGTGGTTCAACACATATAACTTCAACAAACATTAACGGAGGAGAAACAATTACACTTGAACTTACTCAACCATCTAATGGAGATTATGGAACGATTGCAACAGATTCAACGATTATATTTCCTGAATTTAATCAACCTTCAACTACTAACGCTACAAGTTCAATAGATGTTATGACTTTTGTTAGTTTTGGAAATACAAGGTTGTTGGGTGTAATGCAAAATAATTTCCAATAGTATGTATATACCAACATTGTATTTCGGTTCAGGTAATTTTATTCCTTGTAATGGGATATTAGCATTCTATAACTTTCCACAACAACAAACCGGTTCAAATTTTGTTTATACAGTTAATCATGGTAATGACCCTGCTAGCAGCAAAGTTGTTTATAATTTTAGACATCGTTATGAAAATTTAATTACAACTAACTCAAATGAAATTTGGCCTGATACTGGTAACCGAATATCACCATCTTTAGAATTGTATGTACTTGATGACGTAAATCCCATACTTTCAGTAAGTGGTTCAGACCCAAATGCACCTTATATAGTATCTGAATCTTTAGATGGACCAGTTGTAGGTGTTAAATCATGGTTTCTTGCATCATCATCTTATGATGGTGTTAGTTTACAACCATGGCCAACCGGTGCTTCAGGTTCATCAACACCAAGAATATTATTTCCATTCTTTAGTTCATCAGAAGCATTTGAGGCGTTTCCAACTGATACAAATCAAGTATTAGATACAACAGTTGTAATGACTGGTAAATTAAATTATAATGCAACAACTACGCCGGCTGATACTTTTATAGAATATCAAATAGATAATGGAGTTGGTGAAGGACCTTTAGGTACTAAAGCATATTTTAAATATGATGAATTAAAGGTGTTTGCTAAGACAGGTTCGGTAGGAGAAGTAGAAGAAACATATCAAATTCAATCAACAATACCTAATTTTCATAATGTTATTACTCAATCAGTAGTTAACAATACAAACCAATTAGAAACTTTTGTTTTTCAAGTTGATTCACAAGGGTCAATTACAAGTGAAAATCAAACTGTTTATTCTATGAGAAGTAGTTGTTTAAATAATTTTAGAGATGTATATTATTATCAAAAAAGTGTGAGTGCGTTTGGAGATGAAACACATATACAAATGAATGTTGGTTATAATAGAACAGGTACCTTTGGTACAGGTAGTTCACAACCTTTTGAATATGAAGTTGCTCATCAACATTATACAAGATTGCTAACACCTGCAGAAATGTATAAAACACATCTTGCAAATATTAGTAATACTACAAACTTATCAGGTTGTGAATTAGAATCAGCAACTTGTCAAGAATTTAGATTTAACGCAGGTCCTGATTTTCAAGCTACTGCAAGTTATGAACTATGTGGTTCAGGTACAACTACAACAGAAGTATTACCAAGTGGTTCTTCTATTACAGTTTGTCTTACATCTGGTTCAGCTAAATCTTTAGCAGGTACAGGTGGTAACATACAATTTATACAATTTTGTAATTCATAATGAAAACATTAAAAGAAGTAGCGAAAGTATATAAAGACCAAGCCTTAACGGCTATAAATCCTGGTGTGCCTTATGCCAAATACAAGACNGGTTCTTCTAAGGCATACAAGACTGGTAAGATGTATAAAGATATTGCGAGTAGTAATAGAATACAAACAATGTTTCAAAAGAATAAGAAAACAGGTAAGATTACTTTTAATTTTACTTTCTCAACACCTGATTATGCAAAGTATGTACAAGATGGAACAAAATATATGAAAGCTAGACCATTCGCACAACTAGCAGCTCAATCACCAGAGTTCATAAAAGCTAAAAATAAATTAGTTGGTGAAGAAGCAGAATTAGTACTTGATAGTATTTTTGAAGAACTTGGTACTATGTGGGAAAATGGGGGTGACAACTTGTCAGTATCATAACCCTCTATTATATTATACTCTATCTTTGTTATAGTCTTAAACGAGATTAATAATGGCAATCGAAATATTACAACAACCAGAACAAAACTTATTCAGTCAATCTCCAATTGTCTGTTCAATTAGTGAATCTAATGCAGAAATATATACATCCTCATCAATGCAATTCGTTGCAGAGTTTAAATATTGGCAAGGAGATGAGACAAGCGGTTCAGTAACACCTGTAAAATATACATTACAAAAGTTTCCTAATCCATCTGGTTCTGCAATATTTGATTTCTCAAGAATTGCAAGTTCATTATTTACAACACCAAGAGCAGCAGAGACTTCTTCTGTATATTGGGGTGATGCTGAATTTTATGCACAATACCAAACTTCACCTAGTTCCTCGTTCTTTACAGGTTCTAAAGCAAGTTCTAATTCATTTGCTATATTTGATGGTTATCAGATATTTCAACAAGGAATACAAACCTCTGGTAGTTTAGAAGGTCAAATCATATCATCATCAGCCTTCTGGCCTATAATGACAGATGGACCTACATCACAATCTTATTTTGAAGATAACTTTGGTAGAATGAGTTTGTGGAGAGGGATACAAGAAAGTACGGCAAAGAGACCTAGTGCTCTAATATACAGTTCATCAAACGCAAGTGAAAATAATAACTATGTTTTTAACTTTACACAAAGTGTAGTAAGTGGTGAAATGGTTACAACCTTTCCTATATCACCTCTTGAACCAGATTGGCCTTTAAGTTCTAATCCTGATGATATTGGTAACTTTGAAATCTTTGCCGTAGATGGTCCAAAAAACTATGATGGAACAAATAGAATATCAGATGTATTACATTTCGATTTAGAATGTACAAAAAGATATCCTAACGTAAGGATTAAATGGAAAAATAGATTTGGACAATGGGATTACTTTAATTTTAATTTAGTAAGTAGAGAAACATTTAATACACAAAGAAGTAANTATCAACCACAAATAGGAACTTGGGGTAGTAGAACTTTAACCTATAACGATTACGATTCAGCAATACAAAACTATATAACTGATTCAACACTTAAAATATCAGTTAATACTGATTATGTTAATCAAGATTATAATGAAATATTTAAACAACTAATGGTAAGTGATGAAATCTATTGGGTCTATGAAGAAGGTAGTGAATTAAACAATACAGAAAAACTTAAACCATTAGCGATTGATACTTCTGCATTTGCCTTAAAGACAGGTGTTGTAGATAAATTAATACAATATCAATTTACATTTACTCAAGGACAAGGATATAAACTAATATTTTAAGATATGGCAGTTACAAGTGGAAGAGATAATGTTTTCAAACTTATTGCCAGAGGTGTAGAACTTGATTTATTTCGAGATGAAACAATATACCTTAGTAATAACGTAACAGGTCTATTTGATTTAGGTAAACTGCCTAGTGATTTTACAAGACAGATTACAATACCAGGAACAAGAAAGAACAATGAGTTCTTTCAACATGTCTATGATATATCAGTAGATGAACCTTTCTTATTTAAAACAAATACAAAAGTAATTGCACAATTTGATTTTGATGGATTCTATGTATCACAAGGATATTTACAATTAGAAAGAGTCAATATAGTAGAAAACAAATTCGTTGAATCTTACGAGGTTTCTGTCTTTGGTCTACTATCATCATTCAAAAAAGATTTACAGAACATTACACTTACTCAATTGAGTTCCTTAGATAGATATGACCATATCTTTAGTATAGGTAATATAGTTAATTCATGGAGTGGTTCTGCTTATAATGGAAATCCAAATCCACTATGGGTTGAAAACTCTATATTTACATCTTCAATAGATGGACATAATTTAGGAGGTGAGGTAGTTTATTGTTTAAATGATGCAGGAAAACAAATTGCATATCAATCAGCATTACCAAATAATTTACTTGGTATTGATAATTTTGAAGGATTTGCTGGTTCATCTGCAGGTGGTCAGGTTAAAGCCCAAAACTTTAAACCTGCAATGAGATTAGATATAATAGTAGATGCAATATTTGATGAAATAGGATATACCTATGAATCAACATTCTTATCAGAAAGTAGATTTGATGACACTTATGTATTATTAGATAGAGGATTAAGATATCCAGTTATAAGTGGTGTAGATTTAGAAACATACGGTCAAATAGAAGTAGGACCTATTAGTGGTTCTTCTGCTCCTAATGTTTTAGTAAACAATGTAACATCATCATTATCATTTAATAATGTATATGAGGACCCATCTAATAGTATTATAGATGTACAAGGTACTTATAAACCTTTCTTTGGTCCTAGTGCAGCAATTAATTCTTCAACAACTGATTCTGAAATAACATTAAACTTTCAAGTATCATCTTCATCAGACCCTGCAACGGCCTATCCTAAAATATATATTAATCCTGTAACTGCTACTTCTTTAAGTCCTGAAGTTGTAACAAATGGTATTGAACTAAAATGGATTAATGAATATATTAGAAGAGATTTTTTACAAACAGGTGGTGAAAAAGAATATACACTAACACAAGAAATACCGACAGGTATGTCATTTGTATCTGGTTCTCAATATAATTTTAAAGTAGGTTTTGTAACTGTTGGTATAGGTTCCTTAAATGTAACGATAGGACCTGGTAGTAATACAGAAAGTAGATTAAAAATAAAATCATTAAATAAATTAGGTGAATTATTACCAATTAGTATGGCAGATAATATGCCTTTTGCAACAAGTGGTATAACACTTCTTGATTTTATGACATCTATACAAAAGAAATTCAATTTACAAATATATCCAAGTAAAACTAAACCAAGACATTTTATTATAGAAACATTTAATAATTGGTATAAACAAGGTAAAGTAATTAACTTTGATTCGTTTGTAGATTTAAATAAAAAGATATCAGTAACACCTGCAAATAACTTAGGTGTTAGAGAAGTAGAGTTCGGAGATAAATTAGATATTGATTTCTTATCAAACAATTTTAAGAAATCACAAAACAGAGAGTTTGGTAAATCTTATTTTAGAGATACACAAAACTTCTTCTCAGAGGGGAAGTTAGAAGTTGAGAGTGGTTTTAGTTCATCACCACTAAGATATGTTGCTGGAAGTGGTATAACAGGCTCAGCAGTACAACCATTGACACCTTTCAATGGAGTTATTGGTACAACTACTATTGCAGTATGTGGACAATCAACTTCTATATACTATCATAATGGTGGAGCTGCATTACCAATAACTGGTGATACAATATTTTATGATTCAGCAGGTACATCACCTGTTGTAACATATGATTATCTTGTTGAGGATAGTGGTATCGGTGGAGGAACTATAATGGAATTAAACGCAGGTAATGGAGTTGTGATAAATGATACCTTTGGAACTTGTAGTGGAGGGGGAGCACCTACATCTTAAAAAATAAATAATTATGGCAATAAATAAAATGTTCTTACCAACCTTTATAGCAAACGCAGAGTTTCAACCTGCACGAGTTAGACCTCGTATGTTTTTCTATAATGGTAAATTAGAAACAACACCTTATAATATTGAAGGACAGAGAACACCATTTACTGCTAATGGAGCAACTATAAATGTNTTTCCTTACTTTGACCATTACTCAACAGGTAGTGGAGAAGATATACCAACTGCTGATTCTGATTCTAATTTGTTTTTAAATGAGGCACCATCAATAGGTAGTATTCCTAATAATACTCTTTTTACAGAATATTGGAGTAAGTATCTTACTTTGTTATATGACCCTAAAACAAGATTAATAGATATGGCTGGTGTAATACCATTTGCAAACTATGTAGAATTAGAATTAAATGATATAGTTTTCTTTAGAGGAAATCATTATCACTTAAGAGCAATCAATCAATACAACCTTAAAACAGGTGAATGTCAATTACAATTATTAGGGCCAATAATTGATGATGCATTAGATAACCAATAAATTAAAGTATAATTGTTAAATTAGTATATGATATCAAATATAATAACCCTTTTACAACAAAATGATTACTACAAAGTTAGTAAGGATATTGATATGGCTAAAGGGAAATACGAAATACCAAGTAATTGGAGTGGAGTAAAGAATCTATTTAAAAGAATGTAATGGCGGATAACACTACGACATATAAAGCAGTAATTGATGTAGAAACAGAAGGAGCAAAGAATATTGATTTGCTTAACAAAACTATCTCCACGTCTATTGGTGAGTTTGATAACCTTAATGAAGCGATATCTAAAACACAAGATACGTTAGGAAAGATTGACCCTAAATCTAAAGAGTTTAAAGAACTATCAAAAGAACTATCTAATTTAAAAGATGATTTAAAAGATACAGAAATAGCATCTGTTAGATTTACAGAAGCGTTAGGAGCTCAACCTGGTGTTATTGGATTGGTAGGACAATCAATGGAAGGATTAAGAGGAACGTTAAAGGTGTTTATGGCAAACCCTATCATAGCCGTTGTAACTGCTATTGCAGGTGCATTTCTTTTAATGAGAGAATCGTTAAGTAAAACATCAGAAGGTCAAGAAACTTTAAATAGAATATCAGAAGCATTTGGTAAAATATTAGGACCTGTATTTGCAATAGTAGAAAAAGTAGCATTACCTATCTTTGAGAAGTTTGCTGATTTATTATCATTAGTTGCAACAGGCTTTAGTAAGTTCGCTACATTCTTAGGTATATCTGGTGATAAGATAGATGAAGCAAGTAGAGCATCATCTGCAACATTACAAGAANCATTTGATGNAGAACAAGCNAGACAAGATGAATTAACTAAGAAGGCTGAAGAAGAAACACAAAAAAGAATAGATGCTGCACAAAGAGAAGCAGATAGAATCAAAGCTATTAGAGAACTAGCAGCTCAAATACAATTAGAGGCTGAATTATCTTTGTTAAGTGAAAGAGATAGACAGTTAACAGAAAGAGAAATGAGATTCCAAGAGGAATTTGCAATTCTTAAACAAGCTGGATATGAAAACTTTACTGCATTAGAATCAGAGTATTACGGAGATTTATTAGCTATTAGAAGAAACTTTGATAATTTATCAAGTGTATCTGAATTAGAAACTGCAGAAAGAACAGGTGCAGCTAAACTTACAACACAAGCTGATTTTGCTGACCTATCAGTTGATTTACAACAACAGACAGCAGATGTATCTGTTGGTATTCAAGAAGATGAAGAAGAAGCTAAACTGATGGTTATTAGTTCTGCTCTATCATCTGTTGCTCAAATGGTAGGAGAGAATACTATTGCTGGTAAAGCCTTAGCAGTTGCATCTGCAACTATAAACACATATCTTGGTGCTACAAAAGCATTAGCAACTTATCCACCACCATTCGGTGCAATTGCAGCGGGTGTAGTTATAGCAGGTGGTTTATTACAAGTTAAAAAAATTATTAGTACAAAGATACCAAAACCACCTGGAATGAATCTTAGAGGTTCTAGTGGTGGAGGAGGTGGAGCTGGTGTACCATCAACACAAGTTCCTCAGATACAAACTGCACAAGCATTAGAACAAGATACAGGTTCACAGATATCAGAAACAATCGCTGCATCGGCACAAAGACCTGTTCAAGCATATGTTGTATCAACAGAAGTATCGAGTACACAAGCATTAGATAGAAGAACGAACTCAGCAGCTTCGTTTGGATAAAAAGTATAAATTAAAATTAAATTGTTAAATTAGTATGAAACTATTTGAATTAACCATAGACGATGAATTTTTAGACGAGGTATTCGCTATATCATTAGTAGAGGACCCTGCCATAGAAAGTAATTTCGTATGGTTTGATAAAGAGAAAGTTCAATTCGAGAAAATAGATAACGAGAAAAGATTGGTAGTAGGACCTGTTCTTATACCAAATAAAAAGATTCTTCGTATCGATGGAGAAGGACAACCTTATGAGGTATTCTTTAAACCAGAAACAATAGAAAAACTAGCACAAGGATATCTTAAGAAAGGTTATCAGGCTAAATCAACCTTAGAACACGAAAAGAAGATATCTGGTGTTACTTTGGTAGAGAGTTGGATAAAGACATCGAAGTTAGATAAATCTAACTCGTACGGTCTTAATTTACCAATTGGTTCTTGGGTAGGAATGTTCAAGGTAGATAATAATGATATATGGGAAGATTATGTAAAGAATGGTGAAGTAAAAGGATTCAGTATAGAAGGTTTATTCTCGCACGATTTAGTTCAAGCTGGTAAAGAAACTGTATTAGATAATATCTTAAATGAAGAAGCAGAATATCTTTTAAACGAAATAAGAAGAACAGTTAAAGAAGATAAACGATACAAAAACAATAAGAGAGTAGAAATGGAATCTTATTCAGATTATCCACAAGGTGTTAAGAACAATGCTAAGAAAGGTATTAAACTAAACGAAGATAGTGGTAACAAATGTGCAACACCTGTCGGGAAAGTTAGAGCACAACAACTGGCACAAGGTAGACCGATTTCATTAGAAACGATAAAGAGAATGCATTCTTATCTATCAAGAGCAGAAGCAGTTTATAGAGATAAACAAAACGATAGTAACGCTTGTGGTAATATATCCTATTTACTTTGGGGAGGTTTAGCTGCATTAGGTTGGAGTAAAAACAAACTAAGAAGTTTAGGAGAATTACAAGAAAATGAAATATCAATTCCTAATTCATCATACCCAGGTGAATCAAGTGGTTCTTATATAGGACCAGAATTGTTAGCAGAAGGTGATGCAAGAAAGATATTGTTTCCAACACAAGAGATGGCTGAAGAGTTTGCAGAGATGTTAGGTTGTGAAGGTTCACACCCACATGAAACAAAAGACCAAGGTACTTATTATATGCCTTGTAAAACACATCCGGTAGAGTTAGAAGAAGTTAGAGTAAACGAAAGTTGTCCTGATGGATTCGAACATTTAATGCCAGATGGTTCTTATATGTGTGGTAAGAGTATGAATCAATAAGTGGTTCGAATAAAACTAGGATAGGAGAGATATGTTAGATAATTTAATGAGAAAGGTAATGAACAAAGTGGTTGATACAACCTATCACTTTGCTGCACCTGCAATCGAACTTACTCGTAAAGAGATGACAGATTTGATTAAGAATACTAAATTTACTTCTATGAGAGTATGGAGTACTAAGTTAAATGGTGCAGGCATGAGGAGATTAGAACAAACAAGAGATAAACTACCTAACTCATCACCTGGTGTTGTAAAACGTAGGAGAACACTTCGTAGAGAAAAGATGTGGGTAGTGTATTCAGAAACTAATAATGGTTGGCGGACAATAAGGTTAAACACAGTAAGTAAGGTTAAGATTAACAATCAGTTTTATAAAGTTAAATAACTATACAACACCTATACATGACTTATACAACTACATATAATCCAAAGAAACGAATATATACGACAAGGTTAAATAAAAAAAGGAAATAATATTATGCCACTAATAGATTATGAATTATCACTTAAATTAAGTGAAGAAGAACAAGAACAACTTAAGAAAGAGTTGTTTGAATTGAAAACTCAACAACATATAATAAATCATGCCAATTAACGTAAAATCAGGAGAATCAGAACAAGAGTTTGTAAATAGATGCGTTCCTATTGAGATAGGATATGGTAAGGGTGAAGAACAAGCTACCGCTATTTGTTACTCTATATATCAAAACAGAAATATGACTTCACAAGAAAGAGTGTTATCTGCTATGAACGATATTAATCTATACCCAAGTGAAGAAGAATTAAAACTTCCTTGTACATCAGGTTATGAACAATATGGCATGAAGATTAAGAATGGCCGCAAAGTTCCAAATTGTATTCCTATAAAGAATTAATCTTTGTACTTACAGTTGTCTCCGTGCCATCTATGCATGACTCTATTTTGTCCTGTTTTATTACAATGAGGACAAGTAAATTTTTTATTATTTATTTTATGTCCCATTTCTTCATACATTTTTTTATTTACTATATGTGATTGTTTACCACCAAGACCACAACTGAGTTTTTGTATTCTTTTCATATGTCCAGAAACTACATTCTTTTTCCCTTGAATTGTACCATATTTTTTTCCAACTTTACTCATATGACCAGATTCTTTATTTTTCTTACCCCCAATTTTACCACCTAATGAAGCCATAGGTATAGTATCTTTATAGGATTTGTTATCAACCTTATAACCATACTCCTTTTGTAATTCTTGTTCTCTGACAGAAACACTATCAATACAATCGTGGGTTTCTAAAATTTCAAACGACTGGTAACCTTGTTGGTTTACTCTCTTTTTAGGATTAGTAGAACAACCAATCTTAACATTCGGTATGTGGTAAATGTAATACATTATTATTTTTTATTATAGAATACCCCACCATTGAGTTAAAGAATGATGAGGTGTTCTGGCAAACAACTTAATTAATTAATCGTGTTTATTTTTAAGAATTATTTACAGCCATGTTTACAAATGATACTTTTGTATCATTAGACCATTTTACATTTAATTTGTTTAATACAAACTCCATTAAATCGTAGGTAAAATCTACAACATCTTTTATATGCGTTTTAGTTTCAAAGTAATCTTCTGAATATTTTAAACAATCTAACATTGTAGATGGTTTTACAGAATTGGGGTCATCTTTTGATGCAACAATAATTGTTGTAATTAATTTTTTCGTGTAGTTCAATTGTGAATCTGTCATAATGTTTATATTTTATTTGTTTTAATGTAATAATCATTTCTTATTACTTATGTAATATACGACAATTATTTGGATTTACCAAATGTTTTCGTGTTTATTTTGCAATTTATATTCATTCTAAATAACATTAAATCGTATATATTAATATATTATTGTTATAATAGTATGAAGTTCTACACAAGATACGGCGGTATTTCTACACACACGCCTTGGAATAGACCCAATACAGATATAATAAGAGAATGGAGAGATGAGTTATCGTTCTCACTTGATGACTGGTACGTTGTAGGCAATGTTGTAGAGAAGTTTAGTGAAACTTGGGATTGTGATGTGTTTTTAATACAAGAACCTCTTAAACACTCTCTAAATGATTTATCAAATATGTTTACTGAAATGATAGATAAAGGATTTAAAAAAGAATTACTTATTGATTGTGCTTATATGAATAAGTTTTATCAAGATGAATGGGAAGAAGTAACGAAGATAAGACCTGATAAAGAGTTTTATAAAGAATATATTGGAGGTGTCTATCATTCTATA
>JGI24005J15628_10001631_pt1 | contig 11920 bp, 14 predicted proteins | sample LinPmetageLP40_FD_15628 | JGI IMG/M metagenome (IMG submission 15628)
CAGGCACGGCGGTATCTTGTGCTGCTTGTTCTGTAATCTGGGCAGCACGCTGATTCAGTTGGGATACTAATTGTTGGGCACGCCCCGTTTCTGCGGTAGTAAGACCTTCACTTGCGGCAGTACCAAATTCNCCACCAGCAACATCATCTTCTGGCAATGCTTTAGCAATTCCTGCATTGTCGGCAACGTTTAAATATTCAGGATTTGTAAGATCTCTGGCGGCACTTAATTTACCACCAAGTGTTGTTTCTGCTGCGACTGCGGCATCTGCTGCTTCTGGGTCGGCGGCAGCACTTGTCTGGATTGTTTTTTCAATATCACTAGCACGAAGCAAATCTCCTGTCCCAGACGCCAGATGTTCTTCGCCCGATACTTCGGCATCATCATAACCAGACCGAAACACATCTTCACCATCTTGAAGACGGGACGCTCCCTTAGTAGCGAGACCTTGAAGTTCGCTCAAGTCGCCTGCCTGTGCCGCTTGCAAATCTGCAGCAACACCAGCATCTGCTTCTGCTGGATTAAATAATGGGTTTGTAAATGCAGTTGATGCAGACGATGCTGTATCCACCGCCGCTGGATTATCTGCAACAGCACCAAGTGTTGCTTGCGATAAACCATCCTTTATTGGTTGCAGACCCTGTTTAACAATATCTTTAACACCATCTGCTGCTTTCTTTTTTAATTGTCCAGCAAATTTTCTTACCAATGGGTCTTCTACAATTGCTTTTGTCACGCCCTTGCCACCCATAAGAACTTTCAATGATGCTAAACCTTCTTCAACTGTTTTGGATGTTTCTTCCTTTTTATCCTTTAATTTTGCTGCTGCTTCGCCTGCTTTGATTTTGCCTGCCGTAAGCGTATCGCCCAATGAGGTGTTCATATTTGCAAATATGTCTGACATTATATACTATATCGTATAAAATAAAATATTATTTTTTAAAGTTATATATATGCACGAATTTAATATCTATAAAGTCAAGGATAAATCAGATAACAATCACGAAGAAATGCCATTGTTTGATTTACCAATGCGTCTCTTAATAAACGGTAAGTCCCAGTTATCAGGTAAGACCACAATGATACTTAATCTACTAATGAACCCCGAATTCGGTTACGATAAAAAGTTTGAAGGTGAAAATATTTACATTATAAGTGATAATAAACTTGATAATAAGATTAAAATACTTATGGAGTACAAAGACGTGCCACCAGAAAATCATTTTCCATATGATGAGCAAGTATTAGAGATGTTGTATGAAAACCTGGAAGAAGAAGCAGTTGAACAGATGGAAGACGATGGTAAAATAAAACCGAAATTGATTATTATGGATGACGTTGGTTATTCTGGTAATTTAAAAAGCAAAAATTTTGGAATGATTACGAAATTGGTAGCGAATGGGAGACACCTTAATCTCTCACAGATATACACGTCACAAAGATTCTCAATGGTTTCAACGTCTCTGCGAAGTAATTTAACAGGTGCTATATTATTTAACACAAGTATGAAGGAATTAGAATTAATTGCCGAAGACTTCAACTATAAAAAAACAAAAAAATCATTTATGGAGATGTTTAGGAAAGAAACCGAAAAACCACGATCATTTTTAGTTATTAATTTTTCAAATAAATCGGGACTATATATGAATAGCAAATTTCAAACTATTTCGTAAAAAAATATAAAATATATTATTACCTTATCATATAATGCCAACCAAAGAAATATTAATGTCGCACCCCGTTTCTACATTGCGTGCCGAAATTGCAAAAGCAAACTTATCGCAGAAAGCAGATAAAAATTTATTCAAGCGTGCTGTATCCAAAATGCGAAAAGATGAACTTATCGCCGTTATGCTCGCCCCAGCATACAAAGACAGATTTCACCATATTAAAATGAGGGAAAAACCAGTTGGAAAGAAACCATTGAAAAAAGTGAGATATCCTGCTGTTGACAAAGCAAAGTCTGCTGCAGTTGCCGACAGCGACGATGATGCACCAGCACCTAAAAAGAAAAGAGCACCACGACGACCAACCACACCTGTATTGGAAGCACCTTCATTCTCACGCACCAGCACCTAAAAAGAAAAAAGGAAAAAAAAAGAAACCGTTGGTAACACTTCCTAGTGGGAAAATGATCTCGGCAGAAGCAGCAAAAGCAGCAAAAGAAGCAGCAAAAGCAGCAAAAGCAGCAAAAGCAGCAAAAGAAGCAGCAGAAGAAGCAAAACGTTTAAGTAAAAAGAAACCACTTACCACCACGAAAGCAGACGGCACAGTTGTACAGACACCTACAGGAAGAAAGGCACGACGTGCTGCCGAAAAGAAAAAAACCGTCGGATTTGCATTCAAGCGTTAACTATATCTATAAAATAAGGGTTTAAATAAACGACGCTCCTTATTATATGGATAACTCAACTACTAATTACGATGTTATTGGACAAGTCTACCAATTGAAATGTTTAGATGAAACGATTAGCGATTGTTACATTGGGAGCAGTATAAATTTACATTCCAGATTACAAAAACATAAACACAATAGCACGTGTGAAACTTCTGACAAACATAATCTGCGTGTTTATCAAAAAATACGTGAATTTGGTGGATGGGACAATTGGACTTGCAACGTGTTAGAAGAAACAAAAAATCCTACACGTAGCGAATTAATACAACTGGAACGAAAACATTACGAACAAAATATAAATAATGCAACATTAAATACAGTATATTGTGGTCGTACAGAAAAAGAAGGCAGGGATGCGTGGTTAAAATTGCATCCAAATTATTTAAAAAACTATAAAGAAAAACACTGCGTGGAAATAAAACAATATTACAAAGATTATTATATTAGCAATAAAACTAGAATAGACACATACAATAGCGAAAAGGTTACTTGTGAGTGTGGTCGTGTTGTAAACCGTAATGGTATGGCACGACACACCCGAACAAAAAAACATATTAAAATACTTAGTGGATTATAATTTGAATTTTCTTTTAAAATTAGCAATGGAACGCTTCAATGTAGGTTTTTCCCACAATATCCAGCGACTAAGAGCACCAGCAGTCATAGGTGCAAACCAGTTTTCTCTTTTTGCGTGACGTCGTAGATATGCTTGTCTAACAACTTCTCGTGCCCCACTATTTTTAATATAATAGGGAGAATTTTTATCATTTAGCAAAGTGAAATCTCTCATGTTAGCACTGCCAAAATGTGTCGTTATTTCTTTGTCGTCGTCTTTTCTAAATGTCGCCATCAACTTTTTGCCTTTGCGTGTGCTCGGTTTAATATCAACTAATTTCATATATAAGTTCAATATATAAAATTATTTTATTGTTTCATATTATATGGCAGACACTCCCCCACCAAAAACACGTAAACCAATTTCTCCAGAACGAAAAGCAAAGTTGTTAGAAAATCTGGCAAAGGCACGTGCTCGTGCAGCAGAAGTGAGAAAAGAAAAAAAGATGATGAAGGATGCAAAAAAAAAAATTGAAACGCCTAAGGTGCCTGATGCAGCACCAAAGGTTGAAACAAAAGTTGAAACAATCCCTTGTGGTTCTGTTAAAGTAGAACCGATTAAAGTTGACCCACGTGATGCAGAATTAGAAAGATTGCGAAATCAGGTAAAGACGTTCACGTTGCAAGATATTGCAAGAAAATCTAAACCAAAACCAAAACCGAAAAAACGAGACGATACACCACCACCATCGCCAACTCAGGTACGTGGCGGCAACAACGAAATAATTCAACTTAGTCAACCTCCTACTATCATTGAAGACGAACCTAAACCCGAACCGCCTGCACCAAAGATGATAGCGAAACCCACGCCTCCTCCACCAGCACCATCCCAACCTGAAAAGAAATTGCAAGCAAAAACCATGATGCAAACGCCAAGTAAAATACAGCAGACACCGCCAACTCCGAAACCATACAAAGCATTCCGAAAAAAGATGCAGCGTGGTTATTAGGGTTCATTATATATAGACTAGATTTATTTTTAATATATATATAAAAATGATATAGATAAATCTCTATATAATAAACTATGGAATATGAGAATATACCGAAATACGAAAATCTGTATGAAGTAAACAGGAATGGCGATATTAACAGAATACTTAAGTCTGGGGCAAGAAAACCATTGAAACCACGTCGTGATGTCAATAACCAAAAATTTGTTACATTGTGTAAAAAGGGTGAAAAAAAATATACAGTTTCTGTGAGAAGAGTTGTATTTCTGACATTTGCAGATGTTGACCATAGTAAAAAATGGGATGTGTATTTAAAAAATAAAAATAAAAACGATTGTTCGTTTGATAATCTAGATGGTATGAATCATTTAGATTTAGTCGTCAAAAATATGAGGATATGTCACCTTGTGAAAAATATGCCCACGATACAAAATATATTCAATATGTTTACTATGATAATGGTATGGAATATTATCAATTTCGTAGGACGATTGATTTTGTGGTATATACTGAAAAATTTAATGTAGACAAGGTTGAAGATAATTTAGACTATTTAAAGTCTAAATTTAAGGACTGGTGTGAAAATTTGCCTCTGGACTGAAAAAAGTAGTTAAGCACTACAGGTTTTTTCAAGATGTTGCTCTATATTGAAAATGGTTGTTGACGAAATATCACCGACAACTTTTTCTGAAATGAAATATGAAACTCAAAATTTGTATAGCACTTAACTACTTTTTTAAATTAATTAGAAATAAAAATAATAAATAAACCCTTACCAATAATGGTAACATTCTGCTATGTTGTGCACCAAAGTAAAACCCGCCAACAAAAAAAGTAGTTAAGTACTACCAGGTTAGTTAGGTGATTTTTGAGGGATATCTAAACACGTCCAACATCCATTGCTTTCATTACGGTTCCGTCAGCGTTGAACCACGTTCCGCAAGCATTTTTGTAAGGTTGTGACTTTTTATCCTGTAATGGGCGTTCTATGCCTAATATTTTATTCTTTAAATCCTGTGCAAATGACGTCTTCAATAACTTTTTTGGTCGCAAGTCTTCTCGTTCACGTGCAACTTCATCAACCAAATCTATTATTTCTTGTCCATAAAAATATTTATCGCCGTAAACATAGGAATAATGGTATTGAGACATATATTTATTGTCTATATATTATCTTCAACATATTTTCATTAATTCTTATATATATAAAATAAACTTAAACAAACCTCTATAATAATATTAACGATGAACATCCAACAATCCCAAGAAGAATATCGCAAAGAATACGTAAAAGCATATCAATTAGCAAACCCCATGCAGGTTAAAGCATCAAAGGCAAAATGGCGTGATAAAAATAGACAACATACACGAGACTATGCCAAGTCATATTACGCAAGTCATAAAGAAAAATATGCGGTGCGGTATGAAGCAGAAAAAGAAACACTTGCCCAAAAAGCAAAAGATTACCACAACTCAGACAAAGGAAAAAAGCGTCACACGATTTCATATTGGAAAGGCAAACGAAAAATCCAACACGATGATTTTAGTACACTGTATGACGAATACAAAAATTCTTCAGTATGCAATAAATGTGATATGCCGTATGGTGAAAAGGGTGATGGAACAGGAACATACAAATGTATCGCATTGAAATATGGTACAAAGGACGTTGATGGAATTTGTTGTTTTAGGTGTATGAACCGTGAAAAGTCAATCGCAAAAAACAATGCATTTAAATCTACACTTAATATAAATGTACAAAACATTTAAAAATGCTGTGATGCGTGAACCACCAAAAAAAAAGAAAATAACATTAAAACAAATATTTAACAAAATAAAATTAAAAAAGGAAAAGAAAAAATCAAAATACTAAATACCACAACGATGAATAACCAAGTGTAGCAACAATAATGTCAATCTTGATATTTTGAGGAATTGTCGTAAATTTCTTCATAATATATTATATTATTTATCTATAAGATGGTTAAACTATTAAGACTTACCAGCGAAGATAATTGCAACTTTAACGTCAATATGGACGCAGACCTAATTGTTGAAAAAGATGCAGAAATAGCATTAAAAAATATAACATTTGAAACTCAGTTTGAGGTTTTGTCTATTGATGGTGGCGAAAGTCCGCTCTTGAATAGTTCTGTTGAATTTGGTGCAGACACAAACGATTACGGAACATCCATTGCGTATTTAAAGTCTGATAGGTACACGAACGCAAATTATTTAAATTTTTTTAATGATATGAAAAAAACACTGAACAATACACTTGAACCTATTGTTGCTGAAGATACACCAGAACCAACAGTGTTTGGTCAACAGTTTTACGGACAATTTAATATTGATAATGACCAGGCAAAACGTGCCATTGATTTTAGATTATCACCAGTTATTGTCCCGCTGGTTACACGAAACTTACAGACTTTAGACGACGCGGCGTGGGAGCAAATCAATGATTTTATGTCATCGTCACGAGACGATACTACTGATGTAGTCAACGTTGAAGTCATTACAGAAGTTTCTCCGACCGATGCTGCCTCAATGGCGTTAGTATCTAAAAAAGGAACGGTTGTCGCTGGAAACACACGCTCGGCATATTTCAATTCTAACAACCCATCAACAAGGTGGTGCAATGGTTCTAGTGTTTTTTGGGCAAGGATTAGCACATTGACAGATAATGGCGGAGATGCAGATACGAATGGTTTTGAAATAGGGTTGAGTACGTATCAAGGCAATGACGCACAACTACCTATTCCCGCTTCTTCTATTTATTTTGCATTACGTTGTACCCGACCACAAGACCAATTACAGTATATAAACCCAAATGCAGATTTCACCATTAATGGTACATATGTTACATCAACTGGAAATTCACCAACCAACCCAGTTCCTGCTACAATTGGAACAAGAGATATTTTAATGATACAGCGAGAAAAACTTGAAGTTAGTGGTGGTGGTGATCCAAATGTTCTTATCAAGGGTTACATATTTAGAAACGGTATTGTTCCAACACAAATATTTTCATACGACCTTACAAAAGAACATCAAAATACGTCATTGTATCCATATATATCATTCTTTGGGGCGAAGACTACTGCAGTGTGTTCTCAACCATCTATAACATTTGACCCATTTGAGATTGAAGGAAAATCTCCAAACGCCTTTTTAGAATTAATGAAACCACAAAACGGTAATAACTTTGCTGGTGTAAGTTCTTTTGAAGAAATACGTGCTGCTTATGGACCTGGTTCGCAAACACTTGTTCCAGATTTAAAGGAAGAGTGGTATCAAAGTTATGGTTCGGATGCATCATCCGAATTAAAAATAAATCGTGATATATTAGCATTTATGGGTTTTTCACAATCAATCGTGGGTGACGGTACTGGTATTCACACATTCAGACCAACAATAAATACAACACTGGTTCCGTATGGGTTTTCACTTGTTCCTGCAAATGCTTTTCAATCAACATTGAGTGATAATTATGTTGTTGTCATAGACAGTGCTAAAGTTGTCTCATATGATTGCAGCAAAAAGCGAAACCCAGAAAATGATGACGTAGTTGGGCGGCGTGCTAATATAATCGCTACAATTCCTATAAACAACAACACAGATGGAATTGTTCAGTTTTCTGCAAACGAAGTTGAATACATTGATTTTGATAACAAGGCACCAACAGCAATCCGAAATTTGAGATTACGAGTATTAGACAAATCGCTTCAACCCATTGATACAACAGGCATTTCTGTTATGACACTTTTGATAAAAGATTAACATGGCATATTCAAGCATAAATAATATTTACAAAAAATACAAAATTTAATTATTATAACTTTATATAATGAGCAGTTATAATAATGGCGACCTCCGCACTGAATACATTGACCCCCAGATTTTTATTCCAAACGGACGAGCGTCATTTGATTTAGACGCTTCCAAACTTGCATACCTTCCAAATATGCGATTGCTGAATGTTGGTTGTACCAGTGATGCCGCAGGTGCATACAATCGTCTTGTTGGTTCTATGTCTGTTATTAGAAATATCCGTCTTCTTGATGGACGAACCGAATTATCGGCATTGCGAAACCCTGTCCCATATCTGGGATTTAAATCGCAGCAGCGAACCAACGCAGACAACAAATCTTCTGCTTGCTGGTTGAAAAACTCCCGTGTTGGACTTGACATTCAACAAACAAACGAGGTGCTTAACAACATTCACAACAACGTGGCGACTGACACTGCTCAACCAGGTGCTGCCGCCAACGCAACCAACGTTGGATATTTAGACCTTCGTGAAGTATTTCCTATTTTGAATGCTCTTCCGTGCTTACCAACCGACGTTTTCCAAAATCTTCGTATTGAGGTAGAATTTGAAACGCAGCAAATCACTACCAACACTGCTCGTGTCAACAGCACTGTTAGACCACTCCTCGCAGTTGATTGTGTTGAAAACCCTGAACTTGTCCGAGCACTGTCTCGTGCATTGAAAGACAATGGTGCACGATGGATGGAAGTTGAGCACGACAGATTTAACATTCCAGCACCAGCGGCAAACACGGCGGGTGTCCAACAGATTGTTTCTCAGCAATCTATGGGATATATAGGCAAAAGAGTTGAGCGACTGTTGATGGTTAAGACGCTCCAGAGTGCAGCAGAAACACTCAATGCTGGTGAACAGATGGGATATGGTAATGCTGGTTCGCAAGCATTTCAAGACCAGCAAACCCAAGTTAGACTCAACGGCAAAAACGTATTTCCAGGTTTTGGTGGTATCACCAGACCTATGGAACGTCTTGCTCTTATTAGTGATGAGTATGGGTCTTGCTCTGCCTATCCAGGTTCTGTGTTTTATAACTGGTCTAATGCTGACATACTTATGAGTTTAGGTGGTCTTCAACCGCAATCTGGTAAAGCACTCTCTGGTGCACTGTCCTATGACTGTGTGCGAATTGGTGCTCGTGTTGCCGACCTCCAAATCCAGATTTCACGAACTGCCGATGGTGCTGCTGGTTCGGCAACTACCGCCCCACGTTCTACCAACCTTGCCTGCAACGTGAATATGTACGCTGAGGTGGATAAGAGTTTGGTTATGCGACCAGATGGTTCATACGTGGTTGTGTATTCTCAGTAAATTAAACATCGTTAAATATTAAATATTATTTTATAATGAATAATATATAATGAGCAGCGAAATCACATTGATGTGCCGACAAACCGAAGCAACAGACGTAGTTCAAAATGGTGTGTTTAGTACCACACTAGACAGACCAATAATGTTAGAAGAAGGTGATGAGGTGTCAATAAAATCAGCGACGTTAAATGTCGTTGGGGATACAATAATCATTCCAGAAGGTGGTTTAGATGTTGAGTTACAAGGATTAAAATATTTGGTAAATTATAACATCAACCGTTATTATAATTATAGAGCAGGAAATGGAACTTACAATGGTATAGTAGCACCATTGATGCAATATGGAAATGTTGCAGGAAGTGAAATCACTGGTAGTGCTGCTACTGGAGACAATACATTATATTGGTTGGCGAATGCTCACAGCAACACCAACGCCCACACACCATATTATTTAGTCAACGTTGCGGTTGTGCCAATTTCTAAGGGACGTGGTGGCAAACGGTATGGCGGCGAACTGCTTCTTAATTACACCGACCCATCAACGCCAGACAAAATAATGGGTTCAAGTATAACAATCCACATTGCATCATACCAAGAAGATGAATACAAAAAACACAATCCAATTCCACTGCCGAGCGATAAACGAAAGAAAAACCCAAGCAGATTTTATCAAATAAAATGTGCTCAAATCGGTGGTGCTCCATCCATCAGGGTAGACCCAGATATGTTTTTACCTGGTATCAATGTTGGGAGTGTTTCCTTTCCAGAAGACACGGGTGCTGCCCCAGTTCAACCAGTCACCCCAACAACTAATTCATATGAAATAGACCCACAGGTATTTAGTTGGACGGCAACAATTCCAGAAGGTGACTACACTCCTCAAGAAATGGCGGCACAACTCACTGACCTTTTAGCACCAATAGAAAAAAATGGTGCTACATCTAGCGACTATGATCACATTGTTAGTGGTGGAACTGCTTGGGACAGTGCGGCGTGGACACCACCGTCATCAACCCCATTTTTAGAAACAGTTCTGCAAAATGAAAGAACGCTTGCAGCACTTACTGCTGCGAATCCAAACACTGACAACAAAATGTGTTTTATAAATGCGTCCAGACCAACAGCATTTGGTGCAGATGATATTAGTGCCACGACTGGCAGAGTTGCACAAATATTTGAACTTGATGCTATGAAGGCAGAATATGACAGCACAACATCGCCATACACTGCACCTGTTGATAGGTGGATAGGCACAGACTCCATTTCAATGTCGTATGATGTAGACGAAAACAAAATGAAGATAGACACGATGCATTTTCCTATATATGTAAATTCAACTGGAGAAACGGCGGGTACCCTAAACGCTGATGCCAGACCAGGTGTTCAATACAATCAATTAAATGATGCAACCACTACAACAAATGGATTTTCTGGTATTGCTAAAGCATATTCAGGGATTGCGTTTACTGCAATGTCTCCTCCGTCATTTTGGGCAGACCAACTTGGATTTTCAAATAACACTGTAGCAGTAAATGCTAATTCAGCAGTTTGCGATTTCCCAGTAAGTGCTGGCGGAGCACAGAATTCCTTTACAATTTCAAACGTTGTTCCTGGTGTAACCATCAGCGAAGGGTTTGCTGGATTGAGTGTTCCAGTAATTCCAAGCAGTGACCGACAGTATGCTCCTGGTGTTGACGCTGGTGGTGGAACGGGTGTTCCTCCACAACCTGGCAGATTTGCAGAACCAATTTATAGTGAAGGTGGTGCTGGTTCTGGAGTACAGGTGACCACACCAGACACGGTTGCAATTTTTGGCGGCAAAACATTTAATCAGCAAATACAAAGTGCTGGATACTTTCTGATAGATGTTGCTAACAATTTTCAAACCGATTTTGTTGGAAGCAGAACCGCAACGCAAACCAGCACGACGCAAACCACTGGTCAAGATACCATGTCAATTGTTTCACGATATTATACATCCAACAACTTTTTAACCAATCAGGGTCCAGGCAACGTGGTGTACACTCACCCAGAAGGTGCAAAACCACAATTGTTGACAGACTTAGCAATTCGTATCAAAAATCCAAACGGAACATTCGTAGACGAGACCATATTAGGTAACGAGAATACGGTGTTTGTATCTATTACTAGAGCAACTAGACCCGTAAACGTTCCTGCTCCGCCTCCCAAGAAGCAATCGGAATAAATTTATATGTGTAACTTTTCTTTCCAATATTTTTTTTTTTTATAAAATGGTTACTTCTGACTAATTTTATAAATATTTTTCTAACGTGGGTTTTATGATAATTGTTTAATATATAACAAAACATTGAACATAGGTGTGAATATTTTAGGTACCCCATATTCTGTATATTTCTATAATCTAAGTATGAGAGAACAACATTTTCTTCTGTATTTTTCAACATATACAATGTGAAGAATATATTTTTTTTAATAATCCTCGCTGGAGCACGTTTCATCATCAGTGCTCATATATTCCAATATTTCTTCTTCAAAATCAACTTTCAGTGGTGGTATCCAATCTTCGTCATCATCACTGTTGTATTCTTCTAAATCTATTGCCTCAACTATATCGGGTAATGCGTGTCGCCAGTCAACACTTGCGATTTCGCCATCATCGTGGTACACAACACTTATTTGGATAGGAACGGCGGGCACATCTTTCACTTCTACAGTAAGTAATATTTCCATTATACATTAGATTAGTATTTTAATTTCTAAGGTTTAAACATATACAATCTCTATTAAAAGTACTTAGACAAATCTCTATAATAATATCATAGAAATGGAATA
>JGI24005J15628_10001636_pt1 | contig 11894 bp, 22 predicted proteins | sample LinPmetageLP40_FD_15628 | JGI IMG/M metagenome (IMG submission 15628)
GTTAACTCATCTAGAGGTATCTCATCTGTGTTGTATCCCTTCTTAAAGTAAGCCTTTAATGTGTCATCTTTCTGGAAGGGTAGGTTTGACCTGATAGCGCACTGCTCTAATGAAAGGGGAAACTTCTGGCCTCTTATCAGAATGTATGCCGCTAACATTGTATCCCACACAGCACCGTCATACTTAAAACCACTAGCCCACAGCCACATCAAGTCGTACTGGGCGTTGTGCATGATGAGTAAGGTAGTCTCGTCTAACGCTTGCTGTACTAACTTATAGTTAGCACCGTTAGTATCTTTGTACTCGTTATGATCGAAAGTAAGCATGTACCGTTCCGTAGGTATGTCTACGTTCTTGAACCCTACCTGTACTAGAGAGTTGGTAGGCTCAAAAGGATCTAAGTGTTTCTTATTACCTCGTTTAGTTACTGTGTTCTCTACATCTAATACTAATCTCATAGCTACACCAAGTACTGACTGCGTTCGCCATCTAAGTTACAGTGAATAGTGCCATGCCACCCACCCGTTAACTTATTCTTAGCTACCACTAGGTGTCTTTGTTTGTCTTCTTCTTCTGATTCATCCGTTATAGGGTTACGAGCTAGAAGCACTATCAAGTCAGCTTCAGCGGCTTTACCTGTACGACTACCCTCTAACATAGATTGATCAACACGCACCCTACCTTCAGCTTCAGCGGATAGCTGAGACATCCATATGACTGCACAGTTGTATTGTTTAGCTATATTACGCGCATAGATAGCCGCTTCCTTTAGGTATACATCAGATTTATCTGAAGTCTTTGAGGCAAACTTATCTCCCATATCTAGTATAACTATATCTGGTCTATCTTGTTTAACTATAGCTTCAACCCAAGCTAAGTCCTTACCCATGCTATCTTTAATCTTTATGTTTTTATGTACGGGACTGTATCGAGATGCCGCCAATGCACGGTTATCTCTAATCTCTTTTAGTGACATACTAGAAGCCGCACACAAGTATCTACCACCCACCCTATCGTACATCTCTTCGTTACATAACACGATACACTTAGCACCTTGATGAGCAAAACCGTTAGGCGAAGCTACTACTGATGCATGGAAGGATGTCTTACCTGTGTTAGGTCTAGCTCCTACAATTATGAAGTGTCCACCTGATATACCTTCTACCTTACGCTTNAAGCTAGGTATGTTAAACTTCCATTGTGATTGTACCTCAGANGCTTTAAGCAAAGTATCGAAAGATATATCATCCCACTCAATCTTTAAGTTAGGTGTAAAGTCATCTTGATATGCATCTAATANCTTACGCATAGGCTCTAATGAATTAACTGTACCATTAACGTAATCAAAGCCTAAGTTAGCTACCTCTTCACCTACAACCTGCTGAAACAACTTAGATAACACTTCTTCAGCTATGTTATCGTGCATAGGCTGTTCTTTAGTTAAAGCACTAAATAAGGTCTTATACATCTCTTTATTTGTAGTAGTCATTGTTTGGTTAGAAGCTAAGAACAAAGCCTCTAAGTCTGATGTAGTTAGATTAGTGTTGTACTCTTGCATAGCGATATCTAATGCTTGTTTAATCTTACGGGTATCTTTAGTGAAAATCTTATCTGGGCAACGTATACCTTTATGTCTTTCGTAAAACTCTTTGTTCATCAGCGTTTTGATGAGAGCTAATTCCATCATCTAACGGCTTCCAGTTCTTTTAATCTTTTCTTAGCTGATTTAATGGAATCCTTTACCATCATAGCTATGTTACTACAGGCGTTCCATCCATCTTTAGGTTCATTCTTTAGTAAATCTTCTAGTGTTTCTATCTCACCTTTAACATTTTCTATCTCACCACATATACTCACTGTATTATCCTTTCTAATTTAGTTATGTCTTCTTCTACTTTATACTTTACATCATCTTCTAGCCGTAAGGCTATAGTGTTTAAATCTGTCCAAGCCTCTATCTCTCGTTTGTACGTCAAGGTCTTGTGTGCAGCATCAGGGTCTAACGCTACCACTACCCTAGAATAGTTTTGTATGTGTTGCATTTGTGCCTCACCTAATGATGTACCTAAGATAGCTAGGCCTGTTGTTCTAGGAAAGAGTTGTGCAACAGTTATAGCACTAATAACATCCTCAACTACTACTACTGTACCATTAGTATTACCTAATATCCGTGTGAAAACAGATGCTTCTCCTGTATACCTAAACCATTTAGGCTTGGAACCATCTAAAGAACGTCCCGTAGCATCCATTAGTCTGTTGTTTTCTTTTATTAAGAACACAGCACGACGATCCTTAACGTCATACATTAGGTCTTCTGTATAAAGGCTCCATTTCCTTATGAAATTTTGCATTAGAGTGTGTTCGTGTGTTGGTTTAACTAAGTATTCAGGTACTATCATGCGTTCTAAGTCTATAGGTTTTTCTTTAATGTAGCCTTGCATTTTAGATTTAATCTCATCAGCAGTTAGACCTATCCCGTATGCACCTCTAACTGTACAAGTAAGTTTAAAGCAATGGTAAACTAATACACCGTTATCCTTCCACACGGTGAAGGTATTTCTGGCTCTGCATTGAGGGCAATCCATGCGTAGGCGTTGCCCCTCAGCTACTGTTAAAGTATCTAAGTAAGATTTAATGTTCACTCTTTACTTACCTTTCTTTGGTTTAATGCTGTTGATGCCCCACTAAAAGTATTGACTAAGTAAGGTGATACACTCTGTGGGCTATTGTGTCCTGAGACTTGCATTATACCTGTAATGTCTACACCTGCCTCAACCATCTCAGTTATAGCTGTACGCCTTAGATCCATGATCCATAGTTCTTTAGGTAGACCTGCTTCCTCTTTTACTTGATTAGCTAAAGCAGACACTTCAGACATACTATAAACAGAATAACTTCCGTTCTTAGGGTACACACGGGGTGCTACATAATCAGTGATACCTTTGACGTACTCGTGTTGTTCTTTAAGCTTCTTAAATAAGTCATCACTTATAGGTAAGTGAACAACAGCTCTTCTTTTACTTTGTTCTAAGTCTAACCTTTGCTCATCAAAGTTTATGTTGTCCCACTTTAAGTTACGCATATCTCCTGCACGTTGACCCCACTCGTATGCCATGTAAGCTATCAAACCTATAGCTTTCCATCTGTATTGGCTAAAGGCTGTATCTAAAAATAGCTTTACTTGGTTCTCCGTCCACTTAACTTTACGGGGTTTGTCTGGTGTACCTCTTATGAGGCTCATAGGATTAGACACCATAGCTTCGTGCCTTATAGCTGTATTAAAAACTATACTCATACAGGTACGGTGGTAGTTAGCTTGTCTGACCCCTAAGGTAGTTATCCAGGTATCGTAAAGATGTGTAGCGTGTTTAAACCTGACATCTTTTAGCTTTACACCACCAAACAATTTATTGTTTTGAACAGATGTACTGCAAGCCCTAATCATAGTACTGTAATAATCTTTTTGACTTCTGCCTGATACCTTAAGATAGGCAGGGGTATTAAAGTAAAACTCACACGCCTGTCTAACTGTTGAACATTCTGATATAACTAACTTCTTTCGTTTCATTTATTTATAACCCAGTGTGACCAAGCGAGCGAACAAAAGTCTTTTCCCATAAATGCATCAATAAGTCTACATTTATTTCTTGTCATCTTTCTTCGTAGTGCGTGTTGTCTTACTGCGTATGCTGTTATCTTCTTTCGCATCTTCTTTGTCAGTAACATTAATCTTTTCCTTTTCGTTAAGTTGAGTTAAGTCGGATGATGCCCAGTCATCTACTGGGTCACCGTCCTCACCGTCATTATCTGTTGCACTAATCATGTTAAAAGTTAAATCCTAATCCTAAGCTAGCTATGATAGCCATTAAAATAAATGCAAATATGTATCCTAATATAAGTTTAACTATCTTCACCTAATTTATCTCCATTTATCTCAAAGTTAATAGTTCTTATGCCCTCTATTTTACCTACCTCTAGGTAATCAAAGGGACAAGTCTTTAGCCAAGCTTGTAACTGCTCCTCTTCAGTCATAAGATTCCACTCAGCTTGCGTATTGCCATGCAACGACTTTACGGGGTGTGTGCTGCTTACTATTATTCTTCTCATTTATCTAGTCTCTCTTCTAATGATTTAATTAACGCTACCATCTCGTTAGCTCGACCTAAAAGATTAGGTCTAGATTTCATTCCTGCGTCGATGCAAATTAATTCTGCTACACGTTTTAGTCGTATAACTAATGCATTTATTTCATCATTTGCATTTATTTGACTGTCTGTCAGATTTTCAGTTTTAATTACCTCATAACTAGACAAAGGAAATACTGCATCAGTCTGTCCATTACGTACTGCATATATAGAGATCCGCATTTTACCGTCTATGTCATCAGTCCACATATTCATGTCGAAGGTATCACCCATGCTTATCCAATCGTCTTCTGGGTATTCCCATGCTTTTACTGTATCATCCATATCAATGTACCTCCTTTAACTCTTTTAGTTTTTCAAAGACACGTCTAAGGGCTTCTCTTGCCGCTCCTGCTTGCTCAAAGGCTGTCTTAAGGTTGTTCTCATCTATTGGTGAAACTGTTGCAGACTTAGGCCTCTCTGGAAAAAACTTAGGCTCNAGATCAACTTCTCCTACATCAAAATCATTTAAGAATATTAAGAGGTCAACTTTATTTGTGGGTACTTCTACAACTGACCACTTGTTAAACTCTCGCCTAGCTTCAGCCTGAGTACCTCTCCAATTACCTTCACTGTCTGTATATAATTTCATATCAATGTATCTCCTCTAAGACATACTCAAACTTTAAGCCATCAGCATATATAAATCTCCTTAGCCACTCTCTCTGCATTACAACTAAGTCTTCTATGTCATTAATATATTTTTCTGTACCAACGTGTTTATACTTCCACTTTCTCTCGTCTCTATGCTTTTCCCAACGGGTTTTGCCATTCTCTTTTACTTTGTATGACTTATCGACTTTATATATTTTTACTGTTCCGTAGCAATTCATTTACATATTCCTTCTAAGTTAAATTAAAGTACCCCCAGAAGCAGGGATACCTTGTTGTTATACAACTAAGCTATTCGTCAGTTGTTGTTGTAGTTGTTTCTGTATCAACAACAGCTTCTTCTACGACTGTTGCACTACTAGCAAAAACTACAAGCAGCATCATCGCTATTAAACCACTAAAAAAATCCATGTTATTCCCCCCCTTCCTTTTCTTGTATTAATGTGTGACCATTACCACCTGATACCACCCACGACTGAGTAACCCTGCCTGTATCTAATGCACCACCTGTAAGGTTTGCCCATTCGTTAATGGCTCTGCGTTTAGCTTCAGGTAAGTCTTTAGCGTCTTTAATAATGATAGGTCGAGAGACTGTACCTTCGACAAACATACGGTATACTGGCATTAGTTTTCACCTTTAATGAAAAACATTTCGAGTATGTCGTCAACCTTATCGTAAATACTGTTAAACTGAAGCTGGGCGTTATCAGTATACGTAACATCACCATTTTTTTGTTTTACGTATAGTCTGCCTGATACAACATCTTGTAACCATTTGTCAGATATCTCTGCTTGTAGTTCAACCCATTTGTCTGGGGCAATTGTAGGTAAGATCATTTAGTTATCCTTTCACTAAGGTTAGGTGTGATACCTTTATATCTTTAGGCTCACTAGGTTGAGAGAATACTATAGCCGTTAGCATTCCCTTGTACAACTCAGGGTTTATATCCCTGAGATGCACGACTGGTTCATCCTCCTGCACCTGTATAGATGCAAGAGGTAATTCATAATGAGGGTACTGCTCTTTTAACACAGAGCAATTACGATCAGCCGTATTCTTTGAACCATAGGTAGCTATGTTTATGGGTAACTGATCGTGCATCGTTACAGTTAAGTGATGTAATTCATCTGTACTCATGCCGCTAGTAGCTCCTTAAAGGCATCGGAGTTAGTCCACTTGACTACCTTCTGTTCACGATCCCACATTGATGTAGCACGGGTATCATTACCCATATCTTTTAACTTAAAGCCATTGTCAGTGTGACTACTGTAGTTAGTCATGGCACTGTACAGTGACCACAAGTTGTTACCTCTAACGGAAGCCTCATCTAAAAACAAGTCATGCATACTACTAGCCATACGCTTAGACATACCCATAGGCTCTAGTAATTCTTTTAAGTTATTCATTTGAGATACACCGAAGTTTGTGTCAGCCATAAGTTGTAGATACTTAGCGTGTTCTATGAAATTGTTGTGTGACTGCTTTATCTCATCAACGAAGTTACTAAGACTAAANCCTGANGTGTTCTTCTTACGTACTTGCTCNTATGTACCAGTAATCATACCGTTAGTGCAAAAGAAATCCACTGCACCGAACACACCTAAGTTACTCTTAGTACCGTCTATACCGTGCCACAAGATAGCACGTTGAGCTATCTCAGTTGTGTGTTCCTTAGTTTTGATAGTGTAAGATATGTTAGGGAATGTTATATCTAGTAAAGCTACTGCACCATTATGTGCGGATGTAAACCTAGGTATAACCTCTGACGTATCCTCTGAACCGAAGTTCTCTACGATTGCATTGACGATGTTTCTAAAGAAGTCACCGTGAGGTACAGACGGGAAGCCTGAGCCTACAATACCTAACACCTCACTAGTGTTACCATTGATCACGTATTTCTTACCTCTGAAGCGTGTGTTCTCGTATCTAATAGGGAAGTCTAGGTAGTGTGGTACATTGAAGTTTGTATTTAAGTTGAAGTATTCTTTTTGGTAAAATCTATTATCTAAAGCCATTTGTTTTCCTCTCATAGCTTGGTTGGGTTGAGCCGTCTGCGGATTTTCCGCAAACAGCATTGGGTTGGTAATTAGTTTAGTTGTACAACTTAGATATCAGACTGAGATGTCTTTGTCAAAGGGGTACGTATTGTATGACTTAATGAGTGATCCTGAGGACATACACAAACTACGAGCTACGTTACCGCGTTGTTTCCAGTAGTCAGCCCAAAGTAGTAATTCGTCCATTATTTTATTGTCAGATATATCTACCCAGTAGTACATTGCGTTTTTACTAATGATAGTAGGTACTGGTTCTTTGTTCTTAGCGCACCAGTCATATAATGATTTAGTTATCTTAATTGAATGGTTACCTCTGTTTACCTTGGGTCTTCCTGCCATCAGTATCTCCTCTGTTTTTCTGTAGCATTTGTTTTAAGTAGGCACTACGCCACGACTTATCGGAGCGTAATGCTTGGCGTGTACGTTTACACACAACAGGTTTCTTTATGTTCTTCTTGCAAAACAATACAGTGCCTCCTCCATAGTAGCGTAGTAGTTGCCTTCAGCCCAATTGTTGTCATCTATGTTGTGGCGGTAAGCAGTGAAGCACACGTAAGGGTGTAACTCATGGTTGTGCCTGTAGCATACACCACACCAGTACGCATTCTTAAAGTCTCGTAGTGGTATAGGTCTCCACGCTATTATAGGAAAATCGTTAAGGCTCTTAGGTATGTCAGGTATGTGTATTTTACTCATGTCATGTCCTCTCTATCATAAGCATCCTCATCATATAAAGCCCCATCAAGTATAGCTAAGATAGCGTTAGCGAATTGCCTAGCTGTCTCAAACCTTACGCTACGNCCATGAACTAAATCACCATTATTTNNTANAATAGCTACCTCACAGTGATCTTCAAACTTAACAACACTTACATTACCTATAGTAATATGAGGTGTATTTAGACCACCTGTNGCACACTGAAACTTAAAATCTTTATCCATATTATATACTCCTTAAAGTTAGGTTTAATTGTATTACCAAGATGCTTGGTACACTGCATAACGGAAATGCTCTCTGTCTTTATCTATAGTCTCTAGCCACTTAGCCATAGCTATGAATATCCTTGCATGAGTTAAACCCTCAGAGGCATACTCATCTCTGATTTCTTGACTACCGAAGAAGAAGCCTTCAGTGTGAGGTAACTTATTGTTAGCTAATGCCTCCGCTATTTGCGTACAATTCTCCGCAGTTAACTCTATCTCTTGGCACTCGTCCACACCATCAGCAAAGGTATTAACTATGTAACCATGAAGGTCAGCGTGTTTACGCCAGTAACCTACATCTATCTTAGAGGTAGATACAGGAAAGCTGTCCATCTTAGGGCGTATGTCTGTATCGGGGTTCCAGTCACATTCATCTTGTGGGTATTGTCGGTGTGTTTTAACACCAGTTAAGTACATATCTAATCCCATCTTATTTTACCTCCTGTTGTGTTTCTTTGAATAAATCTAGGTTACGCCATCTTACGTTACCTAACTCAGTTTTATAGAAGTCTTTAAGCCATTGGCTATCTGACTTGTTACCCCAGTTAGTGTGCAAACCTATATGCTTTTTGATGTCATCTACAGTAATAGGTCTATCAACAACCGTACCTCTTACTTCTGTTGTACGCAAATAAACACCTCGCATAGCTTCAATGAAAGCCATACGTTTATGGTAATTAACGTAATTCTTTTTAGTGATTTCTCCGTAGCCTACACTAGCTCCAGCCCATATTAGTGTTTTAGTTAAGTTAGATAATGTATCATCTTCTTTNANNCATACATTCTCGTAGTCTTTTACTGCTTGGCAGTTGTAGTTAAGTGACATTTATATGTCCTCCATAAGTTAAGCCGTCTGCGGAAATTCCGCAAACAGCATTGGGTTGTTAGTGTTCGGACAAATGTACTACTTGAGTACGTCCGATAGTCTTTTGTGCAAAGCAACCTGCCTTACACGATGCACAATGTCCTTTGATACTTTGATGTGTCTTAGGGCATTTGAACATAGGCTTGTTATGCACGGGGTCGTGCAACAACGTATCGTCACCGAAGAACATAATGTTCCAATCGGAGTTAATGATAGTAGTCCATTCTTCTTTAGTGTTGGACGGATCGAAGGACGCATTAACTGCACAGTTATCTAACGGCATTAGCTCCTTCTCGATTAAAGCTTTGAGCCTAGCATCTCGCCACGCTCTAGTAGGTATCCACCATAGTGTATCAGGCATAGCTAAACACATAGTCTTAACGCGATACACATCAGTAGGATTAGTGAACGCTTCACCTCTAGTCATATGCCTAATGCGTTTGGTTTGTTTCTTCTTGCGACTAAAGGTTTGCTTGATTACCTCTACATTGTGAACATTAATTTTGTTCCAGATATTATGGCATCTAACGTCTCGCTTAGTCATGTTCTCATACATACGATACAGCTTAACGTTGTAGCATTCCTTTTCGCAAAACTCAGTTTTAAATGCATTGCATGAACCCTCGATAACTGTACCGTCATCTAGTTCAATATCGTTGATAGGTTTGTCTGTACTGAACATACCTATGTCGCCTGTCCATCGGAACAAGTCATTTACTTCGGCTGTAGTTAAACTAGCCATCGTGTAACCTCCATATGTTAATGTGATTTGTGAGATAGTGAAGCAGTCTGCGGAAATTCCGCAAACGACTTGACCCCATTTATAATACATAGCAATTAAGGGATGTAAACCCCTTTAGGGGTTGTTTTGAACCTGGGGCTTAGTCTCTCCACGTCCATTGCTCCCATAGTATGTACACTGCAAACGCTACAAACGGTAGAAGTATGATAGCAAGTAATGCTACGTATATCTCATTGTTATACATCTATAGTTCTCCCCATTCCTCAGGCGTGATACCTGTTTTGATAAACTCTCTATCGTCTGCACTCAGATCAGGCATAACGTCCTGTATCAGTTCGCCTTGTCCCCATCGGATAATTTGCCAATTTGTAACGGGTATTTCACGGGTGGTGATGTTACCTGTAAGCATGGACTTCATAGCTATTCGCATCTCATATACTCCTTATGTGTGTATATATGTGTTAGGTTTTGTGTCTGCGGAATTTCCGCAAACGGTGATTACTACGTAAATTGTAGCACTAACGACAAAAGCCCCGTAAGTGTAATACCTACGAGGCTTTGCCTTAGTGTATGTGTGTTAAGGTTTACTTAACCTTGGCGAACTCTGCCTTGACTAGTTTCACTAGTGCTGCTTGCGTCATGCCTTTGACTGAAGCGATTGTAACCATTGTCTCTACAGCTTGCTGTATTGTCACAACCTTTTGAGTTTTCTTTTTGGTTGGCTTAGTCTTAGACTTGATTACCTTACCTTTGGTATTCTTAGCTGTGCCGTTTGAAGCTTTCTTTATAGTCTTCCTAAGGGAAGATAAACCGTTGTTTAAAACCTTAGGGTTTTTCTTAGCTTCACGTTTAAGAACCAATTGGTTCTCGTAAGCATGGATGTAATCCGAACGATCACGAGGTGAAACCTTACCGAAACTAGAGTGCTTATCTACAGCTTTGCTGAATAACTGATTAGATGAAAGACTTGACCTATACTGAGAAAGTATAGAGCCAATCGCTATAGCTTTAGCTAAGTTAGATTTCTGCATCTCATTAATGAGGTCGACACCGTCTCGAATTGCTTCATGTAAGGTAAAAGCGTGATCTAACGCATCATTTACGGTGTAAGTGTTACGACCTAGCTTAATTTCTTTAGAAATGGATACTACAGGTTTTGCATTTGATTTTGTCATTGGTAAACTCCGTTTAAGGGTTGGTGGCATGATTGCCGTTTTGACAATTGCATCCTCGTCGATAGGTCAACAGATGTCAAACTCTTTCCGTGCGCATAATGCCTAAGCGAAGAAAGCGAGAGGTCGATATGGGGTAGTCTGCGGAAAGTCCGCAAACGAGGGGTATACCTTTGGGTATAAGCTTTTTCTGGTGGTTCTGTAGTGATTCGTTTTAGAGGTATGCTTAAGCATAAAACCTAGGAAAATCTCCAGCTGGTGTTCAGATGCGCGTAAACCACGCTTATATGCAGTGTGACGCATACCTAATCCGTACAAATATGCATACATATCAAGGCCTTAGGCGTATTACCCGTGCCAATCGCGCAAATACATACGCCTTACGTCCCCCCACATGAGCCACCCCCACCCCACCCGTTAGCTATATATGTACAAGTACACAGAAGTGATTTTTGAAACGGCCTCTTATTGTTGTATACAAAGACAACCATTATGTTTAAAGCTGTAAAGTATTACATCTAGCTACACTATTAGTATCAAGATTTGTTACAATATGTAATATATCTAAATTAGGGTATTGACACAGCGCGAACTTTATGTATAACTACGTAGTAGTAGTAGTGTTAAACATTAATGTTAAAATCTTTAAAAAACTACTTAGCACTAAGTGTTAAACATAGAGACTTCGTAAACTTCTATTTAAACAAATATATGTAGTCAATGAAAGTTTGTATTTGACACAGTATTAACATTAATGTTAAACTATACGTACACCCTTCCTAACATTAATATAATTTAACAATAAAAGGCTTGACTTTTATGTCAAAGCAAGTAAAACTATGTAATACTAGTAATAACGCTGACGATGTGTTAGGTAACTTTTATAGAGCTTTAGCTTCTAACAACACTAATGCGTTAAAAAACATACACATACCTAGATCTGATGTATTTTATGTAAGACAAGCTATACTTAGTAACACAGGTACTTTGTATACATTAGATCATGTAGAGAGAGCTATGTATCTTGAAGGTCATTTACACCGAAGAGATGTATTAGACCCAGATAGGATAAGACCGTATGCGGATTAAATCTATTGTAATACTTTTATTATGTATAATGCCACTCAGCGGATGTTTAGGTACAGGTTTTATAGTTAGCAAGTTTATGGGTGGCGGTAAGTCTTCAGGTCCTACAGTAAACGCTGATGTACAGGTAGGTAAGAACAACACTAAAGCCCTTGTATCTAACTCTGAGTCTACTGACACTAAGGCTGGTGA
>JGI24005J15628_10001640_pt1 | contig 11872 bp, 4 predicted proteins | sample LinPmetageLP40_FD_15628 | JGI IMG/M metagenome (IMG submission 15628)
TTTAAAAACATAGGCAACGTTCTTCAACCGGGTGGCTTTAAAAGAGCGTTTAACATGCAAAATATGGCAGAAGGGCCTTCTACCGCAGAAGCAGGTGAGTCAAAATTATTTAAAACTGTAACAGACGCCGTTGACACGGGTCGGTTTAAAACTGCACAAATTGAAGCTAAAACGTTTGCAGAAAACCAGTTAATAGAAAGGTATGGAAAACCTTTTGCTCAACTTTCAGATCTTCAACAGCAAGAAGTTTTAAAAGTTGGGGCAAGCGCTTTTGAAAAAGCCGCACCAAACTTTTTACAAAAATACGGTCCAATCGCAGCGGTTGGTACTGCGGGAGCCGCGGCCCTCGGCGCATTTAAAACGCCAGAACAAGAAGATATTGATAGCGAAACAGGGCAAGATTTAATTGATGCCAACCCCGAAAAGTATTTAGTTCAAAATCTAGATGTTGTTCCCTCTGAGGGACCATATGAGGTTCCAACAATATACACGGAAGGTTTAGCGGACATAAATCCTTTAAACAGTGACGTAAATCCTTACCGTAGAAGAAAAAGCGTTTTTGAAGAAGATTATGTAACAACTGCGGCAGATGGCGGAGAAATATTTCCTCGAAGAACGGGCGGTATAATGCCCAGTGAGGGTGTTCCAAACGAAGATAGTGTTAGAGCTATGGTTATGCCGGGTGAGTTTATTATGACAACCGATGCTGTAAAAGGTGCTGGTGGTGGTAATTTGAAAAAAGGAATACAGAATATGTACTCAGTAATGCGTAATCTTGAAAACAGAGCAGGGGGCATGGCATAATGGCTACTACAACTTCAGAACAGATAGTCCGTGAAGCTCCTGATATTGAAGCGTACAAACTGGGATTACTGCAATCTGCGAAAGAATTAGTTGATACACCCGTAAATATTCCTGCGCAGCAAATTGCTGGAATGTCTCAAATGCAACAAGATGCCTTAACGCGAACACAGGCAGGCGTTGGAGCATATGAGCCTTATTTACAAGAAGCTGGCTATACTATTGGCGACTCTCAAGAACAAATATCAGGGGTAATGGACCAAGCGGATCCATTTAGAAGACAAGCCGCTGATATGATGTTGCAATCTCAACAAGGCATTCAAGGTCAAGTAGGTACTGCGCAACAAGGAATGAATTTAGCCGCTAATGCAATACCGGGCCAAATTGGTGCCGCGCAGCAAGGAATGACCGCAGCCGCTAATGCAATACCGGGCCAAGTTGGTGCCGCTCAAGCGGGAATGGCGGGTGCCGCGGCAGGTGGTCGAGGAATAGCTTCTTTTGCAGGACAAGAAGGACTAGGTCAAGCCGGAGGCGCTCAAGCAGGCGCAGATTTTGCCAGTCAACAAGCAAGAGGAATAACAGGCGGGGCNCAATCTGGGATAGATTTTGCCAGTCAACAAGCAAGAGGAATAACAGGCGGGGCTCAATCTGGGATAGATTTTGCCAGTCAGCAAGCAAGAGGAATAACAGGTCAAGCAGCGGGAGCTTTACAACAAGCAGGTGCTATGGGCCGTGACACAGCAATGGCTGGAATTGGTCAATTAGCCGGCACAACAGGTGCTTTTGATCCAGCAAGCACTGGCGCATATATGAACCAATACGAAGATGCCGCCGTACAACAAGCCTTAAAAGACATTCAACGTGCCGGTGATATACGAAGCCAAGGAATAGATGCACAAGCTGTTCAAGCAGGTGCTTTTGGTGGTTCGCGGGGTGCAATACAGCAAGCAGAATTAGGTAGAAATACATTAGAGCAACAGGCTAGAACAGCGGCTGGTATGCGTCAGCAAGGATTTGAAAGCGCCGCGCAAAGAGCACAGCAAGGATTTGAAAGCGCACAAGGAAGGGCGCAACAAGCAGCGCAACTTACGGGACAACTGGGTCAAGCAGGTGCTGGAACTTCTTTACAAGCAGCGCAAGCAGCAGGTCAATTAGGTTTATCAGCAGAGCAGTTAGCACAGCAGGGTGCTTTACAGGGCGGTCAACTAGGTTTATCGGCAGAGCAATTAGCGCAGCAAGGCGCATTACAAGGTGGTCAATTAGGATTATCGGCAGAAGAATTAGCGCAACAAGGTGCGTTACAGGGTGGTCAATTAGGATTGTCCGCGGCCCAAGCAGCAGGACAAATGGGTTTGTCCGCAGAACAGCAAGCAGGTCAACTTGCCGGTCAATCAGGTCAATTAGGACTTCAAGGCGCACAAACACAATCNGATATTGCACAACAATCAGGAGCATTAGGATTACAGGGCGCACAAACACAAGGTCAACTAGCGCAACAATCAGGTCAACTCGGATTGCAAGGTCAAGAACTTGGCAGTCGAATTGGAGAAGGAATTGGTAATTTAGGCGCTCAATACGGTCAATTAGACCTTCAAGCGGGGCAAGCTCTTGGACAAACAGGATTGCAACAAGCGCAATTGGGCGAGGGTGTACAAGCTCTTGGCCAGCAAGACGCAAGTTTTGCATACGATATGGGCAAACAACAACAAGCACAACAACAAGCGGTTATGGAAGCAAAACGTTCAAGTGAAATACAGCAAGCTTACGAGCCGTACCAAAGAGTTTCATATTTATCAGATATTTACAAAGGGGCACCGTCCTCACAACAATCAATAACACAAAATACCACGCCTAATGCTTCTCCAGCCCAACAAATACTTGGTTTAGGTATTGCAGGATTAGGCGCGGCGGCAGGTGCATCAAGAGCGGGGTTATTCTAATGAATAGAAATGTAATGAAACGTCAAATGTTTGCAAATGGCGGCACTCCTATGCCTATGGCTCCCGAAGCGATGGCCGCGGGCCCCGAACAAATGGACCCACAAGTATTAGAGGGCGCTATGGTTACAGCGTCAGAAAACTTTGGCGCTTTAGACAATGCCCAAGATTATGAAGAAGTTATTGATTCAATTAGAGGCGATGCACTTCCTATTGAGCAGAGATACCAAGAATTAGCTCAGTTTGTTGGACCGCAGGACGCGCAACAAACACCAGAGTCCGTTCTTGCAATGGTTCAACCTGTTATTCAAATGGCCGCGGTTGATGGCGGTATAGGTGGTTTGGCTTCAGACGAAATGAATGCGGAAGTATCCGGTCCCATGGCAGAGGGCATTATGTCCACCATAGCCATGGAGGGTGGGGAGGAACCCCCCGTAAATTTTAATCAAGGCGGCGATGCCCGCCGGAACACACAAAACGTAAAATACTACGCGGACGGCGGACCAATTCAATATTACCAAGAAGCGGGCGCTGTTCAAAAAGAATTTCAAAACCTTCTTCCTTCTTATATGGACGTTGCTGGATCTGATCCTGCTGCTTATGATAAACAAAGAAATCTTACGCAAGCACAAATTTTGTTTGATATTTCTGGAGCAGCATTGAATTTTGCTGGCCGCGGAGGTGAAAGTTTCGCCCAAGCTTTAGCTGGAGCCGCAGGAGACACACAATTATTTGATAAACTAAGCGCTAGAACGCAATCATTGTCTGACTTTAAAACGGCGCAAGATAAACAAGACCAAGCTTTAAAATTATCTGTACTTCAAGCAGCACAAGGTAAAGTAGATGCACAAGAAATAGCACGGGCAGCGGCGGCGGCTAAACCAGTTGATGATAATATATTTAAATTAATAGAAGGCGATACCTTTATATATCAAGGGCCTTTAACACAAGGACAATTAGACAATTACAAAAAAGATTTCCCTAATTTAACTGTTGATAGAGTTTATGAAGATAGATCTAAAGGCAAAAACGCGCAAAACCTTATGTTTGTTGGTGCAGACGGTCAGAAAATAACAATTGCGGCGGTTCCCGGAACAGACAATTATAACAATATTTTAGAACAAGGCGCCGTAGTTGTGAGTAGTGTTGGTTCTGACTTTATGACAAAAACAAAACCGGTTACGTTTAAAATGGACGTTACTGTTGGTGGCAAAACTTATAAAGAGGGTGATTTTGCAAACTTACCTCAATCCACTTTAAATCAATTAAATGCCTCTTCTTGGGGTGATTATGTAGCGCCAAAATTTGAATTAAAAGAGTTTAAAGACGGTGATACAACCACCTTATATCAATTTGACAGCACTAATCCTACAAATCCTATAAAAATTATTGAGGGGACTGATCCTAAAAATTATGTGTTCCAAACTATTAAAGACGGTGACAAAACACATCTACTAAGGATTGATAGAGATGATTCTAATGATAAAGGAACAATAATTCAAACGGGAACTGACACGGATGAATATTTTTTCAAAGAAGTAAAAGATGGTTTCAAAACTAAATTAATGCGGTTTAAGAAAGGCGATCCAGATGATACGGGAACAACTGTTATAACTGCTACCGATGCACCTGTGTACCGGTATGAAACTATTACAGACGGTGGTAAAACTAAAATAATGCGTTTTAATAATCAAACGCCAGATGCTAAACCTATGGAAGTTTTGTCAGCTACGGACACGTCTAATCCTGAATACATGCGCGTTACTATAAGAAATTCTGAAGGAATTATGATCCCAGTTACAGTTGATGTAACTACCGAAGCGGGTCAAAAATATTTACAAAAAGCAAATAAAATTATTTTAGACTCAAAAGATCCGACTGCCGCTACTGTTGAAACAATACCGACGGCTAAAAACAATGCAAAAGCATATATGTTAGGCAACGGAGACGTCTTTATGTCGTACGATAACGGTCGTACTTACCTTGATGCAAACGGTCAGCCGCAAGCTTTCAAACCGGGAGATGCTTTTGAAGTCGACAATACTAAAACATACGAAATTTACAAAAGAGAACAATTAAACCAACAAATGCGAAGAGAATTGTTGCAAGGAGATAAAAAAGATTCTGTTACAATGACAATTCCTGTTTATAATAACGATGGTTCTCCTAAATTAATCGATGGAAAAGCAGTAACTCGTCAAATGAACGCTAGTGAAGTAAACGATTATTTAAGCACTTTAGAACAAGTTAGACTTGGTACAGGAACATGGTCTAAAATTTATGCCGGATTAGATAATGTATTAGGTGGTGTAATTAGTCCTAAATTATTTAATAAAATGTTTGGAGAAACACAAGAAGCGCGACAATTTGTAAGAACTATTCGTGTTATGGGACGTTCTGCTCTATCTTCTTCCCCAAGATTTGCTCAAAGAGAATTAGAAACGGTGCAATCTTTGTTTCCTTCTGAAGAACAATTCTTTAAAAATCCAGAAAGCGCTGTAGATCAAATAAATTTAATTGCTCAGTATTTACGAGACGAAAAAACACGTCTTAACGAAGATATACAAACAATGAGCGACGCCACTTTAAGAAGTCAATCGTTAAGTAAATTAAATGAAATTAAAAAATTACAAAGTATTATTGGCCCAATGGCTTTATTAAAAAACACACAATTTGATGCGGAGTTTGAAGGCGGATCTGTAAACAGTGATGCATTAAACAACGCTTTCAAAAATATAGCAAAAGGAGCAAATAACTAATGGCCGAATTAGAAAAATTAGGTATTAATTTAGAAAATAACGCCCCTGCTTTAGAAGCGGACGATTTAGGTTATTTTGCTCAAGATCAAAAACCACTACCAACTTTTTCTTATTCTAAAGAAGAATTTGATAATATTTTTAATGTTTTATCTGAAGCCTCTGCGGAAAACCCTTCTTTGGGTTCTGGATCAGATATGTTTGCTAAAGAACTTGTAAAATTAATACAAGCTAATTATCCAGAAAACCCTGAGTATGCTTCATATGATAATATTGCAAATATGACTGCGCCTATATTGGATAATATACCTAAGTTTAATTTAATTAGAGAAGCAAAAGCGGCGCAAAACAGATCGCGTTTATCAAGCAATGATATAATTTCATTGTTTTCAAGAACACTTGATGGAGAACCGATATTAGCCCCAAGTCAACAAGAGGGCTTTGTAAGAGGCGTTAAAAAAAGCGCCACAGGAAACATATTAAGTAGTGGAGCTTTTTATGGAGGGGTTAAGGCTGGAAATTTAGCTTTAAGTGGGATTCCTCCTGTTACTATCCCTACCGCTGCTTTACGACTTTTAGGCCCGTTAGCCGTAGGAACAGTTGCGGCTGTAGTAGGCAAAGAGTTTGGCGACGCTGCTTCTGATTTTGTAATAGGGGAAGGCGATCCGTTTATTCCCGGAACTTCTGAAACAGGAGAAAGAGCCGGAGAATTAACTACAGCAATGGCTGCTTTTAGCCCTATTGGTTTTCTAACTAGTCCAACAACAAATTTAGGGGTAGAAGCAGCAAAAACTATTGCAAAAGAAGCCGGTAAAAAAATACCGGTTTCTACAAAAATAACTGGTTACCTTGAAAAGATGTTACGGCAAAGTGGGGCAGATTATAGAACTAGTCCTCTTAAATACGGTTTAATAGAAACAGGTATTGGTACTGCTACCGTAGCTGGAGGTACTGCGGCGTTTGATGCTGGAATGGGGGCCGCCGGTCAATTAGGCATAGAGGTAGGTTCTGGAATCGGTGGAGGTGCTCTAGCAAATTCATTATTTAAACGCGCTCCTGCTTTTTTCTCTAGTATAGCGCCCGCTTTTCGAAATGTTAAAAGAGAAGGCCCTAAAGAAGCAATTAAACAGGTTTTTACGAAAGCAGGGGATGCCAGAGAAAATCAAATTGCTAATTACATTTTAGATGTAATTGAGGAATATGGAGAAGATTCAGACGAAATTATAAAACGTTTGGCCAGTGATGATTTTGTTACTATATTAAATGCCGCAGGCAAAGACGAAGCTCAAAATATATTAGACGAATTTGGAAAACCAATTAAACTTAAACTTACCGCTTCTATGAAAGCGCAAAGTATTGCCTTGCTTGCNTTAGAAAGATCTATGGATACTGCGGGAGTTTTAGGTCGAGAAAGAACGGCGGCAAATATACAAGCGCAAAGAGCTTTGAGACATACAATTGTAGCATTGTTTGCACAAGGTAATCCAACGGCTACTAGAATGGCCGCCGAGTTGATGGAAACACAATTTACTTCAACAATGGAAAATTCTTTAAAAAACGGTGCAAACAGTTTAGTTAAAGCTTTTGAAAAAGTAAAAGGCAAAGATAGGGCTACAGATGAGTTAGGCATTAAGTTACAAGGTTTTTTTGATAACAAATTAAAATTATTTAGAAATGAAGAAGACAAGTTGTGGAGAGAAGCTAATAATTCCGTAGGCGGATTAAATTTAAGTGATTTTACAGGTGGAATGCGAGAGGGAGATAATGCTCCCGGTTTTATTAAATTTTGGAGGTCTAGGGTAAACAGAGTTACGCCGGATTCTCCTGANTTTAAAGAAGCAAACGAATTGAATTTAAGAGGCGGCTCAGAAATTGTAGATAANTTTGTAAATAGAATAGAAAAAGCAATTGCAGACTCTATAACAATAGATAAAAAAACNGGGCTTCCCAAAGGAGAACCCGTTGTAATAAGTTTTGACGAGTTAATTGCAATGAGAAGATCTGCGCAAGGNGCNGCAAGAGCGTTAAAAAGTGGTGCTAACCCTGATTTATCAGCAGCTAATTTATTAGATAATTTTGCAGAATCAATTAATCAAGACCTTCTTTCGGCATTTCCAGAAGGTCAAAATGTTGCTTTTGATACGGCAAGAGCTTACACTAAATCTCTTGCGGATGCGGTTAATAGAACTTTTGTTGGCAAAGCTTTTAGGACAACAGGAACTGGTGGCGACGTAATAGCTCCAGAAACTTTAATAGAAAGTCTTTTTTCTGGAAATATGGCTTTTTTAAAAGCTAGACAAGTAGAAGCTCTTGCAGATTTTGAGTTGTCCAATTCATTAACCACTACTTTAGACAAAACTTTGAAGGGCCAAGGTCAAGATCTTTTAGATAGGATAAAAGCGTTTGCAACTAGAAAAAGCTCTGGAACGTTGGACATGGGTTTAGTTCGTCAATTTGTAGACAAAAACGCTGCTTTATTTGAAGAATTTCCAGAAGCGGCAAAGGCTGTAAACAATGCTATTAGAACTTCTAAAACTAGCCGAGGTTTAATGGAGGCAGGTCTTAGACAAATAAGATCAGAAGTTTTTGATCCTACTACCGGCGAATTTAACCAAAAATCTTTAGATACTTGGTTAAATAAAAATTCAAGTAAATTATTACTTCAACAATTTCCAAATTTAAAAAAAGATTTAAACGATGCTACTACGGCAAAGTTTTTGTTAGACGAAACTACGGATCTTTGGAAAGAAAAAAGTAAAAAATTAAACCAAGAAATATCTTTTAGAGATTTATTGTTAAATGGTGCAAAAGGAACTGAAAGCCCTAAAACAGCTTTTTCAAGGGCACTTGCGGGTAGTAATTTAAAACCAACTCAATCCTTAGACAATTTATGGGAAGTTATAAAAAATGCTCCGGATAATTGGGTTGGAAGTCAGCTAAATGATGCAGGAAAATTAGTGCCTGTTAAACAAACAAAAGATGATGCAAAAGAGGGCTTTAAAACTTCTTTAATACAACATATTTTATCTGATGGCGGCGCTCATCAAGATAATTTTAGCCCTAGAAGAGTTTTTGAAAAATTATTTAATAAATTACCTAATTCTCAAGTTTCGTTAGAAAATTGGATGTTAAAAAATGATGTAATGTCAAAAAACGAATTAAGTAATATGAAAAAGTTTTTGACAAAAATGGTGGAAGTAGAAACGTTTGCTACAACAGGTGGAACTGCTGACGAATTAGAAGGATTAGCTACGCGAGTTGGTCCTGCAATTGATTTTTATTTAAGAGTTGCGGGTTCGCAAGCAGGGGCTAATTTACAAAGATTATTGCCCGGAGGCGGCGGATCTCAATCTTTAGTCGCTGCGGGGGCCGGTTCAAAAGCCATACGGTCGGCGTATAAACAAGTATTTGCTTCAATACCGGATAGTTTAAAAGCAGATGCTATGGAAAAAATGTTTTCAGATCCAAAATATTTAGCCGACATTTTAAAAAACGCTCGTACAGACAAAGAAAAAATAACAGTTGCTAATAAAATCTTAAATTCTTTAATAAAGGATGGTTTAGCAATTCCAAGAAGAGCGTTGCCTCCAGCAATTGATTATTTAGCGGGCGGAGAAGATAGTAAATTTAAAAACGCAGTTGATTATTTAATAGAAAAAACAGCTATTATAGGTCCCGCAGAATCAGCGGAACTTCCTATCGAAGATAGAATTTTAGAAACTGTTCCAGAAACAAACGAATTTGGTCGTGAAATTATAAAACCGCCTTCATATGTAGACCCTAAAGTTCTAGAATTGTATAATCAACAAAACTCAGTTCAGACGCAGTCTCTTCCAACTCCCACCGAAGTGTCTGCCAACCTGCCTAGACCCGGTCCTAACGTTAATGCTGGCGGCCCTCCTGTCAGTAATCAACCAGTGGACCGGGCTAGATTTGCTGCTTTATTTCCAGAAGATCGTGCGTTAATTGAAGGCATAGGGAGTCTTGTCTAATGGACGACAATAGAAGAATGCAAAGTCGAATGTCTGCCAATACTCCTATAGAATTAATGGCTACAAAAGGGCGAAACAACAGAGATAAGTTTTTTAAATATCTTATGGGTCTTGTAGATGATGTAAAATCAGGTGCGGGAGAAATGGCTGCACACAGAGATTTTAAAAAACACGTAGATACGTTAGAAGGACAAGATTTAGAAGATTATGACTTTTCAGTTTCAGAGCAGACCAGACCTCTATCTCAAACAGAAGACCCTATTACACAAACTGCCCCAGAAGATTACAGAAACGGCGGTGGTGTAGGAAGTTTAAACGAAACCGCACGAAATATGTTTAGAAGTTACGAAGACGGTGGCGACATCAGCCCTGTGCCTCGTGGTGAGAATATGAATTTAGAAGAAATACGCGAAGAAATGTCGGATCGTTTTGGAGATACAGCAAGCCAGTATGGTAACGAAAACATAGAAAAAGGCATAGGTTTTTTTAGATCTGCCGGCAAAGATTTTGAAGAAGGCGGCGGGGCTCATTACATTAGACAAGGTGCCGATTACTTATCCGACATGGGTAAAGCCGGTATTTATTCGTTAGCGGGAGCTGGCGAAAAAGGCGTTGCGCTAGGCGCAGAAGTCATTGATGATATAGCGTCTCGTTTTATTAATACTTCCGGTGAAGAAAAGTTAACAGATGAGTTACTAGCTATGTTTACAGAAGCGCCTGTTTTAGGTCCTTTAATTGGCAAAGCGGGATCTTTGCCTAGATTATTAGGTCCAAAAACTGTTGTTAAAAACGCAAACCCCGGAGCTTACAAAGGACAACTTTTTGAAGAGTTGTCTGACGCAGATAAAATTAGAAGAAGCGCAAATGCTTTAAAAAATTCTCGCACGTAATACGATNANANATGTTACAGATAAAACAAATAGACAATTTGCGGTTGACCCCGATGCCCGCGGTAGATTTGCAAAAGGCGGCATGGTAGGCATTGGCGCTTATCAGAATTATATGGTTTAGGAGAGTACGATGATGAACGAGGACCTACGAGGACTTTCAGGCTTAATGAGAGACAAAGGGTTTACAAGACCACAAGGCTACGCGCCCGGTGGTGCAGTAATGCAAGCTCCTCAAGGAATGGCGGCTCCTCAAGGAATGCAAATGGATCCTGACGGAACGAGGGCTCTTCAAATGCAAGCTTCACCTCTTGCTAGTGCCCCCGCAGTAATGCAAGCGCCTCAAGGAATGCAAATGGATCCTGACCAAAGTAGATCGTTAGATATGCGCGCCCGACAAGAAATGCAAAAAGCAGAATTAATGGGACAGCTTGTAGATCTGGTTGGAAGCGCCAATCCTGAAGTTGTAAAAATGCTTGAAAACGCGCCTGTTTCTGAATTAATGAAAGCAGTACAAGAAATGAAAGATGTTGGAGCCGTTGTAAAAAAAGCCGCGGGCGGACCTATTCGTTACTTCAAACACGGAGGTAATACCGGTATGCAATCCCAACAAGCTTTTATGGACAATTACATGACCGAAGGTCTAAAAACCTTAGGAAAAGGTGACGGTGGCGCAAGCGGACTTGAAAGACGCGGCCAAGCNGCATATGAAAATTATGTAGATAATTATGTACCACCTCCGCCGCCTCCACAGGACATTAAGGATGCCATGACTCGTCCAATTCCTGTGCCGGAAGATCAAACTCCTGTTACTCCACCTCCACCGCCGCCGGAACCAACTCCTGTTACTCCACCTCCACCTCCACCACAGGACATTATTGATGCCATAAATAGTCCGCCTACTTACAAACTTATAGGTCCGGAAGGCGATGCTGATACAAGATACGGCCCTCCGGGAATGCGTCCTCCTCCACTTCCACCTACGACTATTGGTGGCGGCCCGCCACCCGAACTTATAGGTCCGGAAGGCGATGCTGATACAAGATACGGCCCTCCGGGAATGCGTCCTCCNCCTCCNCCAGAAAGTTTAACNAAATACAAAAAATATGCACAAGATGCTTTAATGATGATGACAGGCCAAATTCCTGAAAACTTAGAATATGATTTTGATGGCGATGGGCAAGTTACTTTGGCGGATTCTAGTAGTTTTTTACGAGGCTCAACAGGTATGATGGGCGATGATTTTAATTTTGAAATTGCTAATCCAGCTCGATACCAACAAGATATAATGCAATGGGCTGAAACCAATGAATTAGATATTAATAATCTAAGTCCAGAACAAATAGAAACGGCTAAAGCTGATTACGCTACATATCAATCTGATTTTGACGCAAACAAAGTTGATTACTACGGACAACCGATACCTGAACCTGTGGAGCCGGATCCAATTATATTACCGCCGCCACCGCCTCCGGAACCAATTCCTGTTACTCCTTTGC
>JGI24005J15628_10001642_pt1 | contig 11865 bp, 6 predicted proteins | sample LinPmetageLP40_FD_15628 | JGI IMG/M metagenome (IMG submission 15628)
GCTGCTGCTAAAGAAAAGAACCAAGAAATTGCAAGAAAACAAAAACAAGCTAAGCAACTTACAGCTAATGGTGTTTCTCAAAAGTTTCTTGAAGGTATAGAACAAGTAAGTAGCGGTATTAAAGACCCGAGTATTTCTGAGCAATTCAAAGATACTGCTAAGATGATGGCTAATGTTGGAGAAGAAATAACTGTAAACGGTAAATCTTTTAAAATAGGTGCTATTGAGGCTCAGACAGAGCTAAAAATGAATCCTAACCTAGATAAAGACACTAGAGACGCTTATAGTCAAATTGTAACAGATTTTAAAGGTTATCAAACAAGTATGGTTTCTAGCGCTGGTAATATAATATCTGGATTAGATGGCTTAGCTAATAGCACTACAGGTATGATTGGTAAAACTATGGACTATCAAGGACAGGGTTTTGAAAATACTCAAAGTCAAGTAGCTTCCTACTCTCTTCTAGGTAAACAAATGGAAGGCGTTACAAGTAAGAAAGTATTAGCAAGAGTTAAAGGTGAAGATGGTAAATATAGAAACATGTTAACTATAAATTCATCTATAGATACAAAAAGCAAAACGTTCAAAGAGCTAGAAGCTGCAGGTTTAATAAGTAGAGATGATCTAACCTTTGAAGAAGGCAGCGATGTTGGTAGCTTTTCTTGGAAAAGAGATCTTGCTACTTGGGGTGAAGAAGGTGATTTAATAGTTGATATAGCTCCAGAAGGAGATACTACAGAATCTTTAAGAATAGCTGGATTTACTGATGACAAAGGTAATGCTACTGGTTTAGGTTTTAATAAAAATGTAGTGTATTCTAGCAGAGGAGTTAAAGGCGGTGTGGAAAGAACAGCTGAAGAGCATTTTGATCCAGATGCTTTGAGAGATAATACAGCATACGACGCAGAGTTGAAAGGTTCTGCTGCGGGTATATTAGCATTACCCTTGGATCAACAAATAAAATATATAAGTAATACACTTGGTTGGCCGACTATAAAGCAGTCTGACTGGGCTGGTGCTACACCCGAAATGAAACAAAGCTTTTTAATGGAGCAAAGGTTTGAGAAAGACTTACAGAAGCTAATGGGTGCTGGTGGTAAAAACCGTGTAAAAACTAGAGACGCTACACCTGAAGACGTAGCCGCTTATAAAGCTGATGGTATTGAATTAGACTTGCTTAATGAAGATGGAACACCTACAAAAGTATATTACACTTCTAAAGGTAATCCTAGTATTACTCCTTATGAAAAAAGTGTTAAATCTACGGTTAATAAAGGTAAAGATTTTTATAATGAAGTGAAGAAAAACCCTATTGGTATGTATCAAGAATATGTTGGCGTAGAACCAATATTTAATCGAGAAAAAAATACAATAACAATTGGTAAAGAGTCTGTTAGTGGTTACGATAAAGATAATCCTGAACTTACAAAAGATGTAGTTTACAACATGAATGACTCTACAGATAGAAACAGGTTTTATTTAAATCTTTTAAGAGCTTCGGAAAGAACTAAAGGAACTTCTCTTCTATCAAAAGAAGAACAAAAAGGATATGAAGACGCTTTAAGAAATGATACTCGCTTTAGATCGTCTAAGTTAGATAAAAAGAAAAAAGAGGCAGAAGCAAAAGCAAAAGAAAAAGCTGATGCTAAAGCAAAAGCAGAAGCTGAAGCGCTTGAAAAAGAAAAAAACGAAGCTGAGGTTTTTAAAGTTGACCAAAAAAGAGGAAATCAAGTTACAAAAAGAAGTTAATAAAAGTAAAACAATATGCCATACTATAGATTGAAATCAGGTAAATTAATTAATGTACCTGAAAATTTACTTGAAGATTTTAAGAGTTCTGAACAATTTGAAGGAGCTGTGCTAATTGAAGAAGAAGTTAAACCAGTAAAGACAGAAGCTGTTGCAACGGAGGATGCAAGTGTAACAGCTATGGATTCAGCATCGGAAAATGGTTCTTCGGAGCCACTGTCAAACGAGCAGGCTAGTTTCAATTACGAGCAAAGAACAGGTAATAAACCTGGTTCTATAATGGATTTAACTGATGATGACTATATTGAAAAAGGTCCAATGGGTGAAACCCTGCTTAGAAAAAATAGCTCTGGAGTTGTTATAACAGATTATGAAGAAATAAAGAAGACATTAAAGAAGACACCTGAAGCTAAACAAAAATTAATTAAATTAGCAACTAACTACGCGGAAGACGGTTTAGAAGGTGATGTGTTTGATACTTGGGAAGATGCTAGGCAATATATAGATGATCAGTCAGACAAATTTGATGAAGAAGCTAAAGCTGAAAAAGAGCAAATATATAAGTTTGATGACAACTTTAAATTAAAAGATAAAGCTATAGAACAACTAAGAAAAGACACAGGAAATACGAGTAACACTTTTGATACTCCTTTTTCTCAAGGGCTTTTCAAACAAGGACTGCAAGCTATTTCTGGCAACTGGATAAACGATGCTAAGACCGATGTGCCTTCACAGGTAATAGAGCTTGAAGACAGTTTAGAAGGAGCTATCGCTGGAGGTGAAGACGTTAGAACTTTACAGAAGCTAGCGCAAGGCAAGATGAACTTGCAGGATAAGGAAGCTTTAATAAATAAATACAGAATACCTAAAATATTAGAAGTACGTAAAGAATTAAGTAAAGAATACGATGCTTTAAAACTAGAAACTGAAGATGTTTTTGGTGATTTAAAAAGACAAGAATCATCTTTAGTTAGAAGTATGAATCTTATAAAAAACAATAAACCTGCAACTGGCTACACTCAAGAGACTTTAGATAAATATAATGGTTTATTAGAACAATACAACTCTCTAAAAGATACGTTTAAACAAACTTCTGATAGATATAAAGGCAAGCAAGAGTCTTTAAATAAGAGTCAAGAAGTTATAAACGCTCAATGGGGTGTAGATATAGCTAGAATGGCTTTGAAAAGTAACTTTAAGTTAACTGATGATGTAAAAAAATACACAGAAGCTTTTTCCGGTGATGGAGTTTTTAACTGGGCTGTTGATCAAGTAGGAGGCACTGCTCAAGAAATGGTGAAACTAGCTGGCCAAACAGTTGTTGGATTCCCTGTTTTTGTAACAACTGCATTTGGAGACTTGTTCACGGATGATGACACTTATAGTAGCTTTGACTCTATGAGGGATACTTGGGGTGATTTATTAAACTTTAACGTGGTTCCAGACTCTAAGGATGAAAAATTTAACATCACAGATGGCGAAGGTAACCTTAAGGAGTTTAGTGCTAGAGCATGGAGTAAAACAGCTTTTAATATGATTCCTTTTACAGCTGAGATAATCAGAAATGTAAAACAAGGTAAATTTACAGGGTATAGAGAGGGTTTAGGTAAAATGCTTTCAAATTATACCAAAGCAGGAGCTGTAACAAAGTCTGCTCAAAACATGAAGAACCTTATTATATCCAGTGATGCTGCTTTTAGGATGACTATTTTGAATAATTCTATAGAAGCAAACAAAAAAGGTTTAAGTGGTCCTGCTGGGGATTTATATGCTACAACTGTTTCTTTTACAGAAGGTTTGGTTCAAGCTATAATGCCTGATTATAAGTTTATAAAAGGTGGTGCTGGTAAAGAAATAAAAAACGCATTATTTAATTCTTTAAAAGGATTGACTACTAAAGAAGGTACTAAAGCAGCAGTTAAAACATACACAGGGAATATGTTTAAAGAACTTCTCGAAGAGGAGGTTACTTTTGGAATGAACATTATTACAGACATGGCTTTTGGCTTAGGCGCATTAAAGCAAAATGAATTCGTTGATGAGCAAATAAACTTAATAGCTGGAACTTTTATGCTTAGCGGTGGTATTGGTCTTACTGGTGCTAAAAATACTTACAACGCTCAAAAAGCACAAATATATAAAGGTATATTTAACAACTTAAAATCCACGGATTTATACTTTAAAACTATGCTAGAGACGGCTACAGATCCTAGCCTTATAGAAGATATAAATAAAGCCAGAGTGTTCGTTAGAGACGTTGCTAGCGTTATGAATACGGCTCCAGAAGACGTTTCATCTGATCAGATAGAATTGTTAATTCAGAAAAAGAAATTAATAGAGAAGAAGAAAAACACAGACTCTTCTTTCCATGGCCCTATAAACGATAGAATTAAAGAAATTGATAGTGAAATAGAAAACAGCAGTATAAAAAGAAGTATAACTGAAGGATTTGATAAAGATGTAAGTAATTTTGCAAAGTCTTTAAATTCTATTGGTCAAAAAGTAGATGAAACCAAGATATTTGAAGACGATCAAGATGGATCTGCCGATGATAAGATGGAAGAATTTTTAATAAGCGTTGGTCAGTCTAAGGAGTACGCTAAAGAAACTAAAGATTCTTACGGAACATTTGTAGTGGATGCTGATGGTAAAGAAATTTTAGTTATAAACAAAGCTTCTGCACTTAGTGATAGAGTTGTTACAACTGGTCAACATGAATTTTTACATAAATTCCTAAAAGCTTCTCTGTCATCAAAACCAGAGCTAGTTCAACAGGCTGGGGAATTGCTTTTAAAAGAAATACTAGCATCCTCTTCATCTTCCTCAAATATTGTAGCACGTATAGAAAGCTATGCTACTGATGATAAAATTACTGCTGACAAGTTCTTTGAAGAAATTCTTCCTTTATTTTCAGAGGCTGTAACTAACAAAGAGGTAAAACTAAATGAGTCTAGTATAACAAAAATACAGGATTTCTTTAGACGAATTTTTCAAGACTTAGGCCTTAGAAACATAAGATTCGATAAAGCTGAGGGGGTTATAAACTTTATAAAAGATTACAACAAGGCTTACAGTAAGGGTAATTTTAAAGGATCTTTGAAAGCACTTGCAGGTAAAGATGGGGATGGTAAAGTGAGCGGTGTTAGTTTATCTAAATCAGTTTCAGAACTTAACACTGAACTAGAAGATTTAATAGACAGAGAATTTGAGATGGACGAAGGAGACTTTGATGCTCAAAAATCTAACTTAGAATTAAAAATAAGACAAGCTAAAAAATCTAGTGTTAAAAAAGAATCTTCAACTAAAGAAAAATCAGCTCCTAAAAAAGTATACGATAACGAAGGTTTAATAGAAACTATAAAATCAAAAGATACTTCTATCAAAGAAAAAGCAAAAGCTGAAGCTGATTTAGTTGAGTCTTTCGATAACATGGCTTTAAGAGCTATAAAGTACGATACTAGAAAAGGAGATTATGATAGAGACGAAGTTAAAGATTATTTAAGAGAATTTCTACCTAGAATAATAGAGTCTTATAAACCTGGAGATTCTAAGTTTTCAACCTGGGTATATAATAACATAGCACCAAAGGCTCAGCAGACTTACGAAAAGTTTAGAAAGATAGCTGATAAAAGTCTTGATGTAGAAGCAGGTGGTGTTGGATCTGTTAAAGAAATGTCAGGTGATGTTAATACGTTATATGGAAGCGACAGCAAACCTAGCGATTTAAAAGATTCTACTCAGAAGATGATAAAAGCTACAAGCTTTGGTCCTATAAGTGATCCTTCGATACTAGAAGCTGTAGAAAACGTAATAGATATAAAAGAAGGTGAAAGACCTAACTTCAAAAGTTTAAACAATAAATTCTTTGACAAAGTGTCTGAGGCTATATTTGGTATAAGCGGTAAGAAAGCTAGAGGTAATGCTACATTAAAATACGATAAAAGCGGTGGGTCTTCAGAGGCTAATTCTCTGCAGAACGTATTTAAGAACGATAGTGATGTTAGAAAGTTTATAAAAACAATGCCAGATTACAATATCGCTACTAAAGAGACAGTTGTAAATGAGCAGGGTGAAACTATAGACGTATCTAGAGATACTTATGGAAGATCAATAGGTATTAATCCTAAGGTTTTAGCAATATTTTATGATAAAGTAGATGGCGCGATTCCTGGTATATCCAGTCCCAACGGAAGAAGTCTTGGTAAAACTACTCAGACAGATGTTTATAAATTAAAACCTGAATTTACAGGTAATATATCACCTAGTTCTGTAGCTAAACTACAAAGCTTAATTGGAATAAACAAAGGAACTTTAAGTATACCTATTAAAGGTGAAGCTAGAACTGAGTTTGGAAGCATACTAACTGGATTAACTAAGATGTATATCGACAATGTGATCAACACTGTTGGTAGATCTAAACTAGATAGTAATCAGGCTAAAGCCGATCTAGGTGCTGGTAAATCTAGTTTAATGTTTAGTAAAAATATTGAAGGAGTAGTAAGAGAGCAAGAAATAATAAATAATCTTGGCTTACAACCTGGTAGTAATCATAATTCTTTGTTAGAAATACAATTCTCTAAGAAAAAAAGAGCTGAGTACGAGAGTATTTTAAGGAAAAAAAGACCAGATCTACCAAACATACCTAAACAAGTTGAAAGCTTATTGGATTGGGCTGATGAATTAAATGTTCCAGAAAACAAAAAACCTAAGTACAAGAAATTAGCATTATATTATACAGTTAATGGTTATACTAGATTTCCTGAAGATGGTTATAAAATAGAAGAGGTTGTTAGATTGTCTAATAAGAATAAAATAGATCCGTATGCTTACGCAAATCCAGATGAGTTAATAAACAAATTCACCGAAGAAGTTAGAACGGAAAAAATAAATCCAGACAACGTGCCAGAACTTAGCAACAAACAAGAAATGGATGACGGTATAGTTATTTATGACGTTGTAGATTCTAAAAAAGGCCAAAAAGCAGTTAGAAACATAGTTGACAGCTTTTGGGGTGAAAACTCTAATCCTTGGTGCTTAATAGCTAGGTCTAAAGGAGATACACTTGAAGTTTTTGATACTAAATTAGAAGCTAAAGAGCACTCAGAAACTCTTCGTGATTACTGGGACACTGATAACACTATTGCGTACGAAGAAGGAGTAGGAAAATGGGTTGTTTCTAGAGCGGTTGACCCAAAAGATCTAGATGTAATGAAAGAAGCTTGGACTCATTGGCAACAGTATAATATAGATGGTGATGGTGCGGGTTATAAAATAGCTTTCCAAAACGGTAAACTATTATCTTTTAGAGATGGAGGAGAAGGAGATACAAGAATGGTTGAACTTGGTGTTTATGATTATGAAAAAGATCCTAACTGGTGGGATAGGTTTGATACCCCTACTCCTGACTTAACAATTGATTTAGGTAAAGACAAAGCTACAGGGTATAAGATTATTGGTTCAATGAATTCTAAAGGTGGTAGTGATATTACTGGATACGGTGAAGGTGACTTTATGAGCAGAACAAGTGATTTTAAGCTTTACGATGCGGATAAAAATCTTACTGAGCAAAAAGTTTACAAAGATGGTAAAATTTCTTCATCAACAAAAGTTCAACGGACCAGAATGAACAATGGCGGGAAAGCTGTCGATATCATTAAAAGTAAATACAATGATGGAGAGTTTAGTTCATCAGTATCAACCGTTAAAGATTTAAAAACAGGTAATATTGTTACAAAACGCACGGTTTCACATACAAGATTAAACAAAGATACTTATATAGAGGAGACTGTAGTAGTTGGTAAAAATGGTAAATCACCTACAGCACCAAAAGTAACTGAAAAAAATATAATATTAAGGTATCCAATCAGCGGTAGATTCGTAAAAGAATCAATTGAGTATTACGCAGAGAGGATTACAGATGGGGTTAGTGATGTTGTTATTGACAGGATGGCTGAATTAGAGGAAATTAAAAAGTCTTATATTTCACTTAGCAAATCTGTAGATAAAGCTGCAAAATCTAATAATAACATGTTACCTGAATCACAAAGGTTAACAGGTGATTTTACAAATCAAGATGTTTTAGATAGAATGGGTGAGCTAGATAATGAGATTAATGAAGCTGAAATTCAATTCTCTAAAAATGCAGCGCCTAAACTTGATAAAGAGTTTAATGATATAATAGAAAATAAAACCGGTATTGCTTCTAGTGAAACAATTGCAGGTGTTAAGGCCGGCTTAATGGGTAAGAAAAAAGGTAGGTTTAACTTCTTTATTCCTCCGTCGGCAGAAGATTTTATGGGTTTATTGTATGCTACTTTAGGTGAAGGTAGTGTTGGTAATTCTCAAATGAAATGGTATAAAGATAATTTAATAGATCCTTATGCTAGAGGAGTTGAGAATATAACTAGAGATAGAAACAATTTAGGTAGAGACTTTAGAGCTTTAAAAAGAGATTTAAAAATTGTACCTAAAAACCTTAAGAAAAAAGTAAAAGATAGTCTTTTTACAAGAGAACAAGCTGTACGCGTATATATATGGGAACAAATAGGTGAAAAAACACCAGATTTATCTGAAGCAGATATTGCTGAGTTAGTTGAGTTAGTGGAATCTGATCCTAAATTAAAGTTATTTGCTCAAGAAATAATGAAACTTAATAAAGGTAGAGCTTATGTAAAACCTTCGGAAAAATGGGACACTGGTACTATTACAACTGACCTTTTAGAGTCTTTAAATACCACTGGTAGAAAACAGTATTTAGAATTATGGCAACAAAATGTAGACATTATATTTTCTCCTAAAAATCTAAACAAGCTAGAAGCTGCTTTTGGTGAGTCTTATAAAGAAGCTATGAAGGATATTTTAAAAAGAATGAAGAGTGGTAGAAACAGAGGTTTTGGTAATAAACAGGTGGAGCGTTTCACTGACTGGATAAATGGATCTACGGCTGCTATTATGTTCTTTAATACTAGATCTGCTACTTTACAGCTAATATCTGCAGTTAACTTTATAAACTTTGGCGACAATAATGTTATAGCGGCCGGTAAAGCTTTTGCTAATCAACCTCAATTCTGGAGTGATTTTAAAACATTATGGAACTCTGATTTCTTGGTTGAAAGACGTGATGGCTTGAAGATAAATGTAAATGAACAAGATATTGCTGACGTGGCTAAGGAGAGTGGGGTTAGAGGTGTTATTAATAAATTACTTAAATTAGGTTTTACACCTACACAGTTAGCAGATAGTTTTGCTATTGCATCTGGTGGATCTACTTTCTATAGGAATAGACTTAATTCTTTAGTAAAAGGAGGCATGAACCCTATAGCTGCAAATAAACAAGCGATGCGAGACTTTAGAGAGATAGCAGAAGAGTCTCAGCAGTCAAGTAGACCTGATAAAATTAGCCAGGAGCAAGCTGGACCATTAGGGCGTATTGTGCTAGCTTTTGCTAACACTCCGGCTCAATATGCACGTATAATAAAGAAATCAGCTAGCGATATTAAGAATGGCCGAGGGGATGCAAAAACTAATTTATCTAGGATATTATATTACGGTGTTATGCAAAACCTTATTTTTAACTACATGCAACAAGCTTTATTCGCTTTAATGTTTGAAGACGATGAAGAAGATAAAAGTATTTTAGATGAAAAAGTACCAAAAGCGATAAATGGTATGGTTGATGGTCTTTCTAGAGGTACTGGTGTATATGGAGCTATATTTACCGTTGTGAAAAATACAAGTATAAAGCTTTACGAAGAATCACAAAAGAAAAATTCTAATTACAGAGATAAAATTTTAGAAGTACTAAGAATATCACCACCTGTTGCATCTAAATTACAGAAAATGCAATCAGCAGGTAGAGCCTTTGATTGGAATATAGATGAAATTAAATCTAAAGGTTTTAGTTTAGATAATCCAGTGTTTTTAGCAGGTGGTAATGCTATTTCAGCCACTACAAACATACCACTTGATAGAGTTGTAAAGAAGTTGAATAACCTAAAAGCTGCTTCAGATGCAGAGGTTGCAACTTATAAAAGAATAGCGTTGTTAATGGGTTGGAATGAGTGGGAATTAGGATTGACTGAGAAAAAATCAAAAACTAAATCTAAATCTAAGGCGAAAAAAACGGGTATTAAAAGACCAACAGTTAATCCCCAAGGAAAAATATCTGGATATTAATGAAGTTAACAAATAATTTTAACTTAGAAGAGTTTGAATGCAAATGTGGGTGTAAAATGCCTGAGTTTGTAAAGAAAAATATAATTGAATTAGCAGACAACTTGCAGGTTCTAAGAGACTTTGTAGGTAGATTAGATCTAACCAATGCTTATCGCTGTAAAGAGCATAATACTGACGTCGGTGGATCTACAAATTCACAACATTTAAAAGGTAAAGCCGCAGATATTAAGTCAAAACAATTTAGCCCTAATGAAATAGCTACTATTACAGATGATTTAATGAAAAATGAGTCATTTACATTAGGCGGTGTAGGTATATACAATACATTTACACATGTAGATATTAGAGGAACAAGAGCTCGATGGAGTAAAACAACTAAAAAATAAAGATATGGAAAAAAACAGAGAATGGTGGGATAACGAAGCTAGGTTAAAAGCTTTAGGTAAAGGTCATAATAGTCCTTTTCAAATGAAAAAATCCTGCTGGAAAGGTTTTAAAAGAGTATCTGGAACTAATAAAGGAGCTAAAGGTAGTTGTGAAAAAATATAATTATGAAAAAGAACAGACTAAAAGAAATAGTAGGTGAATTACAAAATGCTTCTAAAATGCATTTAAGCCAGTCAAAAGAAATTGATAAGCATATAGATGATATGGAGTCACCTCTTAATTTAAAAATATCATCAAAATGTAAAGCAGCTGCTAAAAAGAAGTTTGATGTATATCCATCTGCTTATGCAAACATGTGGGCTTCAAAGCAACAAAAAAAAGGTAAGTGCTAATGGCTTTCTATATAGATAATCCTTTTAAGCAGAAAACAAAAGGCGGCGGCACTAGAAAAGTATGTCTACCTAAAGCTAAGATAGCCAGTATGAGTACTGAGGATAAGCAAAAAGTTATAAACGCCAAGAAGTCTGCTGCTAGTAAAGGTAAATATAAAAGATCTAGTAAGAGCAATGTTACCGGTACAGCTAGCAAAAACCTAAAAGACTGGGTAAGGCAAGACTGGAGACAAGTCGGTGACCCTAGTAAAAAATGTGGAGAAAAATAAAAAAATAAATTATGAAAAATAAGTTTGAACCTCATAAAATGTACGGCAAAGGCGGTATAGTTAAATTTGTTAAAACAATTAAAGAGCATTTAGCTTTAAAGAAAAAAGGCTTTGGCCATACTAAAAAAAAATAAACTATGAAAAAATTTATTGACAATTTACAATATCAATGGAATAGATTAATGTATAAATTAATGTTTCACAAATACAAGGAATAACACACTGGGCGTACCATACCCAAAATTCCTGTAACCAGAAAGGGGACCTCAAACGAGATCCCCTTTTTTAATTACATACACTTCATGTGTATAGCATACTTAATTACCCATCACACGCTAAGCAATCATCATTCATGGCTGCAGCAGCAATATCCCCACGTAAAACACTTTCAGTTCTAGTGTAGTATAAAGTTTTAATACCGTTTTTCCAAGCTTGAAAATGAACCTTGTTCAACCACTTAGGTGTAGCGGTAGAAGGAAAAGCTAAGTTTAAACTAACTGACTGATCTATATACTGCTGTCTTAGTCCAGCTTGATTAACTAACTCTAGTTGATTAATTTCCTTAAACGTTTTAAATACTTCTTTAGCAGGTATGTCATGGCCCATAGTAATATTATCAAGCTCCAAAATATCTTGGACCGAACCTCCGTCAGCCAATATTTTACTCCATATTTTTTCATTATTTAATTTATGTTTTCTTAATAGTTTAACTAACGTAGGATTCTTTCTAATGAAAGTTCCATTTGCTCCTTGCTCTGTAAATACATTAGCAGCCCAAGGTTCTATTCCTGGCGAAACATTTCCCGAAAGCTTACTATTACTAACAGTGGGAGCAACAGCACGCAAGTGAGTATTACGCATACCAGTGCCAACACACCACAAAGGTTCACCAT
>JGI24005J15628_10001644_pt1 | contig 11862 bp, 15 predicted proteins | sample LinPmetageLP40_FD_15628 | JGI IMG/M metagenome (IMG submission 15628)
ATCTTTCTTCTCTACCTTCTACCCATTTGATGTAACACTTATAGCAGCATTCAAACTTTACAAGAGAAACATCATCACGGGTGCTATGAGAGAAAACGCCACAAACAGGACACCCTGCTTTAGACTCTCTATTAAGTAGTTTTCTTGAAACCTTTATTCCATTTACTTCTACTTTATCATTTGACTCATCGTTTTTCTTTTGCTTCTTGTAGAATTCTCGCATCTGTTCAAGATAGATCTTCTCTTTGGCCTCGTTCCATTCTGCTTTGGGATTTTTGATCGCTTCTTCGCCATACTTCTTGGCGATAGCCTGCTCCACTTTAGCAATGTAGTCTGGATCTTTGCTCATTTAACCGCCTGTTGGATTCCATAGTAAGTTGCGCCACCGATAGCCACACCGCCTACAAGCCACATCCATTTGTAGGCTGGGGCTTGTTTCTTCACGATCTTCTGTAGCTCGACAATCTCGGTGTCTTTTTCTATTATCATCAAGTTATGTTTTCTATTGAGGGAGTTGTATCTTATCACTTGTTGCTCCAACTCAAGAGTAAAATCATTTTGTTTTATTTCAAGTGTTCTCACCCATTCGATCTCACACTCTTCTTTCACGCGCTGTGGTGCTGTAAGGACCTCGGACAAAGCCTCGGGGTTGAAGACAACTCCCTCTATGGGGGACGGTGTTCCTTCGTCAACAAGAGAAAACTCTGGGCTTGCGCCAGCAGTTGAGATCATAAATAATAAACTAAGGAACATAAGTAAATCCGTAGATGTCTTCTATCTGAACTATAAGGGCTTTTTTGTCTTCCCTATAGTTTCTTATAACACGCTCCTTTTTTTTGTCAATTTCATTTGATAAATCAATCAGAGCATCTTGATAGCGCATCTCAAGCTTCTCATTTCTTATTCTGTATTCTTCAAGGGCTTCGTCGCGCTGCTGTAATTCTTCGGCGTGGATGCCTTGTAGTTCTTCTATCTGCGTCTTTAGCGATTGCTGTGAGACTTCGTGTGCTTTAATTATGTTATTGACATCATAGCGGCTTTTGCCAAACACAATAAGAAGGAGCAGGACAAGCCCGATCTCCTTCCAGTGTCTTAAACAGAATGCTATAATCTTTTGCTTCACTCAAGTCCCTTGAGCTTAACAATAGCATCAATCACAGATTGGCCGCCGAGATATAGACCAGAGATAATAACCCAGTCTGCTGACTCTAATCCGCCCCAAGCCATAAGACCTGTAGCGGTGAGCCACACAAGTAGCTTGCGGGATGTAACTTTTTCTATGCCCTTATCTAATAGAGCCTGTCTTTGCTCTTTGCTCATCACATCGCACCTCTATCTTGTTCAGCGGTTCCTGCTTGTGCCTTAAAGGCATTGCGGATAGCGAGCATCAAGACAGGGAGAGACATAGCCCCAAGGAGCGGCGCCATTTTCTTAACGGCATCTAATACGATTGAAAGATTCTCGGGGGTGATGTTTTCAAAACCTTCCTGCATCATAGGCTCTTCGTCTCCCATCTCGGGTGAAATCATCTGCTCTATTGTGCTGGGATCGGGGGGGCGGAAGCCAGCATCGCGAAGCATAGCCATTCCTCGCATTGCAGCCTTTTGGGGGTCGCCTGCGCTATCTTGAGTAACAAGATAGTTTGAAATAATCGAAACAACATCGTCCATTTCGACTGTAATCATTTGTTCCATTTCTTGGGCAACCTGATCCATAGCGCCGCCGCGTTGCATTGTATCTGGAACAGCAGCATCGTCGTAGGGATCATCCATCATTGTGAGACCATCCATCTCGCCCATAATCTCTTCTTTGATTAGAGCGAGTAGCTCTGACTTTTTGATTTTCATTTTTTATCCTTTGCGATCTTTGTCGCCGTTGCGTACATTACGCTTTCGGCGTCATCGCCATAGCGCTTCTTAAAATCTTTTTTTGATTTCTTCATACCTTTGACTACTTTTTCTTTTTCTTTTTTCTCGGGCTCTGTTAATTTTTTCTCTTGCATTCTTTTATTAACAGCATGATAGAATCTGTCAAGTTTGTCTTTTTCTTTTTGGCTTCTGTCCATCGGTCTGTTGGTCTTTGGCTTCTTTGGTGATTTTTTATCAAATTCGCCTGCAAAGAATCCTTCTTGTGTTTGTTCTAATTCCTCGCGTACATCTTCACCAAACATCTCTTCGACCTCTTCGTTGGTGAGAACCACTTCAAGCTCTTCTTTAATAATCTTCTTTAGTTCTGCTTTTGTGATCTTCACTATTCTGGACCTCTTCCTAATTTACCAAGATTCAGCATCATCATGATGTCTCCCAACATGGCTTTTATGTCTTCAATTTGCTCTCCGTTCTGAATGAGGTGGGTGAGCATTTCTTTTATCTGATCTTCATAGTCGTCTATGGTAGTATCGCCCCTCCCGGTATTTCCGAAGTCTTCGATGGGATCGCGTTTATTGTATCCTAATTCGGAAAGAACTATATCTCTCTCTTCTTTAATAATCTGCCTTAGTCTTGCTTTTGTGATTTTTTTCATTGTTTATTTTCCTTTTTGAATTGTTTATTTTCCTTTTTGAATTCCATTCATACTTAGTATCGCAATCAATCCAGGGACATTTTTTCTGACATAAACCCCAGAAAAGAGTGTTTCGCAGCGACCGCCGACATAGGCAATCGCAGACTCAAGGTGCTTAGAGATACGAGGGTCGGCGACCATCTCTTCGCTAACCACGAGAATAAGAGAGCCTGCGGCTGCCTTCCCCTTCGGTGGAGGACAAGCAGAGCGGTTCATACAATTATACATTATGGTTGTGCCAAGTTTGCCCGTGTTGGGATCTTTAATCATTGTGGAGCCGATGAAGGCGCGTCCATTTTTACCAAAGCAGGTCTCTAAGTCCTTAGAATCAAAAGACTGAATCGGGGAGTCTTCGGTAGATAACTTTAGGATCTGAGCGAATGACTTGGCAAACTGTGTGTTTGCGACTGGATACATCCCTAACATTCCTATACGACCGCGCAGTAGGCGTGTGGCTCTCTCATTATCTAGAATGATGTGTGGGTAAGGGGTAACATCATTAGCAAGCGATAGGGCGTTGCGAGCTATCGTTGGGTTTAAATTCTCTTGTGCTGTTGGCCAAGAGACGATGTAAACGACCTTGCCACTTGCCTGAACGGACTGAAGGTATCTCTCAAACACGGGCTGGAGAGCGACAACGGACGAACCAGTGCCGCCACCACCGCCTGCCATAACAAACAGCCAGTCAACCTTGCCAAGCTTGATGCGAAGGGCATCTTCTATAATAGCGCCGTTCTGTGATAGAACTTCTTTGCCGTAGGTTATGTTCTTACCGATGCCATCGCTATCGGGAATAAGAACAACATGTTCTTCTTCCACATTCTTTGGAATGTCTTTGCCTGTGCTGTTGACAAGCAAGGTCTTGTTGAAACCCAACTCAATCATAGCATTTGCCATCTTGTTTCCGCCACCTCCAACACCAACAAAGCCCACGTTTATAGATGATGGGGCTGTGTTCTCGGGTAGCATGTCTTCGTCAGAGTATTCCATCTGTAATCCGAAGTCTTCAACCATCCCAAAATCTTCCGCTTCTACTTCTTCGTGGAAGTGGTCTTTTTCTTGGTTGAAGGATGGGGGTGCTTCTGCTGGTGGCAGAAAGTCAAATTCGCCACTCATTAGTTATCCCTTTGATTTTTCAATTTGTATAGTTTTCTCCCTAATTTCTTGTAAAGCTCAACATCATCCATATCGCCAGACTTAATGATTTTTGCTTTTAATTCTTCGCGCCTCTTTTCAAGCGCCTTAACAGGATCCTCATCATAATCAGAGTAAAAGTTTTCTATCTCTTCTTTAATAATCTCTTTTAGTTTGTTCTTTGTGATTTTCATTATTGGTTTACCTTTGCGAATCCTTTGTCTTTTTCGATCACAATCTGCATGTCTACGCTGTCTTTGAGTGAATCAAGATGAGAGATAAGCAAGACGTTCTTGAAATACACTTTAATTAGTTCCAAGATGCGAATAAATCCTGCCATGTTCTCTTCGTCCAAAGCAGTTCCAGGCTCGTCCAAGATAAACAGGTCGCTCTTGGGCAGAGAAGACACAGACAGCAGAGCAAGGCGAATAGCCATGGCAGCCATCGTCTTCTCCGCACCTGACGCCATCTCGATAGGTCGAGCCTCGTGCTTGGGGTGCTTGATAAAGATGTCAAACTTGTTACCAGATGTCTCAAAGAAGATCTCAAAGTCTACAACGTTTGATAGGATCTTTCCAATCTCTTCGTTGATTACTGGTAGCTTCTGCTTGATGATGTCGTAAGCAATTCCGTTCGGATGCATACAGCGCAGAAACAGATCGTAAGCAGCGTATTCTGACTGGAGGCTTTGAAACTCTAGTCTTCTTTCTTTGATGCTTTCAATTCTTTGCTCTTCTGAGCCGAGAGATTTGTAAAGATCAATCTTCTTCTGGCTATTTGATTTAGCTTGTTTTTCAATTGATTTGATTTCTTGGGCATAGGTGCTCTTCTCCTTTAATAGTTTTTCTAGATTCTCGATTGCTTCTTTGTTGTCGTCATATTCAGACTGCTTTGTGCCAAGCTCCTGCATCTTTACGTTTAACCGCTCGGAAGCATTCCGGCTCTTCTCAACCGCAAGCTCCAAATCCTTTACAAGGCTTTGGGTTCTTACTCGCTTTGTCTCAAGCTTATGATACTTGTCTAGATGATCTCTAACAATCTCGGGGTCGAGATCTTTTAGAACATCACGAAGTTTATCCATTTTTGTTTCCACTTCTGGAATCGTCGCTGTGGCGACGTGAGCATCACGGATAAACTTGCAAACAGGGTAGGAGGAGCCGCAAGGAATGTCGTCTAATAGTTTCTTCTTCTCGGTCGCAATCTCCAACTGATTTGTGAAATTAGTTATTTCCCATTCAGTTTGTTTAATAGTTGAAAGAGAGTTGACAAGGGTCTCGTGATCTAATGTTGCCATCAGATTAGTGATCTTGTTAAAACGCTCCCTCTCACTATTTAGTTGCTCGCTGTCTTCAATTACTGAATCAGACAAAGAAATGATCTGATTTTTTGTTTTTCTTATCTCGGACTGAACAGAGTGGATGTCTATCGCCTCTGTTGGGATGTCCGTGATCTTGTGAGAAGTCTCATTTAACAAGGTGCGATTTGTAGCCAGCTTCGTTTCTATTAGCTTTTCTTCTGCTTCCGCCAAAGAAATGGTCTTTTTAAAGCCTTCAAGGGCTTCTTGTGCTTCCACAATTTCTTTTTCATAGTCTCGCCCGGATAGTTTTTTAACGAGCGCCTTGGATGAACCAGCATCGTCCTTGGCCAACTTGAACTTCTTATCAAAGAACTGAAGGTCTAGGAACTTGGCAATGATTTCTTTGCGCTTGGTTGAACCTTCGTTGATAAAGGTAAGGGCACCGTGCTGTGACGACATAGACGAGATAAGGAAGTCGTCAATAGAACCAAAGTGTCTGCGAATGTTGGCGTCCGTTTGGTTGCGAGTTATTCCGTTTAGGGAAGTCTCTTCATCCATAACCGGGTCATAGACGCTAAACTCCAATTCGGTCTTGGCTTCAATGCTTTCGCCGTCCTTGCCCTTCTTTGTGTATTTTGTAACCTTGCGGTGAATAAAGTAAACCTTATTTCCAATCTGAATCTTTAGTTTGCCTTCCCCGCATTCACGATTTTGGTTTATAACATTCACATTCTTTCGTTCGTTCTTGCTAGTTGTGTTGAACATCGTAAAAAGAATAGCGTCAATCACCGAAGACTTGCCTGAGAAGTTCTTCCCGAAGATGCCGATAATGCCGTTAGTCTTGGTAAAATCAATAGAATTGTTTTTGCCATAGTTAAACAGGTTGGACCACTCAAAGTTTACAAGTTTCCAGTTTACATTTCGGCTGATGTCTTCTTTTGATTCTACGACCTGATTGTATTTTGAATTGAGTTGATAAACTTTTCCTATGGTCTCTGCCTTAACCTGATAGTCCTTGAGATATTCTGAGATAAGCTCCTGCTGAACTTCTGGATCTCGGAGGTTCTGGAAGCCAAGACCATCTGCTAGCTCGTCCACATCGCCACGCTGCCCAGCAGCACGATTAAGGAAAGAAATAGATTCTGGCTTGAACTTGTGACGGGCAACATCAACAGCCTTCTTCATAATGTCGAGGGCTAGATTGTTGTTGCTAACAAGACGAAGGCGAGCACCAGAAGGCACAGAAGCCTTGCGGGAGATCTTGCCAGTAGGTGTAAGCTCAATCGTAACGAATGGATGAGGGTTCTGGAGCGTAAAGTGCTCAATGTCCCAATCGTCCTTGGAGTTGATAGTCCAGACGGAAAAACCCTTGTCGTTGCTCTCGCCGTGGTTCTGCTGGATAGTTGAACCGGGGTAATAGACTCGCCTTTCATCATCCAAAAATTGACGCTTATGGATGTCACCAAGCATAGCAAAATCGAACTCCTCAAAGATTGTAAGGCTGTCTTCGCCGTGCTCCATAGTCCAGCCAGCGTCAGTTTGGCAGTTAGAGATAGCGCCGTGATAAAGGGCGATGTTAATCTTGCCTGGATCGGTGGGCTGAACCCAGTTGTCTCGGTCAAACACCGATAGGACATTCAGGACGACATTGCCGTAAGCAAGAGAGGTCTCGCCAGAGTTCTTTAACAGACGAAGATAGGGGCTATCAAGCGCTTGGATGATGGGTGTGATAGCATCCTGGCGATTTGCGTTCTTTAGGTTGCCGTCGTGATTTCCTAGAATAACAAAGGTGGGCGCAATGTCAGCAAGACTGCTGAACATATTTGACGCCATCTCCACAAATTCTGGTGAAATCTGGGTCTTGGTGTGAGCGATGTCGCCGCAGTGAATAATGTAATCCACTTCTTGCTCTCGCAAGCTCTGATACATTTGCTCAAAGCACGCACGATAGTCATCGTGATACTTGAGGTTTTTAATGTGTGTGTCAGCAATGTGCGCTATCTTAGTAGGTGGGCGTTTCAATTTGTCTCCTGTTCGCAAGTTTCCCAAGGGGTTGCGTCTGGGTGCTGTGAAGCGTACCAAGCCGATAGGCTCTCAATAGTGGGGCCTGTTTCTGCTTCTGTTTCAACTACCGCAAGTGCCGTAACGGAGACATAGGAGAATCCAAATGCGGCGATAAGTGCAAGTGCCACCAACAGGTGCTTCTTGTTTCTATTCATATTAACCTCCAGCTATATTATAACACGTCGGCTGGATTTGTCAACGCTCTTGGCGGCCTGCTTGATAGAGGATGTCGTTAAGGAATTTAATTGCTTGTTCTTCGTTTTCAGCGCCCAATCCTTGAATGACACTACCTCTGGTGTCTGGATCTTTTAGGGCCTGTGCGGCGTCGCTCACTTGCTCTTCGGCAAGATCTCCATAAAGCTCATAAGCCACACTCCACTCGGGTGGCAGGATTTGTGCTTTGCCGGAATATCTATTTTTTTGGTTACCGGAGCCAGATGGCCACTTGCCGGTGTTTCCAAAAACAAATTTCTTCAAGGCGCCGATATTGCTCTTATCTCCCTTTAGGATGTTCTGAACAAGCCACGCCCGATAACGATCTTTGGTTGCAAGGGAATTGGGCATTTGTAGATTTGATGGGATGTCGCTATAGTTGAGCGCTGCCATCCCACCGGGGAGAGGTGAACTAACTCTCGCTCTTTGGTATTTCAACTGCCCCCTACCGACCATATTGTCTATTCGATCCCACAGAACTTCAATTTTTTCGTTATTACCCAAATCGCTCAAATCAGCAAGGCCAAGCTTTGCTGTTGGAAATCCTGAGTTAGAGAATTGTGGCTGCTCTTCAAAACCTGCCAGGGCGCCTGTGTCCACTCCAAAGCGTTCCAGGGTCTCATCATCGAGTTGCTGAACCTGTTCTATATCTTGTTGGACTTTTTGCTCTTGGGAGTTGTCCAAGGCACTCATCCCACCAAACAAGATCGCCACAGCGCCCAGGAGAGAAATTCCCGCCATTTTTCTAAAACTATTTGCTTTCTTTAGCTTTGCCTCAAACTCGTCGGCCTCGTCTTCATTTAATCCTATGATTTTTTGAAGTAATTCTTTGGCTTCGTCTTCGTCATTTGAGCGTGCCAATTCTTCAACAATAATTCTTTTTATTTGTTCTCTGGTAAAAGAGTGATTCATTGTTAAACCGCCGATAGTAAATCTAGCAATAAGTAGTTCTCTCTATCGATAAATGCCGCACTTGCCTTGCGTTCATCAAAGATCTCTCGCGGCATTGATCCGACATCTTCATAGCCGCCTACATCCACTTTATAGAGTTCTACATCATAACTTAGAAGCGTCTGGATTACGCGACGCTCTTTTGAAGCAGCATCAGGATCGAGGGCTATGTAGCACGGAGTGTCGTTGCGAACAATCTTCCGCAGCAGTTCTGAATCTTTTCTTAGTGTAGAGCCAAGAATAGGAACAGCATTACCAGCACGGACGGCGTCAAAGGCTCCCTCAACAATTGTTAAGTCTTGGTTCCAATTGACAAAAAGATCGTTAAACACCACATTTTTGGAAGCCTGTGGGTTTTTGTACTTCGTGAAATGGCCCACATAAGAGCGGGCAATAAAATAATTTGGATAGCCAGAGTCACCAAAGGACGGGATGATGATTCTGCCTCCGTATTCTCCGTCATAACAAAAACCCATCTTCCATCGGACGATGTCTCGTCTTGTTACACCACGCTCGCTAAGGTAGCGTAGTGCTCTGTTAGCCGATAGCGGCAGGCTCTTGTTGGCAAGGCTTACAAATTCCTCTGGGAGTTCAAGTTTTGTCTCGACTTTTTCTTCGACCTCATCCATAAAGAGTTCAGCAAAGCGTGAAATATCTGTCCTGTCTGTAATCTGGTCCCATCTCTGTAATTGAGTAAACGAACCAAAGCGTCTAACAACACGCCTAATGTTGCGGCCATAATAATCACAAATCCAGCATTTATACACATTCTTGTCCAGATTAACAGAGAACTTGCGTTTGTGGTGATTGCACGTAGGGCACGTAAATAGAAGCTCGGAGCCTCGGTCCCAGGATTGCCCAAGTGTCGCATAGAGAATCTTTTTTGCTTCAGTCTTATTCATAACCATAGAGTAACGCAGCGACTACTCTTCGGCAAGCTTTTCGTCCTGAATAGTTTTTAGCCCTGCTCTCGCAACAATGAGAGCGTCTGCTCTATCAAACTCTTGGGGCTTTGGATTGCCCTTGTGAGTTATTTCGATCGTAAAGTCTGGATCTGTGGCGAGCAGATGCTCCATAACAACTTTCTTTGCTTTTTGTCCACGGGGCACTTTAATGCCTACAAGCTTTCTTGCTTGAGTCGCGCCCACATAGCGAGGCTCTATCTCAAAACACTCAAAGGTCATCCAAGAAACAACGCCGTTAAACCGCTGTAGGGCAGCCATAGTCTTGGCCGAAGATCCCCCAGAGTTAAAGAATGTGAACGGCTGCTCAATAAAGATGTGGTCAATGCCTTCGCCTTTATTTAGGAGGGCACAATAGCGATCACAGATGTCTATAATCGCTTCTTTTATCACGAGACACTTAGAGAAAAAACTTTTGTGTTTCCGCATATCACAGGCTTCCGACAAGACAATCTTGCCACTATCATCAACAATGGCAAAGCCTGTAATGCTTGTTGAGACATCTATTCCTAAAATCAAACCTTGAACTTCCTCCAGCTATACGCTTTACGATCTTTTAGATAGTTTAAATCTTGATCGTTCTCGTAAGCCTCTTGTTCAAATGGTATCCCATAGTAAGCCTGCTGTTTATCTTTATATTTAATAAACCCCAAAAGATAATAGAAAAAGTAAAGAGGATAGAACCCAAGCACAAGCAATTCTTTTTGTTGTTGGATGTGGATTGCTTCGTGATTGAGCGTAGCTTCGTTCATTTTCTCTTTTGAGATTATAAACGGAAAGATTGTGATTGCGTAAACATTTATAACAACAGACATCAGCTTTGTGAATCGGGGCGACACTATTATAATTGGCTTCATTAGATGTCCAGCTTTAGTTTGAATGATAGATCTTCTGCTTCTTTTTTTAGAACAGGATTAGAGAGTGTTGCCATTCCTATAAGTTTTTTGTCGTCATCGTAAATAGCAACTCTAGAAACATAGACTTGTCTCTCAAAAGGCGCATCGAATCCCGTATAGCTTGAAGAGACGGTGTTCTTAATTGTAACAGAATCGTTTTCTATATAAGAGTTAGATGAAGTAAGATGTAATCTATTTTGTCCATAATCTAAGAAAGTTGGATTGTTAGAATAGTTTACCTCGCCTCTACGGGCGTGAGCAAACATTGTAAGAACTTGAGTCTCCGTGTGGCCTTTAAAGGAAAGATCAAACGATGCTGATGTTGAGCAACTAATGCCATCATTTGCGCCGCAAGCAAATCTAGTCCAAGAGCCAGTGGTAGACGAGCCAAAGCCATATGATGCGCCACTCGTTAAATCCCAACTGCCTGTTAGCAGGACAAATCCTTCCTCATACATTGCCACGCCGGCAACTGAACCAGATCCTACTGAGCCTTCGGGGCCAACTTGGATTAACTCTCCATTATATTTTGTGTCTTTTAGTTCTCCGACCAAGGAGCCTGTAATATAGAACTTAAGCGAAAGGCTGCCCGGCTTGATGCGAGAACCATAAAAGATCTTTGGAACAGAGATCAGGTTTATGTCTTGCTCATCTTTGTTCCAGCTTGAGCCAGAAACGGCGTAATGCGGAGAACGGGTGCTATAAAAGTTAAGAGAGTTGCGAAGTCCATAGTAATGTCTATTTACTGGTCTTCTATCATCTGGATTGCTGCCAGTTGCTCCAGCAGTAGCCATTAGTTCCCTTGTAATAGATGCAGACAGCACATAGGAAGAACCTGTAAGTACAGAGCCGTCGTTCATTCTATCGTAATCATCATAGACTTCTTGAAATGGACCAACTCTTGTCTTCACTCCACCAACAATTGGATCCTCATAGGTCTGTAATCTGGCCGATGGCTTTAGAAGCTGCTTCATTCCACCTTTAATGACATAGGGAATTATTGGTGGGTTTGTGCCAGCGAACAGAAGTCCTTTTTCTTTTCTTTGAATAGCCTCGGTAGGATCTGTTTCAAATGCCGTGCTTCCGCTCTTGTCAACATTATATTCAAATAAGCTCAAACCACCGGAGGCAGACAGGATGTCCGTTCCATTAAAACCACCCGCCTCTATCGGTCTATGNTCATAATAGACAGAAGAAGAATAAACAAAGAAACTACTATGAGGATAAGCCCTCATAGCATTCCTTATAACATCACTGCGCCCGAACTTCTTGAGGGACATCTCGCCCTCCTTAGTAGTCCAGCCTGACGCGGAGGGTTAGTTCGTTTGTTGGGTCTTTCTTCAAAGGCTCGGACAACTTGGCAACAGCCAAGAGTTCGTTCTGTGAATTGTAAAGACCAATCGTGGTTACATAGGCAACAGGGGGATTATCTCTGTTGTTGTTTTTTACGCGAATTGCGCTTGAATTGAGGTAAGTTGGGTTACTTGAATAATTAAACTTGTTGTGTGATGCGCGGCAGAAGTAGACAGAAGAATTAATCTCGGTTGTATTATTGAACTGAAGGTTAAACAATCTGTGACGGAGAGAGTCTGCGGAGCCGGAAATAGAACCACTAACAAGCTGCTGGTCAAATGTTCTTGCGCCGGCTGATTCACTGAAGAAGTCTGTTGTTCCGGCCCAGATGGAACTTGTAAGGACCATCACGCCTGCTTGATAAAAGACAACACCTCCAACGCCAGCAGTTGAGCTAGAGAGAACGCCGTAGTCGCCTCCTATTGTGTTT
>JGI24005J15628_10001645_pt1 | contig 11859 bp, 9 predicted proteins | sample LinPmetageLP40_FD_15628 | JGI IMG/M metagenome (IMG submission 15628)
AGTATAGTTGGATCTATTGGTGTTCGTATGGATGGTTTTGGTTTAGAAGAATTAATTAAAAATATTGGTGTAGAACGTCGTTTAATGACCGCAGGCAAAAACAAAGGTATGTTAGATCCTTTTTTACCGATAGTGCCAGAGCAAGAAGAGTTTGTTCAAAATCTTCTTAACGAAATTCATGATCAATTTATCGCTGTTGTTAAGCAAGGAAGGGGCGATCGTCTTTCAACTGATCAATCAATATTTTCAGGCTTATTTTGGGATGGGAATACATCAATAAAATTAGGCTTAGTGGATAGTCTTGGTTCTGTTGGATCTGTTGCGCGAGATATAGTGGGGAATGAAAATATCGTCGACTTTACAACAAAAGCATCTTTTGGGGAACGATTAGCTGAGAAATTTGGTGCGGGTGTTGGGGTTTCATTTAGTAGTACAATTTTAAATAAAATAAAAAATAATACTGTTATAAAATAATAGCTTAAGAATTATTATTAATATAATTTATTAAGTTATTTGTTGATGAATCAAAAGCTTTTGTAACTTGTTTGGATTCAAGTTGAGGTAAAACAAGCTTAGCTATTTGCTTTCCGTACTCAACACCCCATTGATCAAAAGAATTAATATTCCAGATGACACCTTGAGTGAAAATTTTATGCTCGTACATTGCAATTAACCTACCTAAGGATTTTGGAGATAATGATTTAAATAAAATTGAATTTGTAGGTCGGTTGCCTTCAAAAGTTCGATGTGAAACAAGTCCTTTCAAGTCAGGATTTTTATTTATTTCATTTTCCATCTCTTTTTCAACAGCAAGCATACCTTTCCCCATCATTAATGATTGTGTTTGAGCTATAAAGTTAGATTGAAGAATATTGTGATGATTATTCTTATCATTGCCAAGTTTATAGTTCGAATTTATTGGCATGATAAAGTCACTTGGTACTATTTGAGTTCCTTGGTGAAGAAGCTGATAGAATGCGTGTTGACCATTAGTTCCTGCTTCACCCCAAAGAATAGGACCTGTTTGTTGACATACCTTTTTGTTATTGCGTCCAATAAATTTACCATTACTTTCCATATCTGCTTGTTGAAGGTAAGCAGGTAATTTTGCTAAACATTGGTCATATGGTAAAACCGCAAGTGTTGAAAAGTCAAAGAAGTTGATATACCAAACCCCTATGAGTGCCATCATTACAGGAATATTTTTTTCTATAGGGGCAGAAATAAAGTGATTGTCGGCATCATGCCCGCCTGCTAAAAGCTCTTCGAAATTTTCCATACCAATGAAGATTGCTATTGATAAACCAATCGATGACCACAAAGAGTAACGACCACCAACCCAGTCCCATAAAACGAAAATATTTTCTGAGTGGATCCCAAATTTTATTACTTCATCTAAATTACTTGAAATAGCCACAAAATGATTTTGTATAAATTCATTTTTTTTAGCTTTATTTAAAAACCAATCCCTAGCAGAGAAGGCGTTGGTCATAGTCTCCTGAGTGGTGAAGGTTTTTGAGGCTACAATAAATAAAGTTGTTTCAGGATCACAGACTTCAAGGACTTGGGATAAATCCGCTGCATCTACATTCGATACAAAATAGGGCGTTATTTCTTTAGAACCAAATGGCTTTAGAGCCTCACAAACCATCGAAGGTCCTAAGTCTGAACCCCCAATTCCAATATTCACAATTGATGTAATTTTTTTACCGCTGAAACCTTTCCATGAGCCATTTCTAACATCCTCAGACAATTTTCTTATCTTTGAAAGCTCATCATTTACCATTGGCATTACGTCTTTACCATTTACCATTATTGGGTTATTAGACCGATTCCTTAACGCTATATGTAAAGCAGAGCGATTCTCTGTAAAATTTATTTTTTCACCGGAAAATAAACGTTTGCGCCAATTTTCAATATCTGCTGATTTAGCAAGGGAGATTAATAATTTTTTGGTTTCTTCCGTAATTCGATTTTTTGAGTAATCAAATAAAAAATCATCAAATAAAATATGATTATTTTCAAATCTTTTAGAGTCATTTTCAAAAAGATCTTTCATGTGAATGTTTTTTATCTTTTTAAAATGTTCCTCCAAAGAGAGCCATTCTGAGGTTTTTGTTATTTCTGCCATAGGATTAATTTTTATTTGTAGGGCAGTATTGTACCAAACTTTAAGGAATATTCATTGCTAGTTTTTTCTGGTTTGTTCCTTTATTGCCCAATTTATATGTTCTTGAAGCATCGGTGTTGCATCTGATAGACGTTTTTTAAGTATCGCTAAGATAGCTTTTGATTTTTTGGCATTACCTAAGCCGATGGCAATATTTCTTGACCATCGCTCATAACCTAATCTCAAGATGGCACTTCCATTAAATATTTCATCAAACTTATCTTTTGATATCTTAAAACTGTCTACGAGAGATATTTTATGCAAATTATTTCGAATCATAAAGTCATGTTCATTAGTGACCTTACTATATTTGTTCCACGGGCAAATTAATTGACAATCATCACAACCATATACTCGATTACCTATAGCCTTTCTATATTCAACTGGTATAGAACCTTTATGTTCGATTGTTAGATATGAGATACATTTTCTTGCATCAAGCTTATAAGGTGCAACAATTGCCTTAGTGGGACATATGTCGATACATGCTGAGCATGTTCCGCAATGATTAGTTAATTTTTTATCGATTGGAAGGGGTAGATTGATAAAAATTTCACCTAAAAAGAACCATGAGCCATGATCTTTATTTATTAGTAATGTATGTTTACCTCGCCAACCTAAACCTGATTTTTCAGCTAACTCTACCTCTAATACAGGTGCACTATCTGTAAAAACTCTAAATTTAACGGGATAGTTAGTTATCTCATCTTTAATTTTGCTACTAAGTTTTTTTAGTTTAGCTCTTATAACTTTATGGTAGTCTCGACCTAATGCATATCTAGATATGTATGCTTGATCTTTATTCTTTAGGGCTAGCTTTGTATTTTTATCATTTGGAAAGTAGTCAATCCTTGCGCTAATTATTCTTATTGTTTTTGGAACTAATTTTTGCGGGTTAAATTTAAGATCGCTATGCCTTTTTAAGTAACTCATATCTCCCTGAAAGTTTGATTTTATCCAATCCAGATAGGGTTTTTTAGCATGATCTAAGTTTAAGTCAGATATACCAATATGATTAAAACCTAATTCAAGACCAAAGCTTTTAATCTTTTTTGCTATTCTCTTCATGATTAACTGTTCATTCATAGTTAAAAATAATAAACTAAAAACATGATGAAAGAGATATCAGTTTTCTTAGAAAACGAAAAAAGTACCTCAGAACTTGGTTTAAAATTATCAGAAAGACTATCTGCAGGTTTATTGTTATTCCTCAAAGGAGACTTGGGAGCTGGAAAGACATGTCTTGTGAGATCAATATTAATTAGTTTAGGCTACCAGGGAAAAGTTAAAAGTCCATCTTATAGTCTCTTTGAACAATATAGCATTGATGATAAAACTATTAATCACTTTGATTTATATCGCTTTAAAAGCTCTGAAGAATGGCTTTCTGCAGGATTTAACGATTATATTAATGTACAAGATATTACAATTATAGAGTGGCCTGAGAAGGCTAAGAATGTATTATGTGACCCAGATATTGAAATTGAGATCGTATACGATAAAGAGATAAGTAGAAGGGCTCTAATAAAAGTAAAATCTAAAAAAGGGGAGGCGGTTTGCAAAGATTTAGTTTGAGATTTTATTTTATATTCTTTTTTCTGTCACTTATTTCATTTAATAGTCTTTTAGCAAACGAAATCAAAGCTACGCGTCTGTGGCCCGCTCCTGATTATACAAGAATTACCATTGAGTCCTCTTCAAAAATTAATAATGATCAGATGATGCTTCAAAATCCAGAGAGAATCGTTATTGATTTAAAAGGAATTGCCGTAAATCAAGTTTTAAAAAATTTATCTAGCAAGGTAAAGCCAAATGATCCTAATATTTTAGATATAAGAGTAGGTCAATTCACCCCAAAAGTTTCTAGGATAGTAATTGATCTAAAAAATTCTGCTAGAGTAAAAATATTCTCTCTACCTCCAGTTGAGCCTTACCAAGACAGATTAGTCATTGATGTTTATCCAGTAGAAAAAGATAGTTTAACCAATCTCCTAAATAAACTTGAAAATAAAGAAGTTAAGAAAAAAGAGAACATCGCGAAAAAGAAAGATCCAGTTGTAAAAGACAAGCCTAAGAAGAAAAAGAAAGTAGTTGTCGCAATTGATGCAGGTCATGGTGGAGAGGATCCTGGGGCAATAGGTAAGAATGGAACAAAAGAGAAAAAAATTGTATTGCAAATCACCAAAAGACTTAAAAAATTAATTAACTCTGATCCATTGATGGAAGCATATTTAATAAGGGATAGTGATTATTACATACCTTTAAATAAGAGAGTTTCTAAAGCCAGAAAAGTAAAAGCGGATATCTTTATTTCTATTCATGCAGATGCCTTTAGAAAAAGAAATGTCAGTGGTTCGTCAGTCTTTGCATTGTCTGAAAGTGGTGCAACCAGTGCTTTTGCAAAATTTATTGCTAATAAAGAAAATGAAGCAGATTTAATAGGCGGGGTAAGTATNGATGATAAAGATCCCTTGCTTGCTAAAACANTATTAGATCTTTCTCAATCAGCCACAATCAACGATAGCCTNAAGCTTGCTAACTTTGTCTTAAAAGANATNAAAAAAGTAAATAATCTCCATAAAAAATGGCCTGAACAAGCNGGGTTTGCTGTTCTAAAGGCTCCGGATATACCATCAATTTTAGTTGAAGTTGCATTTCTAAGTAACCCNAAAGAGGANAAGCAACTTAAAACTGCCAAGTTTCAGAAGAAGTTAGCAAAGGCGATTTATCTCGGTACAAAGAAATATATAAAATCAGGTGTAACCATTACTTCGACAAATGACNCAGATAATTAAGTAGATGAAAAAAATATTTATTATTGGGCCAACNGCTTCTGGAAAAACAGAGCTAGCAAAGTTTATATTTGATAACTTTAAAACTGAAATAATTAGTGTTGATTCNGCACAAGTATATCAAGATATGAATATTGGTTCAGCCAAACCAAATTCTTCAGAGCTAAATNGCTATCCGCATTATTTGATAGATTTAATTAAGCCAACAGAAAATTANTCAGTTAGCCAGTTTAAAAAAGATGAATCTGAAGCCTCTAGTAATATACTAAAAAATAAAAANGTACCCCTNTTNGTAGGCGGGACAATGCTTTACTTTAATGCTTTGGAGTATCCGATTGATGATATGCCTGCATCAAGTGATGCTGTGAGAAAAAAAGTGTTGGAGGAATTGGATANATTTGGGTTAAATTATCTTTACGAAAAGTTAATTAAGATAGACCCANAATGTACAAATGGAATAAAACCAACAGATAAGCAACGNGTTATGCGTGCNCTTGAAGTGTATTANTTGAGCGGNAAACCTATTTCTACNTTTCAAACTAAAAATAAAGCTCCTCAATCTGAGTTTAATTTTTTAAAAATAGGTTTAATGCCACAAGACAGAAGTAAGCTTCATAAAAAAATTGAAATTAGGACTAGGGAAATGATCAATAAGGGTTTTTTGGAGGAGGTAAGGGAGCTCATAGAAAAATATCCTGATCTAAATGCAGACCATAATTCCATGCGTTGTGTCGGGTATCGACAAATATTCAACTCAGTAGGNCAAAAANTAGATACAAAAGAGCTTNTAGAGACNATNACTATTGCGACAAGGCAGTTAGCNAAGAGACAGCTTACCTGGATGAGAGGAATGAGTGGTTTGAAAATTTTTGATCCATTTGATCTNAACAAGGAGAGCGTTATAAAAGAAACAGTAGAAAGCTTCTTAAAAGTTAACCCATAAGGCCTATCATTTTATTTTCTAAATCAANTGTAAATTTTTTTGGTTTGAATAAGTTGCTTGTCTTCTTTAAATNTAATATTTTTCGTTTTACAGACATAATTTTGTCTGGCTTNCTAGCTAATTCGATTGCCTTTTTTTCATATTCTTCAATTGAAGAAACGATTAATTCANAACAACCGATTTCAGTGAGAATGCTCCCAGCAACTCTACTAGCAAAAGTTTCACCTGAGAGTGAAATCATAGGACATCCAGCCCATAAGGCGTCACTAGCAGATGTATGTGCATTGTAGGGGAATGTATCAAGAAAGATATCTATAATTTGATGCCTTTGTATATGATCATCAAAGCTAACTTTTTTTGCAAAAAATAATCTTTCTGATTGTATTCCAAACTCACTAGAAGCAAATGTTCTGAGATTATTTTCACAAGTTTTATTTGACGTTAATAGCCATAAGATAGAATCTGGGACCTTTTGCAGCAACCTCATCCATAATGAAAACATTTCTTTTGTAATCTTAAGTGACTGTCCAAATGACGCAAAGATAAAGTCTTTTTCTTTAAAGCCATAATCTAATTTTTTTACAGTTCTTAATAGGGGTCTAGAGGATATATTGGGCTGGTAACAACCTTCTAAATAGATAATTTCTTCAGCATATTCGCTACTTTTGGATTTCGGGACAACATATTCATCCGCAAACATAAAGTCGTAAAGCGCCTTTTTATCCAAGCTACCCATGGTACCTGGATACCCAAGCCAATTAATATGCAGTTTTGCTGGTCTTAACGCGGCAATTAATGATCGACTATTTTGAGTAAACCCTGTCAGATCAACCATAATATCAATGCTTTCTTCAATCATTAATCCTGACACTTTTTGATCATTCATCTCTGTAATGTTGAAATATGCATCACAGATTCCTTTAAATTCATCTAATTCTTCTGAGCCATCGTCAGGCCCAGAGTAAAAAAGCTTAACGTTGAATTTATCTCGATCATGATTGATCAAAACTTCTTTAATTAAATAATATAGAGGGTGCAATCTAAAATCTGATGACAGATATGCAATACTAACTTTGTCTGACTTTTTTTGTTTAGAATCTTTTGAGATCTTTATTCCAGACTGTTTTACCCATGAGTTTGCTACATTTAAGTGATTATTGTTTGTAATATTTGGCATGGAAAATAGGGCGAAGGGCGAAATTTTTCCATTTATTGTTTTTTCTGTTAATTTTTTAATTTTGGAGAACATTTCATCAATGCCGTTCCAAGAGCATATGCTTTGTTTGAGATGAACCATTTGGATGAATGTATGTGTCAAGTCAGGGTTAATTAAAAGCGCTTTTTCATAAGAGCTAATTGCCTCTTCTGTTTTTAATATTCTTTGGAGTGCGTTTCCTAAATTATTGTAGGTATTTGGATTAGATTTAATTTTAAGCGATAAGTTATATGCCTTGATTGCTTCTTTATATTTATTTTGATGAAATAGGGAATTTCCATAGTTGAATAGTGATGTTGAATTATTTTTGTCGTAGCTTAGAGCTTCTTCGAATGCGTTCGCAGCCATTTTAAATTCTCTATTTATAAAGTAGGCATTTCCAATTTTATTTAGACAAAAGCCTAAAGCCCCAATCACTTGAAGATTGTCTTTTAATGCATAATGACTTCTTCTAAAAAAACCAGCTGCCTCTTCATATTCTTCAATGATCGCATATAAGTTTCCAATTTCAATTTGAAGAAAAATATTTTTTGAATCTTCACGCCAAGCAACTTTATAAAGATCAATCGCACCTAAAATGTCACCATCTTTTTCTTTTGCTTTTGCTGCAGAAATTAGTTTATTTGTCATATTAAATTTACAAGCATTTTTTTTCTAAGCCCCATTTTCTTGATGGAGTTTCTACTTGGGTTAAGATAGTTTAAGATATTTTCTTCATCAGGGGTCAGTGAGCCATTTATCAAAGAAGCTAAACATTTTGATATAAATGGAGCTAATGTATAACCTCTCGATCCATAGCCAGTATTTATAAAAAGATTTGGATGCCATTTTAAGTCATTTATGTAACTTGGTTTATTGTCAACCTCCCTTGACTCTTCAAGAACTTGACCGACATAGGGAATTCGATCTGGAGTGACTGCCCTCCATCCAACCCAACCTGCATTAGATATATCATTTTTTTCTATCTCATCTCCTGAAAGTTTCTGATAAGTTTTTAAATTTTTTTCAAAATCAGTCATTGATAAATTTTTATTTTCATTATCTCTTTCATATGTTGACCCAAAAACATCGTATCCGCTAACATCTGGAATTAAGTAGCCACTATCCGAAATAATTTCTTTATGTGCAGGTTTTTTTTTACTGGGAAGCCAGTTAATTTGACCTCTATTTTTTTTTAAATCAATGTCATTAAATAATTTGGTCTCACTGAGCGCAAAGGAATTACAAAAGACTAAATTTGATGCGGCAAACTCATTTGAATCTTGACAATATACAAGCCATAATTTTTTCCCGTAAGCAATCCCGTTTACTTTTCTTTTCGGAATAAATTTAATGTTTTTATGCTTAATAAGTGTGGAGCAAATTTTATGTGGCGATATCCAGCCACCATTCTTAAAGTAGATACCTACTTTATTATCGATATCATATTTTTTTTTAATCAAATCTTTGGATAGGTATTTAAAATCAGTTTTTTCAAGGATAATACTTAAAATATTTTTAATAAGTCTATCTGCTATATCATTCTCATAAAGTTTAATCACACCTTCGATTACCGCATCTTTTTTAGAATAATTAAACTCTCTGGCAAGGTCATATGCATATTTAGAAGCCTTGTTCATGAGTGAATTATATTTTGGATTATTCAACATAAAGTGAGGAGAAATAATGGCGGCTTTGTTCTTAAAGATCTCGATTTCATCTTGATTATTTTCATCCAGCAAAGTGACTTGAAAGTTTCGCTTTGCAAGTTGGTAGGCTAGGCTGGAACCTGCAATGCCCGAACCTATTATAAGAACTGTTTTATTGTGAGTACTCATATAGAATTTCTATAGCCTGGCTTAGTGATGTGTAAATGAATATCGCTAATTACTTTCTCTTCAAATCCTCCCTCACAATATGCAAAATAAAATAGCCACATCCTTAAAAACTTATCGTCAAACCCAAGCTTTCTGATTTCCTGTTTATTTTTTAGGAACCTCTTTCTCCAGTCAGCCAGGGTTCTGGCATAGTGATGACCGATATCTCTAATATCATTAATCACTAAATCAGTTGAGCTTGTTAAGCTATTTTGAATTGCTGTAATTGATGGTATGCAGCTCCCTGGAAAAATATATTTTTGAATAAAATCAACTGATTGAATTGCCTTTGAATATCTTTGATCTTTTATTGTGATCGCTTGAATAAGTGCCTCACCATCATTTTTGAGCAGTTGGCCAATAATTTTAAAATACTCATCGTAGAATTGATAACCAACGGCCTCAATCATTTCAATTGAGACGAGTTTGTCATATTGCCCCTTTAGTAAACGGTAATCTTTTAACAAAACCTTTATTTTTTTACCTAACCCTGCTTCTTTAATTTTTTGTTTTGCAAACTTGTATTGTTCGATTGAAATGGTGGTTGTCGTAACCTTGCAACCATAATTTTTAGCTGCATATACTGCAAAGCCTCCCCAGCCAGTACCAATTTCAATGACATGATCAGTTTTTTTAAGGTTTAATTTTTTACAAATAACATCTAGCTTATTTGTTGATGCATCCTCAAGGCTCGTCTTCCTAGATTTATAAATTGCTGATGAGTACATCATATTTTTGTCTAGGAATAAACTAAAAAAAACATTACTCAAATCATAATGACGGGAAATATTCTTCTTGCTGCCCCTTACTGAATTTTCATTGAGCTTATGCATGACTTTTAAGAAGGGTTGAGATAAAAGTGTAAAAAGGTTTTCAAGTTTATCTTGAGCTTCAGTATTTCTTGCAAGAGCTCTAATGACGTTTGTCAGGTTTGGACTACTCCATTCACCTCTTATAAAGGATTCACTTGCCCCAATCGTTCCTCCAAGAATGATACTTTTATAGAAAACGGTATCTAAAATGTTAATTTTCGCTGAAAGGTTGCCTAGTTTGCCATACTTGTTAATTGATTTACCATCTTTAATAATGATATGTGCATCCTTAATCTGACTGAGTCTTTGGTGGATTATTTTTTTATATAAATGATTCATGTTAGGCGTGTGGATAAAATCTTACCTTCTTTAAATATAATATTAACGCATTCCAATAGATACTAATAATTGATTTGATGCCCATGGGAAATGATAGAAACAAGAGCCTATTAAGGGCATAAGGGCTCCATGCTTTTTTTGTCATTTTTAAGGTTGCATTGAAATATTTTTCTTGATTCTTGAAACATTCCATTGATATAAATAAAAAATCTCTTGGTTCAACAAACTTCCAATTATATTTTAAATCCATCGGAAGAAATGGTGAAACATGAAAGTCTTTTTTAAATTCAAATACTTTTGTTCCATGTTTTATTTTTCGACAATCATGAACATAAGCATGCCGCTCTTCCCAAGGTGTATTTGTAATATGAGATACAATGGCAACCAATTCTTTATTTTTATTATAGCAATAGTAAAAACTTACAGGATTAAAGCAGTAACCAAAATACCTAAGGGTGGTAAGGAGGAATATTTTACCTTTTATCTCGACTTTTAATTTTTTAGCCAGTAACTTAATAATTTCACTCTTAAGTGATTGTTTAGAATCCCCAAAAAAATCTTTTCTATGAAAGGAGGCTAAATTAAATTTCTCGTAACTCCAAAAAATATTTTGATTAAACGCATTTTTAATATCATCAAGATCAAGAAATAGCATAGTGGTGGAATAGGTAAAGGAGTGTTGCGCATCTTTTTTTCTTGAATGTGAGATTGTGCCTTTAAAGATTGAATGCATAAATTTATTTGATGATGTCTTTAAAAATTTTTACTGCATCGTATGCGCTTTTTACACCATCCTCATGGAACCCTTTCCCCCAATAAGCTCCCAAGTAAAAAGTTCGATTCATACCTGAAATGAGTTTATTTTTCTTTTGGGCACTGATGCTTTCTTTTGAAAATTTTGGATGTGTGTATTGTAATTTTTTTATGATCTTATCTTTCAAAATAGGTTGCTTTGGGTTTAGGGTTACCAGAAGAGCTTCTTTTGTTTTGATATTTTGCAAGATATTCATATTGTAGGTGAGTGTGATTGGAGAGTCCTCTGGGCTATCAATATTGTAGTTCCAAGCAGCCCAGGAAAGTTTTTTTTTGGGCATGATGCTGCTGTCGGTATGAAGAATAATGTCATTTTTTTGGTAGGGCAGAGCCTTTAATATTTTAAACTCATCAGTTGTCGGTTTTTTTAAAATCTCAAGAGCTTCATCGCTATGGCATGCAAAAAAGACATAATCAAACTTTTCCTTACCCTTATCATCTTCGATTACAACATAATTTTTATATCGAATAACATTTTTAATTGTACTGTTTAATCTAATTTTATTTCTAAAGCTACTGGTAAGTTTTTTGACGTATTGTTGTGAACCACCTCTAATTGTTAACCACTGTGGCCGATTAGTGACTGATAGCATGCCATGGTTTTTAAAGAAATTAATAAAAAATTGTGCGGGGAAATTTAGGATAGTCTTTATATCAGATGACCAAATTGCTGCTCCCATAGGAAGAATATAGTTTTCGCAGAAATAAGCTGAATACTTGTTATTTTTTAAGTATTGTTTGAGTAAGATAGTTTTTGATTCAAGCTTAATCGCTTGTTTATTAAATCTAAGAATCTCGAATATCATTTTTATAAACCTTGGGTTTAATAAATTTTTCCTTTGTGAGAATAAGCTATTAAGTGTGGTCCCATTGTATTCAAAATTATTTTCCTTTGAAAAAACACTAAAACTCATATTG
>JGI24005J15628_10001649_pt1 | contig 11840 bp, 21 predicted proteins | sample LinPmetageLP40_FD_15628 | JGI IMG/M metagenome (IMG submission 15628)
GGATACGACTGCTCTAGAGTTAATCTCAATATTGGAATGCACTTCCTCAAGTTGCGTGATTTCAAAAATGGTTTTGAATGTGTTGATTTGCAATCGGGTGGTGCATGGCGTCTTGGTCAAAACTTCGATGTCAATAAAGATAGGTTGTCTGATATAGAGTTGTGGGAAGGCCAGAATCCACAGGGTAAAAACATATTGGTTTACAGTGAGCAGGGATTTGGTGANAATATTCAGTTCAGTAGATATTTACCAGAGCTATCACNGTTGAGTGGTGATGTTACTTTTTTGTGTTATGACGCACTNGCTCCAGTGATTAGAAATAGCCATGCCTTTNATGATATAGATGTGTTAGANAGTATTAACGAATATGTGATTGACCTTGATTATAGGGTTCCGTTGATGAGTGTTCCTAGACTGATTGAAACCACCTTTGATGATATACCACTTGCAGAGGGATACTTCGCAAAAACATCCAACAAGGATTGGGGCCTATCAAGTGACAGGATGAATGTTGCAATTGCATGGGAGGCAACCAAGAAAGACTCAAGGCGAAGTATCTCTCTTGACCTAATCAAAAATCTATGTGACAACCCCAAGATTAACTTTATCAACATACAGAAGGATTCTGAACACGATATTGATGGTGTGGTGCGTGTCGGTGATAGGATACAGGACTTTACTGACACTGTGGACATACTATCTCAATGTGACCTTCTAGTGTCCACTGATACGGCTATGACGCATGTGGGGGGTGCTTTAGGGGTTCCTACACACCTTCTACTACACTACTCTGCTGATTGGAGATGGTTCACTCACGATATGAACTACAGCCCTTGGTACGAATCAGTGTCGATTTCTAGACAAAAAACACCTCAAGATTGGATATCGCCAATAAATGAGGTCAAAAAAAGATTCGGAGTCCTTATAAATCAATGACTTAATGTGTGATTTTTTTCTTGACATTGCCATCACTATATGCGACAATGTGTATAGTGAGAAAACAAACAAACGAGGTTGATATGAATATTACACCAGAACTCAAGACCTTTATGGAAGACCTTTGGGGTGCCGAAGGCGACTTCATTGATACGCCTCTTGGTAGAGGTCGTATTGAGAATGTTCGTACCAAAGCTGGTATCGACCTTGCGGTGATGGTCAAAATCCCTAACATTGACGGATTCACTCTATTTTCTGGTATTGAATTATTTGAGGATAATGCTTAAATGATTGGTATTGAAGTAACAGGTGGTCTAAAGAAAGACCGTGAACTAGCAGATGAGATTGTCTGGTGGTGCATGGATATGCTTTTACCTCGCCATCGTGTTCTGGATATTGATGTTAAGTTTACTAAGACCTTTGAGGATGATGCTCAAGGGTTCTGTTATCGTGGTGACGATGATCGTGACTATATTATTGAGATTGATCATCGTTTGAGCCGGTCTGTTTCTAAAGAAGAGTTCATTGAGTGTATCATTCATGAGATGGTTCATGTTTGGCAGGGTGCTACTGGCCGAATGAAAGATAAGTTTCGGGGTGGATATAAGCAGTTGTGGAAGTGCAAGGATGGCAAATATCGCAACTATGGTGACACTGCATATGAGAAACAACCTTGGGAAGTTGAGGCTTACAAGATGCAGGGTCCGTTGACTAGAACTTTTATGAAGGAGTATGGATATGAGTAATATGAAAAACTACATGATGGATGTCGAAGAGTTCTGTGATGGATACTTCTATGGTGGAGACTCTGAGTTCACCATTGATGAAGTGGTTGAAGATGTTGGTATGTATTTTAAAACCACCGTATCAAAAAAATATGCTGAAGAGTATCTTGAAAGGAAATTTGGCGAATGAAGGAACTTATAACTGCTGGACTGCTGTTTGTTTCCTCGCCTATTGAACTGTTAAACGAAAAACAGACTTACAGTTCAGAAGAGCATGTTCAATGCCTCGCTGTGAATATTTATCATGAGGCAAGGGATCAAGGCACGGCAGGGAAACTTGCTGTATCTGCTGTTGTTCTTAATAGAGTGAATGATAAAAGGTTTCCAAACACCGTGTGTGAGGTGGTTCTTCAGGCACATATGAAAAAATCATGGAAAACTGGACTGCCTATTCCTATCAGAAATAAGTGTCAGTTCAGTTGGTATTGTGATGGTAAATCGGATGAGGTAAAAGATAAAAAATCTTACAAAAAGATACTTGACTTTGCTAATCTAATCATGCATAATGGTATAAAGTTCGTTGATATAACTGATGGTGCTACACACTACCATGCTGATTATGTCAAACCATCTTGGGCAAAAACCAAGACAAGGACTACAGAGATTGGTGACCACATTTTTTATCGTTGGGANAAGAAATGAGACATATTGAAATATCGTTAATGGAAAGTGGTGAATTGTCTATTGATGGACAAACTAAGCCAGGTGGTAATCTTGATATTCGTGAGTTTGAAGATGGCGAATGGGTAGGTGGTTGTTATGCTACCTTTGATAATCTTATTGAGAAAGTAAAGGAGTGTTTAGAAGAATGAATATCTTTTATCAAATACATTTTGGCCCCATAACACAAGGTTTAATAGCTGGTGTTATAATCCTAACCCAAATTATTTTAACTGCTGTTTTACTGAAGGCAATATTATGAATATATTCTATCTAGACCGTGACCCCATAATCGCTGCACAAATGTCATGTGACAAACACGTTGTCAAGATGATACTTGAGTCTGCTCAAATGTTATGCACCGCACATCGTGTCTGTGATGGTGATGAGTATGCTGACAAGATGGGCCTATACAAGATGGCTCACAAGAATCACCCAAGCACCATTTGGGTTCGTTCATCCGAGGACAACTATGATTGGTTGTGGCAACACATGTGCGCTCTTATGAAAGAATATACGCATCGTTATGGTAAGAGACATGCCACAGAGCGTCTAATTGATCCATTGTGCAATGCGCCAGATTTCGTTGGTGACGGTGAGTTTACTGATCCACCCCAGTGTATGCCTGACTACTGTAAAGGTGAGGACACAGTTCTTGCATATCAGAACTACTATATACTAGAGAAATCAGGATTTGCAAAGTGGACCAAACGAGAAAGCCCAATATTTTTTGTGGAGAAATACGATGCAGCGAGAACCGTATTGGGACTACATGGCTCGGAGACTCAAAGAGGAACAACCAGTGTATAACTCTCTTCATTTCAAATTAGACGATCAAGAAAAGACCAAAATCTCAGCAAAATTCAATGAGGTTGATTTCTTAAAGAACGAGGTTTACCAATTACAGGAGAGTTTGCAGGGATCATACAAGAGAATAAAAATTCTTAATGAAACAATCAACGAGCAGCGTGACAAGATTTTCCAATTAGAGAGCCAGGACCAATTGGAATTTAAATTTTAACGGAGTATATAATGACATCTCATAATGTATTTTCATATGTCCCAATTATGAAAAATGACTTTATTCTAAAAACATCAATTGAAAAGAAAACATGTGAAGAATTAGTTGAAGCCACGAAAGATATGCTTGACGAGGATATTGAAGATAACCTCAGTAATGTTAGGCGCACAATTTGGGAACTTCATACTGAAGATAGTGTCGCTCCAATNATCCATAAGATTATGGACCATGCGAATTTCTGCATCAGGACAAGATTGAACTATCCACACCCAAATCAAAATCAACCACCATTTTTTGACAACAGCATGTTTCACTATGTGTTTGCAACATTCAATTCATGGGTGGCTCATTACAAAGATAAGAGTTTTGTTGAACCACACCGTCATATAGAGTATCCCAATTATTACTCTTGTGCCCTATATCTGTCTACAGGTGGTGAGGAAACTAGTTTGTCTTTTTTATCTGATGAGGCACCATCATTTAATCAGAATAAATTAAAGATACCATGCAAAGAGGGAGACATGTTAATTTTTCCATCAAACTTGATTCACTACACAAATGATACTTTTGATAAAAGAATAGTTATGTCTGCAAACATGTATGCTGGATTTTGTCCTAATTTTATGAATGAAGGCAATCCAAAAGCAAATGAGACTACAGGAGAAGAATAATGCCAACGTACACCTTTATGAATGCAGAAGCTGGAATAGAATATGATGTAACCATGCTCATATCGGAATATGATGATTATATAAAAAATAATCCAAAGGCGGAGAGAGTGTATCAACCAGTGGCCATTGCTGGTGACCATATGATGGGTGTTGGTCCTAAAACTGATTCTGGGTTTAATGATGTAATGGGAAATATCGCTGATAATAATCCTTTGTCTCCTATGGCAGATAAGTATGGGACATCTAGGACTGCTAGTCAAAGAAAGGCGAAGGATTCATTTACCAAAGTTACTAAAAAATATAAAAGTAAATTAGATAATCTAAATAAATAGAAATGGTGCAGGCGAGAACATCAAACTTCAGCACCGATGCACAGCGTCTATGTAAGCTGGGAAGTCAATCCGCCTATGCATCAGAGGGGAGTGCCCGGATCACTCCCCTCACCTTAATATAAAATATAAGAATGAGAAAGAAATGGCCTCAAAGAAAAACAAAGAAATAAACATGAACGATTTGGTTACGATTAAACCAATCACAGACAATCAAAAAGAAATTTTTTCCACATGGAAGAAAGGACTAAACCAATTTTTGTTTGGTGCAGCAGGGACAGGAAAAACTTTTGTCTCAATGTATCTTGCTCTACAAGAAGTTATGGATTTGAAGAAATCAGCCGATAAAGTTATTTTGGTTCGGTCACTCATTCCAACTAGAGAAATTGGTTTTCTCCCAGGCGACGAAGAGGATAAATCTGCACTGTATCAAGTGCCATATAGAAATATGGTTCAATTTATGTTTGAGATGCCTAATGAACAGGCATTCAATGGTTTGTATGATAAACTAAAATCACAGGGTAGTTTGTATTTTCTGTCAACTTCTTTTCTAAGGGGATTGACATTTGATAATAGTATCATTATAGTAGATGAATGTCAGAACTTAAACTTTCACGAATTAGATACGATTATCACTAGGGTAGGCCAAGATTCTAAGATTATGTTCTGTGGAGATTTCGGTCAAACAGATTTAATTAAGAACAATGAAAAAAATGGACTACACGATTTTATGCGTATCCTAGAGGAAATGAAAGAATTTAATTGCACAGAGTTTACGATTGGTGATATTGTAAGGTCTGGCTTTGTGCGAAGTTATTTAATCAACAAGACAAAAATGGGAATTGGTTTGGAGTAAATATTATGGAAATATCATACAACACAAAAACGGCATTAACTCTAATGTCATGTAACTTTGGTTTTGAAATTGCAAAAGAGCTTAATGATTACCTTGAGGAAAGTGTATTTGATAAAAATATAGATGCGTCTGGTAGTTTAGTTGGTCAAATTAAAAATCATGAAAATTCTGCTCAATTAATTTTTCCTCATGATGACGATGATGTTGGGGAACAATTTGCTGAATACTTGTGTAGGTTGGCTAATCAATATATGGGACATGCTGAATCTGATGCTGTGACTGATAACAATGGATGGGTTGATCGTTCAATAACAGGTAATGAAAAGAAATATAATCCAAAAGTAAAATCTATGTGGGTCAATCGTAGTTACGCTGGAGATTATAATCCAGAACATGATCATCCATCTGATGCCGACATTGGTTTATCTTGTATCATGTACTTGACAATTCCAATGGGTATCTCCAGTGGGGATGGTAGTTTAGGTTCTACATCACTTACAGGTGCCTCTGGTGTGACCGATGGTTACACTCGTTTTTGTTGGGGAACTAACACTACAACTGATATAAAGAAGTTAAAACCAAGCACAGAGCAATATGTTAAACCAGAGATAGGACAGTTATTGATGTTCCCATCTTGGTTGAATCATAGCGTGCTGCCTTTCACTGGTGAAGGGGAGCGCAGAAGTCTATCTGCAAACATAAACATGTTTCCCGCTGAAGAGGAAGAATAAATATGGATATTGATAAACTTAGAAAACAACTGGAAATTGATGAAGGATGCGTATGCGAAATTTATAATGATCATCTTGGTTATGCTACTTTTGGTATTGGTCATTTGGTCATTGAATCTGACGCCGAGCACGGTCAATCGGTCGGAACATCTGTCTCTGCCGATAGAGTTGTTGAAGCCTTCGAGTCGGATGTCCAAAGCGTCTTGTCAGACTGCAACATCCTTTACCCAGACTTCGATGATTTGCCGGAAGAAGCTCAACAAGTAATTGCAAATATGATGTTCAACATGGGCCGCACTCGTTTGAGTAAATTCAAGGGTATGAAGCGTGGTGTGGATTCCCGTGATTGGAATGCCGCCGCAGATGAGATGGTTGATTCCACATGGTATCGTCAAGTGACTAATCGAGCAGACAGATTAGTAGAAAGAGTTAGAGCATTAGCATAATGAAATCTGAAATATTCAAACACAATCCCGTTTCTCTACCAGAGATTAAGGCAAAGACCACTGACGGTGTTCGTCTATACGAAACACCAGAAGGTAACAAGTATCCATCCATCACTACTGTTCTATCAGTCCGTAATAAAAAAGGACTGTTTGAGTGGCGTAAGCGTGTTGGTGAAGATGTTGCAAATCACATTGCAAGAACTGCTGCTGCAAGAGGCACAAAAGTTCATCACATGTGTGAGGACTATCTAAACAATGTGCATCTTGAATGGCCTGATAAGTGGGATAAGCACAAGAAACATTTTCTACCATATGCTTTGTTTAAGGTTTTTAGGGAACAAGCACTGTGTCACATTGACCACATATATGCACAAGAAGCAGGACTCTACAGTGATAAATATAAAGTAGCAGGCCGAGTTGATTGCATTGCTGACTACAAAGGTAAGTTATCAATTATCGACTTCAAAACGTCAACTAAAGAACGTATTGATGCATGGAATGAAAACTACTACATTCAAGGGTCGGCCTACGCAGAAATGTTTGGTGAGAGAACCGGCATAATCGTAGAACAAGTAGTGATTCTTGTGGTCACAGAAGACGGAACCGTTCAAGAATTTATAAAACAAAAACATGATTATATTGAGCCTCTCATCGAAACCATCAATGAATGGAGAGAGAAAAATGAAGTATCTAATGATAGCCCTCATAAGCGTATTTATCAGTTTGGTTTGCGTTCCTAGTGCTACAGCAGATAACAGTAGAGAGTGGACGGCTGGCGACTTAATCTCAGTGGGACTTGTTTGTAAAGATGAAAAATCAATTTTGGAAATCGTTCATGCAGATGTCAAGTCTGAAGAACTTGTCTTAATGACAATGAGCCAATCAATTATGATGGGTGTGTGTATAAGTTTTGAAGGGTCTATGCGGTTTCTAGTGCAGAGAGCATTAGTCCACTATAAAGACCATGCCGGAAGAGCAAGTGTTGTTTTGGGAGTTGGTAATGCAGATCAAGATTCTCTAGGTTGGGTGCTTGCAACTGGTAAATTTGTATCAGAAAAAAAATCTGAAGAAACCTCAATTTAGTCCTTGACAAATATATTCCCGCATGGTATAAATATAATACAGTTTGATGAAACAGATTGAAAGACATACTGGACGGGGGTGCAATACCCCCCGCCTCCACCAAAAGGAGATTATAGTGGAACAGGTATTGATAGGGGGTCAAGATGAAGAACCCTCTAGTACAAAGGGTAAGTAAGTGGATGTTTAGAGCATATATCGTTTGGAGTATATGTGCAGACATAACCTTGCTTGCCGGGATAATATATCTAGTCTTCTTTTGATGGGGGCGAAATAGGTTCGACAGGTGTTAATTAGAGAAGTGGAGAATTGTGGATTGACCACCTTATAGGTTATTACAGTAAATGCAAACGATAATTTTGCACCTATGGCTCTTGCTGCGTAAGCAGTAAGTGTTCGGAGTTTCGGTAGGTTCCTTGGCAACAGAATAACCTACCACTTTAAGTGGGGCATTAGCTCAGTTGGGAGAGCGCCTGCTTTGCAAGCAGGGGGTCGTAGGTTCGATTCCTACATGCTCCACCATTTTGAAATTGTCATGAATAAGGAGAAATTATATTATGGCTACTAAAACTAAAATATCTAAATCCGAAAAAGTCATCTCGGCACTTAAAGGTGGAGCAGAACTTACGGCAAAGCAGATTGCATCTCGCTATGGTGTCAAGAATGTTCGGGCACTTATTAGTTCGTTGCGTATGCAGGGATATCCTGTTTATCTAAATAAACGCACAAGCCTTTTTGGTGGTGAGAAGACGGTATACAATAAGTATAGCCTCGGTACTGCAAGTCGTGCGGTTATCGCAGCTGGTTACAAGGCACTACGCACAGCGTAATGTCTAACGGGTGATGCCGTAATACATCCGTGGGGGTCTACGGTTAGCCCCCAAACTTTTTTTAGGATGAAATATGTTATTAAACTCACCAAAGACATTTTGTATGAATATTGAAAATATAGTTAAAGAAAAGAAAATCTCTCACATGGATGCTGTTCTCTGGTATTGCGAAAAAGAAGGACTAGAGTTAGAAGGCATCTCTCCCCTAATCTCAAAAGCACTCAAAGAAAAAATTGAGGCCGATGCCAGAGAGTTAAATTTTTTACCAAGACAAGCAAAATTACCTATATAGGAACTTGACATTATACAATGTGTTATGATAATATTAGATTATGTTCAACTGTCAGGACTGATGGCAGCAACTCTTGCAATGGAGACTTCAAATGGAAGTAACAATGCATCTGGATGGCAACCCGGCCATTCGTGAAGAAGGTTTTTTTGCCTCCAAGGTAAAAGAACTGGAAAACCAAGTTAAAGTGCTTGGTTTTGATAATGCCGAGTTGGTCAAAGCCAACGAGGAGTTGAAGGAGCGAGTAAAAACTCTCGCAACTCAACGCCCGTCAGGGTTTCGTCCTCGCCGTAATCGACGGTAGGATATCAGGGATGTGTGCCGGTGTAGCTCAGTTGGTAGAGCAGCTGATTTGTAATCAGCAGGTCGTGAGTTCAAATCTTACCGCCGGCACCATTTTTTAAAGGAGTGATTATGTTTAGATGGTTTAGAAAATGGATAGATAATATTTTCAAAGAGAAAGAAACTGGAGCAGAGTTAAATAACATAAGAAGAGAAAAACAAGCAAAACATGAGGATTTATTGAAGTGATGGATGTTACATTAGTCGATAGTATGGGAAGTGATTTGTCGGTAGTCAATGCTGCCCGTGTTTCTTTTGCAAAGGTGCATGAAAATTTTGATGATGATAAGGACACCAAACTGATTAACTATCTCGCAAAGCATAATCATTGGAGTCCCTTTGGTCATGCATCTTTGCAGTTTCATATCAAAGCACCTGTGTTTGTCGCAAGACAGTTAGTCAAGCATCAGATTGGTTTGACATGGAATGAGGTGTCAAGGCGATATGTTGATGAGGAGCCAGAGTTTTACACGCCGTTAATTTGGCGAGGAAAAGCTGATGATAAAAAACAAGGTTCTTCTGACATTGAGATTGATATTAATCCCCCCGCTGGATGCGGCCGTTCTATGGTTGATGATTATGATCAGATTTTGCGTAAATCAAAGTGGACATATGAACAGCTCTTGAGAAGAGGCGTATGTCCAGAACAGGCTCGTATTGTTCTTCCACAGTCAATGATGACTGAATGGTATTGGAGTGGCACACTGTATGCGTTTGCCCGTGTATGCAATCTGCGGTGTAAACCAGATGCACAGGTAGAGACACAGATGATTGCTGACCGTATTGATAAATTATCAGAGGAATTGTTTCCCGCAAGTTGGGACGCTCTACGGTCATGAGTAAAGCTGTTGTCATGGGAAACGGTGAGTCTCGGTCTTGGTATAACCCAGATACTAAATGGGACGATGTGAAGACATGGGGCTGCAATGCCGTTTACCGTGACGCAATGCCAGATAGTCTTGTTGCTATGGACTATGCAATGCAACAGGAAATATATGACTCTGGGTACACGGGAAAGTGTTATTTCTCAAACTGGAGTATTGTTCCATCAGAGGTTGCTGATATGATGCTCATGGGATTTGATATACCAGATGCATTTATTCATAGGAGTGAGAATAAAACTGATCAATGTGTTATATCTGGCAAAGACCCTGCAACGGTTCATGAGACTGTTGAATATATGATGAAGATGCATCCAAGTCTAGACATGGATGACCTTAAACTCAAGATGGAAAAAGATGTTGGTATTTGGATCACCTATGTGAATGAGAATGACAACATTAAAGATGTAGGCAATCCTAATCTATCAGCTGGTAATATGGCTTTATTACTGGCATGTCACGAACAGGATGCAGAAGACATTTATATGTTGGGGTTTGATTTGAGCACATACAATGAATCACTCAATAACATATACAAAGGGACAGACAACTATTTGCCCGCAGATGCGAAAGGGTTCAATCCTGTCAACTGGATGAACCAAATGAGTGAGATTTTTGACAAGTATAAGAGTAGAAAATTTCACTGGGTAGACTGCAAAATAAAAGGCACTAAGAGTTGGCATGGTTCGACAGTGCAAGACTACCATTCCAATGTAACGCACTTGTCAAAAGAAGGAGTTCTGTAAAGAGCTATTATTGGAAGATTATAAATAAAGGAGTATTGACATTCTTATTACATAATGATACATTTAAACATACTTTAACATACGAAACATATTTAAACATAAGGAGAATACAATGTCGTTTGCTGCATTGAAGAAACAGAATAGTTTGGATTCACTATTGGGTGCTGCCCAGAAAGAATCTGCCCCCCTAGAAAAGAAGTCTTACGTTGATGAACGTCTTTGGAAACCTACGATGGATAAGACCGGCAATGGTTATGCCGTCATTCGTTTCCTGCCCGCACCAAAGGGTGAAGACCTTCCTTGGGTGAAACTTTGGAACCACGCTTTCCAAGGTCCAACTGGTCAGTGGTTTATTGAGAACTCATTGACTACTCTCGGCAACAACGATCCTGTATCGGAGTATAACTCTAAACTCTGGAACTCTGGTATTGAGTCTGATAAAGAGATTGCTCGTAAGCAGAAGCGTAAGCTGCAATATTACTCTAACATTTATGTTGTGAGTGATGCATCAAATCCAGAAAATGAGGGTAAAGTTTTTCTATACCGTTTTGGTAAGAAGATTTTTGATAAGGTGATGGAAGCAATGCAGCCTCCGTTTCCTGACGCTGAACCTGTCAACCCTTTTGATTTTTGGGAAGGTGCAAACTTCAAACTGAAGTTGCGTAAGGTAGATGGATATTGGAACTATGACCTGTCATCGTTCGATAATAAATCTGCACTACTTGAAGGCGATGACGATGCACTAGAGGGAATATATGGTAAGCAATATTCTCTTGCTGACTTCACATCTCCCACTAACTTCAAGTCCTATGATGAGTTGAAGACTCGTCTGGATGCGGTTCTGTCTGGCACTGTCGTTGCTAATACCACAGTTCAGACTTTGATGGAAGATGAACCAAGTTCAACAATCAAGGTTGACACTAAACCAGAACCAGCCCCTACCGTAGAGGTTGATGATGACGCAATGTCATACTTTGAGAAACTCGCAGAAGAGTAACACAGAGAACCCCCACAGAAATGTGGGGGTTTTTCTCATTCGCCTATGCCGCTTGCCATATAACCCATGCCCCCTGCAAGAGCACCTGTTGAGCCAAATGCCCTCTGCGCTATCGATTGATTTACATTATTTTCTGTCTTGGGTGCTTCATTAACAGTATTTACGGTTGGCGCACTAATGTTAATTGGTGCTGCTTTTGCTTTTGCTATTTCTCCCTCAAGAGCGGCTTGCGTTTCTTCC
>JGI24005J15628_10001650_pt1 | contig 11838 bp, 4 predicted proteins | sample LinPmetageLP40_FD_15628 | JGI IMG/M metagenome (IMG submission 15628)
AAGTACAGGTACTTTGGAGGGAGTTACATCTATAGGAAAAGAACTAAAACTTATTGGTAGTCCAGAAGAATCTGGAGACATTAGTTTTTTTAATTCTTCTGGTACTGAGTATGGATCTTATAATACTGATACAGGAGTTGTAACAATAACAAATACAAGTACAATTAATCATGGTGATTTACTTAAAAGTGTTGTTAGTGATGGAACTTTAAAAATAGTACATGAGTCATACGTAGAAAAAGTAATAAACGATCAACCACAAGACAATAAAAAATATGACAATATTAATATTATTGCAAGTGTTGGTAATGTACATAAAGATTTTTCTAATGGTTATATAGGAGAAGGAAATAAATTACTTACAAAAAGAGGTGATCAAACAACAGATGCTGGTGTTTATTTTGAAGATTTAGAATTTATTACAGATTTTTCAGAAGGTCAAAAATTAGATATATCTACTATTGATAAGCCAGGATACCCATCAGTTACAGAGTTTACTGATACTTTACATAAGTATAGAGAAGGTATACTTAGAATGCCTTTAAGATACAAGCAAGGAGGAGCAAGATTAACTGGAACTTATTTAAGAGTTAAGTTAACAGCAAGAACAACAGAAAAAATTAATATATTTGCAATAACTGCAAAATACCGTAAATCATACAATTAATGGGAAGATTTGACAACTATCAAGAATATTTAAAATACGTTAATCCTAATTCACAGCAAGGTAGACAACTTAATAAATATACTGGAGGAAACTACAATCCTTATGGATTTAGTGCAGCAACTGGAGGCTATGAAGCTATTTCTAATTCAGTAGAGTCACCTATTGACATGACTCAGTACATGCAACAACCTGATTTAATGACAGACCTTAGTGGCTCATTATCTACAGCTAGTACAGCAAATAAAATTTTAGGAACAAAAATAGGAGGTAAATCAATAGGATCAAAAATTGCTCCTAACATGGGGAAAACAGCTGGTTCAACTTTAGGAAATCCTTTTACAACAAATGTTTCTGCTGGATCTTTTGTTCCTCAAGTAGGGACAAGTCAAATTATTGGAGCTGGTGCTCCAGCAGGAACACAAGCTTTGTTTAATCCTACAACAGGTGCGCAAATGGCTGTAGCTCCAGGAGCTACAATACCTCCAGGTTTTGAAGCAGCAGGTAGTACAGCAGGAGCGGCTGCTGGTAATTATTTTCAAAATATTGGAGCAGGTAGTGTAAGTGCAGGCCTTCCTACATATCTTGTTGGTAGAGCTGTAAGAAGTGCGTTTGACGATGATGATCCAACTACATTTACAGGTGGTGAAATGTTAGGAGCTGGTATATCTGGAGTAGGTGGAGGATCAGCTATTGCTGGTATGTTAGGAGTTACTGGTCCAGCAGGTTGGGCAATAGGTTTAGGTATATCTTTACTTGGAGGTTTATTTAAAAAGAAAAAAGCTAAAAAAGCTAAAGCAGAATACGAAAAGAAAGTAGAAAACAGAAAATTAGAAATAAAAGATCTTTATAATACAGCTATAACAGAAAGTAGAGCTGATAGAGAGAAAAAATCTAATGAAGATAAATACAATGAAATGGCAGGCGCTTACTCTAATCCTTATGGATCTTACGATGAAGGTGGCTTAACTCCAAAAGAAAAATCCAAAGTTGCTAGTATGGGTAGAAATGGAGACACTCAACTCGCACACATTAATGACGTAGAAGCTGATTTATTAAAACTACTTGGTGGTGCTGGTACAGTAAATCCTAAAACTGGATTAAAAGAATATCATTGGAAATTTAGCGCTAAACACATGAGAAAACATGCTCAACAAGCTTTAAGTAGTATTTTAGATCCTATAGGAGATGCAATTGTTGGAGCAGGTAATGTTGCTACAGATGTTGTAACAACAGGAGTAGATGCAGCTGGAGATATAGGAGGTGCTGCTTTAGATGTAACGGCTGATGTAGCGCAAACAGTAGCACAACCAGTTTTACAAACTATGGATGTAGTAGGAGAAAACGTTATAGAGCCTGTTGTAGAAAATATAGTTCAACCTGTATTAGATACTGGGTTTGATTTTGTTGAAACAGGTGTAGATGCTGGAAGACAAGTTGCAAGCATGGCTACTGATGTTATAAGTGATGGTTTTGATTTTGCTATGAATATGACTCAAGATGTTTTAGAAGTTCCAATGAACATAATGGAAACAGGAATTAATTTTTTAGAAGATCAATTTTCTAGTGACTATGATGTTCCTAATTTACCGCCAATAGACTTTGCTTTACAAGATCCAATAGTACAAGATCCAAACATACAATCAGTAGATCCATACACAGGAAAACCTATTGCACAAGGAGCTCAAAAAGTTAATTTTGCAAGTGGCTCGATGGGATTTATTGGACCAGAAATGGAAGTNGATAATCAATATACATCACAACAAACAACAATTTAATATATGGATTNAGAACAGTTAATACCAGAAAACGCACAAGCCTTAATATTNGCAGGTTTAAAGCAACAAATGATACCTAATTATGTTCAGACTATGGTAGGTATAACAAATCCAAANGGAGAAGGTTATAATGCTAATGGTAAGTTTGATCCATACATTACTAATAACAATAATGAGTATCAAGTTAATATAGGTTATTCAAGAAAAGGTACTTACAAAACATTAGAAGAAGCTAAGATAGCTAAAAAAGATATTTTACCAATAGACTTTGAATTTGCTAAAACATCACTAAAAGAAGAATATATAAAATCTGAAGCAGAAGCAAAAAAAATAATAAATAAAAAACACGGTAGAAATGCTTTTCAAAATCTACCTATTAAAAGTCAATTTGTTATACAAGACTATATAAGAACTGGAGATACAAATGAAAAGTTTTTTGATGCTGTAGTAAACAATAATTTTTCTGAAGCAATTAACAACTACCAAAGAAAACATTTAGGTAATGGTAGTGAGCTTTTTAGAAACGTTATGTTTAACGAGCCAATGAATGAAAATGATTTTGGAAATAAAAATCAAGCTACAAATTATGCTAAATCATTTATTAAAAAAATAAATCCAAATGCTTCAGGTCAATATGATATGGATGTTGATGGAACAGGGCAAATTCCTATGCAACAAGCATCTGCACAAACATTTGCTAAAGGAGGTAAAAAAGATATACAAGCAGAGTTTACTGGTAATGAACTTGTAAATAATAAAGAATCTGAAATGAGAAAAGCTTTAAATGAAGGCAATAATAAAAAAGCTGCAAATATATTTAAAAATCAAGTTACAGAAAAAAACATTACTCCTGGTGAAGCTAGTCACAAATCTAATCCATTGCCAGTAGCTAAAGATGGTACTGTTTTAAATAAAAATGGCAAAAATACTGGAATTAAAGCTAAAGATGGAGCAGGAGTATACGATCATATAAGTGAACAGTATAATGATAATATGTCTTCTGATCAGATTGTAAAAATGATTAAAGATAACCACGCTAAATGGCGTAAAAATAATATGGGATAATATGGCTGTACCAGGAAAAAATAAAATATTAGCAAAAGATATATATCAATATCTTATGACTAAGCCTAATATGACTAATACTAAAGCTCTTGGTATTATTGCTAATATAAAAGCTGAGTCTGATTTTTATATAGACGCTGTAGAAATTGGTGATAATATTGAAAATAAAGGTATTGGTTTATTTCAACATACTTTTAAAACAAGAAAAGAAGCATTAATAGAAGCTGTTCCAGATTGGAAAACTAATTGGAAGGCACAAATTGATTTTGCATTACAAGAATCAGAAGCACAAAATTATCTTAATACAACATACAATTCGGTAGCAGACTCTACAAAAGCATTTATGTTAGAATTTGAAAAGCCTAAAGATCAATCTAATGAAGCTATACAAAAACGAATAAATGGATTGAAAAAAATAAATACTGTAGATGTACCAAATAATTCAGGTTCAATTTTACAAAGTCAAGAAGTTGAATATAAAGTATATGATACTAAAACAAATCAGTATACTACTTTTTCATCTTCTTATAATTCAGAAACACAATCTTGGACACATAGCGCAGAAGGAGATTCTTATACTCAAAATGAAATAGATGAAATAGGAAATATGTACAATACTCCATTAGGGAGTCAGCCTAATGGAAAAACCTCAACATTTAAAGAGGAAGAATTTGAAGATGGTACAAAATACTACAGACCATATTTTGGAGAAGGTAATGAGCAATCTGAGTTTCAAAAAAGATTTGCTTTTATTGGAGAAAAACCTATTCAATTAAAAACTGACATTAAAGAATTAGAAAAGCTTAGTAAATTAGAGAGTGAAAAAAATATTGAAAAAAGCAAAGAATCTTTAGACAAAAGATCAGATACTGATCCAGCTTTAGAAATACAAAACAATTTAATTGAAAAAATAAATCAAGCTAATAAAAAATATTTAGCTACTCAAAAACCAGAAGACAAAAAAGCTGCAGACGATTTACAAAAAGAACTTGATTCCTTAAATAAAGAAATTAATAAAAATGAAAGTCCATTAGCTAATTTAACACAAAAAGATTTAAGACTAAGAGAGCAGCTGGATAAAATGCAAAAAAATTCAGATGATTTTACTACAGATGATATTCTTAGTATTCAAAGACAGTTAAATAAAGTATACAATGATATACAAATAGAACAAGGTTATCCAGCTACTGATCCTCCATTTAAAAATATACCAAAAGAAGAATATATAGATTTAGAAGTAAAAGAAAAATATGGTTTAGGGGATGAAGTATATGAAAGTAGTGAAGAAATTAAACAATCTAATGTATTAGATGATGTTGTTATTAAATCAGATATTTCTAAAGAAAACATAAATACAGAAGAAGAAAAAGAAGAAAAAAAAGATATTGACGAAACACCTCCAGTTACTAATCTTACAAAAACTTTTGGTGACTTAGGAAATGTAATAGGTGATAGTTTAGGATTGGTTAATTCGGTAAGAGATTTAATCAATGGCCCAGACGATTTAATAAGAGCTGCTTTAGGTGAGCAAGCTTTTAAAGAATCAATGAAAGAAGTTATTCCACAGGAATTGCCAGAACTATCTAATCAATTTAAACAACACTTAGCACAAGTACAGAACCTATCTAAGCAAGGTTTTAGTGTAGCTGAGGCTAACAAGGCTAAACAAGATATAGACGCTGCGTACAAACAAGGTATTGAAAATACTGTAAGAGGTACGTCTGGTGATAGAGCTAAGTTTTTAGCAATGTCAGGAGTATTAGATCAAGCTAGGTCATCTGCTTTACTAGAGTTTGCTGCTAAAGATGCTGAATTAAATAGAGCTAATCAAGCAGCATACACAAGCGCTTTAAGTTTTGGTGAAGAATATAATTTAAATAAATCTACAACAGAAGCTAGTCAACAATTGCAATTAGATTTAGAAAAGAAAAGAGGTGCATCTGAATTTGCTAAAGAAGCTTTTAAGGGTTTAAATGAAAGAATTGGTCCAGCAGGTAATCAATATTTAAATACATTACAAAGTTTAGTGAAAGATAGTCAAAATCCTTATTTAGAAACTTTGGTAACACCAGAAACAACAACAAACACAGGGGGTAATTAATAAATAAATATAAACAATGGACGCATACGGATATAATGCATTAAGTGGTTTTTTTGGTTCTAGTAGTAGAAAAGAACAAAAACAAGAAGAAATTGCATATTTAGAAAAACAATTAACACTACAGAATAATATACAAAAACAAGAAGCAGCAGCTAATCAAGCTAGTCAAGCATTAATTGATGAATCTTTTAAATATGCTTTTGATTTAACTACTGGAACAAATGCTCGAAAAAGAGATAAAGATCTTGTAAGACAAATGTCAGAAGATTTGTTAGCTCCTATTAATGAAAAGATAAGACAAGCTGGTGGATACATGAAAGCTAAAAGGCTTGGTATAGATCAAGATCTTAGAGACTATCAATTTTCTTTAACAAACAATGATAAAGTGTTTGCTATGAAACAAACACAAGAAGCTATAGCAAAAATATATCAATTTGCTGGAGATCAAGGTACTAGAGAATCTGGACAAACAGTTCCGTTAGGCGTATATGATAATTTTATTAAATGGCAAAACGAAGAAATAGATAGTTTTACTTGGGATGGAATAGGTGATACACAATTAGATTTTAAATTTGCAGAGGAAGTATCATTGGAAAAAGAAATTACTGAAACAGATATATTGCATGCTAATCCAATGATTTTTAATGATTATGAAAGAGATTTAATTTATCAAGGATACAATCCAGAAGAAGCATCTGAACTTACTGCTTTTGCTAAAAAAAATCCTGGAGTATTAGTATCTGGAGATGGAACTTCACCGTCTTATTTAAGCAGAAGGCTTGGTAAAACAAATCAAACGATACCACAATATGGTACTAATAAAGTAGAAACGTCATTAGGTATTGAATTAGAATCAGTATACACTATGTTTCCAAGCGAAGGTGCTTCAGGTGCAGAGATTGTTTCAGCTGGTGGATGGTCAAATTATGTAGAAAATATAGATGCTGCTGATAGAATAGCTTCTACTATTGGTTTTGATCAAAGAAATCCTGGCTTAAAACAAAAAGATGGATTTAAATTAGCTTCAGCTGGAGCAATTGGTGTTGATGGACAAATAGATTTTAAAATATTTCAAGCTGAATTTGGAGGTAAGCTGTATGAAGATGATGGTGATTTATACATACAAGGAGAAAGAGGGCAAACAGAAGGTTGGTATAATGCTAAAGGAGGGTTGATTGAAGATCCTAATTGGATGGATAATACTAATGACGATATGAGAATTAACGGTTTGTATTTAGGAGCTAAAGTTTCTTATTACAATCCTGGTACACAAAAAAATGAATCTTTTTTATTAACTGAAGGAGTGAAAGATTTAAATCCTTTTGAATTAGCAAAAGAAATTAACGAAAAAATTGGACTTGAATTAACTGAAAAAGATTATAGTGTAACACCTGCTTATGTAACACAATTTACAGAGCCTGATAATTTTAATAATGATATTTATTATAAAGAAATAATTATATCAGATGCAGAATTTGCAGAATTAGATGGCGACAAAGATCTTAATGAAGCAATGTCTAAAGGTAGAAATCAAAGAGCTATACTTAAAAATCAAACTAAGCAAAGCGAAAGGAAAGCAGAAATTGCAAAATCAGTTGAAATAGAATTAAACAATATTTATGCTAGTGGTACTGACAATGGATTTAAAAGTATAGATAATGCTTATACTAAACCATTTAAAAGTACTTTAGCTAGTAATGGTATACCATCAAATATGTTACCATATGTTATGGCTGATGCATTTGAAGCTACTATGATAGAAGCTAGAACAACAAATAATTCGAATGTTGGTTCTATATTACAAAAAGTATTACAAAATTTTAGTACTTTAGCAGCCTCAGAACCAGAGTATTATTCTTTATTACAAAATGGTAATGTTGCAGCATTTTCTAAATATATGGAGTCAAAGAAAGGTAAAGATTATGCATCTTTAAAAAGAAAATACAAACTTTGGAGTAAATACTATAACACACAAAATAAATAATGGCTGATAATTTTAATTTTGCAGAAGGTTTAAACAAAAGTCCAGAAGAAGGAGCTCAAGAATACGATAAGGGAATGACTGATTCTCCTATGTCAAGTCTTATGGCTTCATTAAGAACTGAAGATCCAAATGCAAATATAGGTCAATACGCAGCACAGCAACGTAATCAAGAACAAAACGCTGTTATGCAACAAAGAATGGGATTAAATCCTACGCAAACAGGTATTTCTCCAAATGAATTTTTAGCACCTGACTTTGCGCCACAGGATGCGCTTACCGCTATTGGTGGTGGTGTTGGTGGATTTTTTGGAGGAGCAGGTGGAGCTGTTGCAGGTGCAGGATTAGGTACGGTTGCTGCTAGAGAGTTAGGATCTGATTCTAAATTTAATAGATCTATGTATGCTGGTACTGGTAACTTAATAGAAGGTACTGGTGATACTTATGAATTTTTAAGTGCTGTATTAACTCCATGGGATCCAGATGTAAATCAAAATACTTCTATAGGAGATTTTTTACAAAGGTCAGGACAAAAGATAGCAGCTAATAATAATGTATATATAGCAGATGAGTTTAAGTCTGTAGGTTGGAATCAGTTAGCTGATCCAGGCTTTTGGGCTACTGATGTAGCTAAAGTTTTACCATACTCAATGTCTTTCTTTTTACCAGCAGGAATTGCTGCTAAGTCTGTAAGAATTTTAGCTAATACAAACAAAGCATATAAAGGAGCTAGAGCATTAGGTGTAGGAGAAAAACTATACAAACCAGTAATAAAACAGGCTACAAAAAAACAAGCTAAAAGAAAAGGTTTACAAGTTGGTGATGATTTTTTAAAAGCTGAGTTAGGTAAAACAGCAAATATAATTACAAGTTCTATTGCTGGGGGTATTGGTGGTAACTTTGCTGAAGGAGCATTTGTTGCAGGTGAAACTATGCAAGAAGCTTTAAGAGACGGTCTTTCGCCACAAGAAGCACAAGCTGCTGCATCACAAGTTTGGAAAGACAACACGCAATGGATAGCTGCTGATATTTTACAATTTGGTTTAGTCTTTGGAGGATTAGGTAGAATTACAAATATAGCTAGTAAGCTTCCAAAAAGAATGTCATTTGCTAAAAAAATATCACCATTTGTACAGGCTGGTACTGTAGGTACTACTGAAGCAATGGTAGAGCAAAGACAAGAGGTATTTCAAGAATGGATTAAAAGAACAGCTATAGCAGATCAGAAGGGTGAAGACTTTATGACTTATACCGAGTTTTACGAATCTCCAGAAATGTTACAAACAAGAGTAACATCTGCTGCTTTAGGTTTTGCTATGGGTTCTAGAGGGGGTTATGTAGATGCTATTGCTGAAAGAGAATATCAACTACAAGAAAATGAAACAAGATTAGGAAATCTTATGGATGCTGCAAAATTTAAACAAGCAGAATCTATGCGTACAGAAATTATAGCTCACACAATAATAGACAGTAATGGTAATGCACAATTAGCTAAAGATCGTGTTAATAGAATGGTTGCTGAAAAACAAATGCAGCCTGAAGTTGCTGAAGACATAATAAGATCTTTGGAAGAAACGGAGGAAATTTATGCGTCATCTTACAAAGGAGATTTTTTAAGTCAAGCAGGTAAAAAAAATATATTCTTAAAAAGAGTAGATATTGCGGAGTATAATAGAAAGATAGATAATATTAATCTAAAAAGGCAAGAAAATATAGAATATCATGAAGAAACAATTAAAAACAATCCAGAAAAATTAGAAAAACAAATAGCTCTAGAAAATTCTCAGCAAGATAAAGCAGTTCAAGAACAACAAGAAAATATTCAAAAACTAGAAAATCAAATTGAAACTTTAGCTACAGTTAGATTAGGTAAAATGCTTAAAGATGGTTCTGGAGTTAAAAAGAGTTCTAAAGGAATGACTCCTGATCAATTTGCAGAAACTACTAGAAAAGGTAGGCAAGAAGTAATAGATGGTCAAACTAGTATTATATCAAAAGCTACAGACGTAGTTAAGAAAGGCGCTAAGGCTGTTAAAGAAGGATTTACACAAGCTGTATCTTCTGTTAAAGAAAAAGGTGTTAAAGACAGCGTGAGTGATGCTTTGGGTTTTGCAAAAGAAAAAACAAAAGAAGTTGTGCAGAGCGAACCTGCTAAAAAAACTACAAACTTTTTTAGAGAGCAAATAAAAAAAGGAACAAATTTTACTAAAAAATATTTAGACAAAGTAATACCTGGAGCTTCTGCTAAAATAGAAGAAAAACTAAAAGAGTATAAAAATACTATAGGAGAAAAAGCACCTACAAAAGAAGAGGCTAAACAAAAAGCTTCTGAAATAGTTGACAATATTAAAAAAACAGATTTAAAAGGAGCAACCTTAGAAGTTATAAATTTTGTAAAAGATTTTGTAGAAAACAAAATATTAAATAGTAATGTTAAAGAAACCTTATCAGATATAATTCAATCTGCTAAAGCTAATTTAGATGCAAAAACAGAAGAGCTTAATGAACGTAGAGAAGATTTGCAAGAACAACCTTCTATAAGAGAGCAAGCTATTGAAAGAATAAAAGAAATAAAAGGTGAAGATACAGTTTATACTGAAGAAGAAGTAAAAGCTGTAATTAATGAAATTAAATTAGAACAACCAGCACCAGAGCAAATAGCAAAGACATTAGATAAAAAAAAAAGTAAAAAGTCAGTAAAAGAAGAGGTATCTAAAGTAGAAGTTATTGAGGGTACATCTTCTGAACAATCTGAAAAACTTAAAAAGTTTCTTGATCAAGGTAAAAAAACTTCAGGTTTAAAACGAAAAGATACTGATAATAAAGACAAGTCTAACTCTTCTACATTTTTATTAAAAGACACCCAAGAACAAAGATTTATACGTGGTTATTTAACTTTAGCTTTAGAAAAAAAGTTTCCTGGTATAGATATACAGTTTACACACAAACAAGTTTTAGAAGGTTTTGGAGCTCCTGCTGCTGCTGTATTTTTTGGTAGCACAATAATTGTAAATCCAAACTCAGCAATGCAGACAGACTTAATACACGAGTTGTCGCATCCATATTATCAATCAATAGCTGGTACACCATTACAGAAAAGACTTAACACCCTTCTTATTAAAAGAAAAATACTTACGACTGATGGTAATTTAGAAAGTCTAATTGATAATACTCAATACAATTATCCATTACTTACAAGATACAAAATGAATGGTAAGTTTGTTACTGGTATAGATGTTTATGATAATTTAGTAAATAAATCCAGAAAAGATGTAGACTCTGCTATGATGTCTTTAATAGATACTATAACTGACTCTTCAAGCAATGGAGATACTATAGCGTATAAAGATGCTATGCAATCATTATTTACTCAATTAATTAATGATGGTGCTATTACAAGATTAAACGATCAGTCACAGTTTGGATTATTAGAAGAATCGTTTGCATTTACTAATGAAGACTTTAATAGAAAAGGTGGAATAACAAATGTAATAGATAATAAAAAAGATGCACAATCTTACGATAGTATTTTAAAAAGACTATACAAAAGAGTATCTGGATTAGCTAAGAAAGAAGATGCAGAAAAAGCTTTACAAGAAGCTATACCTGAAATATCTTCAATGAACTACGATCAAATAATGGAGTTTGTTCAAGCTAACTTTAGTGTTATTAATGAAGCTAAGAATCTTAAAGAAAACTCATACTCTAAAGGTACATCATTTAAGAAGGCAAGCTTTGATCGTATATCTAAAATAGGACTATTTAATATAGTACAACAAAGAGTAAGAAGCAAAGGTCTTAAAGGTGAAGATGCTGTACAGGCAATTACACAAGAGATATACAAACAAAATTTAAAGTCATACAATACTAATACTAAAAAAGTACCAGCAGGTATTTTACAAATAGATCATGACTCTTTAGTAAGACAAATTAGATCAGCTGTAGACAGAGCATCATTTAAAGAGTATGAAAGAATTGTAAACAACTTAGTAAATTCTGTAACTAATAGATTAGATCAAGGACAAAGAAGTGATGACTCTATAGAGTTAAGCTTAGACTTAGAACAAGAGCTATTGTTAGAAGAAAATGATAAAGGTAATGTGTTTGATAAAGATGAGGTAATGTATGGAGATACAACTTCTAAATTATTACAAGCATACGAAATAGAAGAAAGCAAGAAGAACGATAAGAATCCTGTAAATGGAAAAGACTTACGTGCTGAGTTACATGCAATAGGACAACAGACTAA
>JGI24005J15628_10001654_pt1 | contig 11826 bp, 13 predicted proteins | sample LinPmetageLP40_FD_15628 | JGI IMG/M metagenome (IMG submission 15628)
GGGGGGGGGCATACCTGTGATTGCAGCTAATATCGTTATTTTAGCGAGAAATGAATTGATTGGCATTTGAGTGGCATTCGATTGGTGTTTGATAAACTAAACAATGGCCCTCCCATTTTATATTACAATCGTGAAAAATATATAATCAAGCCCTACCGCTCGCCTTGGCGCCTTCATTTTGATGTAGCGGCAGTACCTGCTGAATCCAACAACGCAGTGATCTCTTTGTCCATCCGATCGACCGGATAAACGTGGTGCTTGCGTGGCAGCTCAGGGTGGAAGGCGACGACGTACATGCGCGCAACCGGAATGTCCATTTGTTGCTCGAGAAGATGCCGGTACAAGTTGAGCTGCAGCGAGTATTTTGCCAGTTTTGAGTTTGGAAGGTGCCGCAGTGGGGGCAAAGCCGTTTCGTAGTGATTGTCCCATTTAATGGAACAGCTTCGTTTCCAGTCGTACAGTGTAAATGTGCCGTCGGGCTCTTCAAAGAGCGCGTCGACGGTACCCGCCACCTTATGCGCCGTGCTGAAAATGCGCCACTCGGTGCGGTAGGGGCGCGCACCCCTCTCAAGCAGTGTCTGCAAGAAGGGCACAACGCACGTTTGCAGTTCTGATGGGCTTCCGGCCGCGACGCTTTCCGCAATGGCGTCCTTCCAGAGCTCGCCCGGCAGGTTTAAGACAGTGTCGAGGTGCTCGTGGAGTGTGGTGCCGGCGTGCGCCGCGTCCGATCCCGTTTGTTTCCACCGCGCCATGATGTCCTCGTCCGACATGGCAAAAAAGGCGTGGGTCGGATCCCACCGGCGCCCGGCCTTCATTTTTGCGATCGCGACTGCTGCGTCAAACCGAGGAAAGGCATTGGCAACGACCGTGGTAACGCTCGTGCACGGGTGCGAGCCATCGAGAATGTACGAATGGGTAGGGCCGTCAAATTCTAACCGGCCATCGAAATCGTGCGGGTTTTGCTCAGACAGCATGCCCCTCAAGCCAGCCAATCTAGGGCACCGCCACCTTCCTCGTTAGTTGGCTCGCCCCGTGTTTGCCGTGTGTGTAGCATGTAATGTGATTTATGCCGGCAAACAATATTGCCTGCGTCAGCCACATGCTCAGGAGCACGTAGATCACAGAGTGCACTGCTGCCGGCCAGTGCTGCCACGACTTTGCAATTTCATCCAGCTGGCAATTGCAACACACGCGGGTTTCGAGGTCGTCGATATATCGGCACACTTTGTTGGAGGGCGCCAGGTACTCGCTGCCGTGGTACTGCGGGCAGTAGCCATAATTGCGGTCTCGTGCGGCCGCCGTGCCGTAGCAGTGCCACGCCGATGCATATGTTGGGTAATAGAGCGCAAATCCAACAATGACCGGCACCGCTATCAGCTTGGCGGCCGTGAGCAGCCACTGCACAATCCAAAAGGCAGTTGAAGCACCGGTGCGGGGAAACGCCGACACGTTTGCCATATAATTTGTGATGCTGAGCTGCGAGGTGGCTGCCATGATTACAAACGGAAAGTCATTGTCGGTGGTGTACCATCGCCACTCCAGGGCGCAGCGGGCCGCGTACCACCCCATGCATCCAAGTACGGCGTACCACCCTTCCACCGCGTCCATGCTCACCGCCCAGTACAACGCGGCCAGGAGGGCGGCGGTGCGGGTGCTGGTGTCAAACCACGACAGCGCATTGGCCCGGTGCCCGTCTGGCCGCATGTAATAGAACCCAACGCCGGTAAGGATGTTGAGCTCGCTCAGCATAAGGATAATTAACCCACGTGTGCTCAGCCCCTTCATTGAGCGCATGATCTGGCGGTGCGTTGGTGCCAACATTAGCAGGGGGGCTTTTTGTACTTATAGTGTGCTGACAACAGAGGGGGGGGGAGAGTCGGGAAGAGATTCCACATATATGCAGGCTGGGCGCGCCGGTCGATACACCGCAACCCGCGAACAGCATGGCCGACCATTATGACGGAGTCTACTATATTAGTGGCACTCAATTGTATGTTAAGGTCGGGCGTGGCTGGTACACCGGCACCGATTTGAAAAAAAGGTGGCACGCGGCCAATGCCGAGGTCCTTCGGCGTGCCCTAACCACCTCGGATATTACCAGCCGCAGCAACAGCGCAGCGCAGCAACCCAAGAGAAGGCGCGTGCAGCGCCCGCTGTCGGCCCACACGCCAATCTGTATTTCTCACGTGAGCAGGCTCCCGATCGTTCATGACTGAGCCAGAGGCGAGCTCGGAACGTGCTTCTGTACAGTGCGCGCTGGGAGTTGCAGTGTGCGATGGGTCGTGCGCGTACCATGCGTGGCTCCGCAGCGGGACGTGCCACACGTCAGGAAGCCGGCCTCTGCTTGAAGTCAGACGGTTGCTGCGCGTAAATCCTCCGCATAATGAGGGGCAGCGTAACGTCGCGGTGGGGGGGCTGCGGCGCGCTGGCGTGCTTGCCCGGATTACCGCCCGTCAGGGCCCCACCGAGCCGGTGGAAACGACGCCGGCGGGGCAAGTTGCCCGGTTCATGCGGCTGCTGACTCACTTGGAGAGCGCCCCGTGGGCAAACCTTACGTTTGGAATCAACCAGAAGATCTTGCGGCGGCTAACAGCGGCGCATCTGCATCTGATCGCGCCGGGGGGCGACGCAACCGAGCTGCTGCATCTCGTGGACCCGCAGCGAAGCCTTGCGGGCGCTAACAACTTGATCTGGGTCACAAACCGGCAGCAGGGCAAGACCACCACCCTTGGGCTGTTCATTGCGGCCATGGCGATTGCCTGCCCGCTCGGGGGGCTGCTGGCGTGCGTGTACTCTACGAGCATGGGCAAGGCGCAGGAATTAACGAGCGCGGCCAAGGAGTACGTGCGGTGGGTCGGGACGCCAGAGGGGCGGTGCCTCGATTTTCCCGCTGTGCGGTTTGCGCAGAATAACACGCAGCGGTTTTCGGTTAGCAACGGCGTCGCCACAAACTTGGTGTGCGCCCGGCCCAAAAATACCGACTCGTGCCGTGGTGACAACCCGAGGTTCGGCATTGTGGACGAGGTTGCATTTGTGTCCTCGGATTTTTGGTACAAGTTCGTGTACCCGTTGCTGCAGGTGGGATCGCGGGCGTTTACATGCGCAACAACGCCGCCGCCGCCCCGTGGATTTTTCCAGCCTTTTTTGGAGCAAGTCATCCAGCGCAACGCCGAGGGCGACAATTTTTTCACGCTGGTGAACCACTCGCTCTCATGCGCCGCGTGCCTGGCCATTGACGACGGGGAGCGGTGCTGCCACAACTTGCACTTGATCCCGCCGTGGAAATCGCTTGTGCGGTTCAATCAGATGAAAGCGCTTGTTCCCGCCTCGAAGCGCGAGGATTTTGCCACCGAGGTGTACGGCGTGCTGGCCGGCACGGTGCCGAGCTACGTGCCCAAGGAGCTGCTAAAAGCAGCGGTCCAACGGGAGCGCCACCGGGCGGTTGGTGCCCACAGTCTGCTGTGGGTCGGCATTGACCCTGCGTCGCATGGAGTAAGCGATATGGGCATGTGCGCCTTTGTGGTGAGCAGCGAGGGCATGCACATTGTGGCCGGGCTGGCGTCAGTAAACGTGAGCCGGTGCCAGACAACCGAGGTGCAGGCCATTGTTGCCGACTTTTTGCGCGGGCTCCGCGAAGGCAGCCCGGTTGTGGGCCGCCACACGCAGATCGTGCCGATTATTGAATGCAACAACAACGAAATTCTGGCAATGTCGATTTTGCGGACCTTCCAAGACTTTGGGCCGGTGTGGATGCCGTTCACCGACGATCGGTTCGCGGCGTGCATTTCATCGGGCATTGGCGTGTGGACAACGCACGAAAATAAGATGGCCGGCATCCAATCGGTGTACCAGGCCCTGCTCGACGGGCGGGTCACATTTGCGGGCCCGATGGTGACGGTGGGCGCGCGCGCGTACCGGGCGCGGGCGCGGGCAGTGGAGCCAGAGACGGCCGTCGAGTTGCTCGCCGAGCAACTGTACGCCATCCAGGACCAACCGGACGGGACCGTGAGCGGCAAGACAATGTCCGGAGGCAAAGACGACCTTGCCATGGCGTTCATCATGGCGGTTTTTTGGTCGCTCAGCGTGCGGGCGCACGAAATGCAGGCGAGCGTCGCTCTAATATAACACGGGTGCAGCAGGACCATTTTGGTTTAGAACTGTATTAGAATAAACTCAACAAAAAATCGTGCAATGAGCGGTGATGGGAGGGGGGCCGGACGGGCCGCAGGCTCTTATGCGCTCGCGTCAGCCCCACTACCGCTGGCGGAGCACTCGTAGTTTGCCAACATAGACATCAGATTTGCTTGCAGGCTGTCCAATAGCTCAATCTTATCTTCCAGCGCCTTCGCGTACCTTCTCCACGCCGCAGCCTCCGCCATGGCCGACAGCAACCGCGTGCGCTGCTCCCTGCTCGGCGCAATAGACTTCATGGCGCGAGCGTTGGGTACCGTGATTGGCTTTGCCATACCTGGTCACTCACTGCACTCCTTGTCACAAGCAAAAGAAAAAAAACCGGAAGTGGGAGAAAGGAGGAGGGTAGTGGGGATTTACGCGTGAGAAATAGTGTGAATTGCAACTGTGTATTATTCTCTTTGCTAACCTAAATATATGCCGACTTTTTCTATTAGTGGCAGACTACAATTATTTTTTTAACCAAATACACACACACATTTCATTGTCAACATGGCCGCCACCAACCTCCACTACTCCAATTTTGACCCTGCGCCGACCAAGAGCCGTCAATGGGACAGGAAGAAGGTTGAGCGGTTTGTCCAGGTGTGCCAGTCCGGCGGAGGCACGGTCGGGGGCCCAGAGCGGCCAAAAAATACCCTGACCCGCATGGCGGAGATGGCCACGACCTCCAGTCGCTCGCCGGCAGAAATCGCCAGCATTTGTTGGTTTCTCGGGAAAATTGATCCGGAGGGCACACTCTTGGTGGAGAACACAATGTTGTTGGCGGCGAACGGTATTGTCCGCGGGCCGTTTCTGGGCGACATGGGTGTCGAGGTGGACATCGAGCGCATCCTCGAGGCAGATGCGGCAGCGACCAACCAGCCGACCGCCGGCACGCCCAGAGCCGTGGCCGCCCGTGTGATAGAGCTCTACGGTATCTGGCGTATGCAATTTAACGGGAAAACCCACGTGGCGGGCCACGCGTTTGAGCCTTTCTTTGCCCCTGGCGACTTTGGTGCCGCCGCTGCCGCCGCTCCCTGCACTGTTGGCGATGGCAGCGACAGCGACGGGGAAGCGTCGTACTCCCCAACATCCCCGGTCTACTAGTTGCAGGTGCGCAGCTTTATTTTACACCGGGGGTTTTCTTAAATACACACAAGTTTGCACGGACTAGTCGGTGCGGGGATCGCTGTTATATATCCCCTTGCCATCACGCGAGCGCACGCAGCAGGGAATCATGCACGAGTGGTTATCGGCCGTGGTGCTGCTTGGACATCTGGCCACTGCGAAATTCGGTGCGCCAGTGCCGCAATGGTGGAAATGGCCAGCGGCCCCACTCTTTTCGGCCGCGGGGGCGGTTTGTTTGGCCGAAGGGTCGCAAGAGCAGGAGGGGGCACGGTGGGGATGGGGGGTGCTGCTTTGCGCCCTCTTGAGCGCGCAGGTCGTGCAATGCACCCATACGCTAAAATTGGGGCAATCGCTGATACGCCTTATTGCAATAATTATTGTGAGCAGCGCCGTAGTTGCCGTTGCAATTGGAGTGCCCCGGGCCAATCTCGCACGCGGCACGGTGGGGCTGGTGTCAGTAGCGGCGGCGGTGGTGCCGCTCCTGGTCTGGCACGGGCGCCGTGCTTATACCGCTGCGGCATTTGATACGAGTAGTGGCAGCCGCCAAACCTCATACGTTGGCAACATGTACATCGACCAGATTCTTGCAGATTTAGACTACAATGCGGCGCGCGACGTCGTCGTCTGATACCCACAAGTTTTGTTACGGGAAGGGCAGCGATCATATTTGACAGTTGTACCGGGCGAGTGCTAGGAAAGTTGCCACAATGGGTGCTATCAAAAAGGCTGAGAACGTTAATCGCGGCGCATTTTATTTTATCGTCGACGCCGTAAAAATTGCGTTCAGCGTGTGGGGCATTGTGCTGCTGCTTGTGCTTGCAATTTCGGCCTTGCTCTTTACGGCCCGTGGCGGGTTCTTCCGATACGCGCCAGTAATGGGGCGCCATGCAGAGCTCTGGGCGAGCATTATCGATCTTTTCCAAGTGACGTTTGCAATCGTGGTCGACAGCATCAAGGCCATCGTCGTTGCCGTGAAGCACGCTCTCGGGTGGTTTGGGGCCCATTTGAAAACCAAGCCGACGCACTGGGTGAAGGTGAAGCCAATCTCGGCGCGGCAGCTGCGCCGCTTCATAGATAACGTGACCATAACGTGCGCTCCCGTGCACCACACGTCGGAGCTCCTATCACTCGCGGCCCAGCTCGCCGCCGGGGACAAAATCTGCCCGTTTTTACGGTCGGTCGTTCCCCTCGGCAAGGCGGGGTCCATTGCCCAGGGGCTGTTGGGGTGGGCATCCCCCGGGCCAGACGCCGAGCGCAACAACTGCCAACCCCGCACCGACAACGGCGGGCCGGGCATTGAGTGTGTCTATCTTGGCCTCGGGCCCATTGTGGTCGATATTGTCTTGGCACCGCTCTTTGCAATCAGCATCTTGTGGCTGATATCCCGCGCGTATGCAAAGGCAAAGCGCCAATCTAACCTGGACACCGCCATCAAGAAATCCAAGGCCAAGTCAGGCCACACAGAAGCCGAATAAGACGGGGCCACGCCAGCTACAGGAGGAGCACCGCCGTCTGCGGCTTCGGCCCCTGTGCGGGCGCGGCGGATGGCTCAGCCGCAACAACTTGGGGCGGGCGAGCGGGCGGCGGCGCCGGCGGTGGGGCTGCATCTGAGAAGGCGGGCGCAGTCGGTGCATCCAGCATGAGCCCTTCCGTGCGCGCGGCTTCGCCGGGGCTTGCTTGCTCTTCCGCTGCGGGCGCGGTAGCCCTGTCGCTGTCACCCAGCTGAAGCAGCTCATCGAGCTCCTCTAACAGCGAGTCGGCCTCGGCATCGGCCTCGTTGAGGCCCGCTTCGCCGATCGCCTCGGTAACATCGGTCATTCGGTCCAGGAGGTCGTTAAAGGCGTTGTTAGCGTTGTCGACGCCGCGAAGTTGCGATGCGGCCGTGCGGCTGCTCTTGGCCATTGCAACCGAGCTTGATTTGAAGACGTCCGTTACCATGGCGTTCAACTCTTGCTCCCTGATCATGCCAATGTGCTGCTCCAACACTCGGATTTTTGTAGAGATGTTGGCGGCATCAGCCGTGCACTTTTTGTACTTTCGCATGGCCGCGAGCGCGTTGGCTCGCCACGTCGGAGCAGATCGTGCACGCTCCGCCTGCGCACTGCTCAGGTGCCTTCCCCCCGTGGACAGCAGCATGTCGCGGGAGGCGCTGAGCGTGACGACGGCCACCTCGCAACGGCGCTGCGCCTCTTGCATCTCCCGGGATCCCTGCGGCGGTCGGTCGGCGGTATGGGCTGCCCCCATGCCGGTTTTAATTGTTGCCCGCGATTGTTGCCCGACGTGACACGGCCGCAAGCATTATTTATAAGGCGTCGCCACCCGTTGACAAGCTTCGTGTTCTGCCATGAGAGCGTCGCAGATTGTCACCGCTGTAATAATGCTGGCGGCGGGGGCGCGCGCCGCCAAGATGGTCACCCACGACGCGATTGTAAGCAACGGAACCCACCGGTTTTTTAGGCTCCGGTCAGAGCCGTCGTTTGGGAAAGTGAAACCCCAGTACGAGGGGCAGCTGCTCACATTGGAGAGCGTCGGGGTCTCGCAGTGCGGCGCCGACCCGAGCGGGTACGTGTACATCGGATCGCCCCCGGCGGAGTGCACTGCCGGAAAACACTTTGCGGGAACAGCCGTCAACGGCTACGTCGAAATGCTGTGGAGCCGGGATCCGCGCTCGATTGGGGTGGTGAGCATCCGGTACCCCGGGCAATCGCCCCCGGTGGGCGTCACGACGCGTGCATTCTTCCCGTTCAATAAGTGCTGGCGGCAGCCCGACCCCGTGTTCAAGGGCATGTCGTGCGCGATCCAGCCAGACATCTCATACTACATCGACGAGAAAACTTGCAGCGTGTGGCTGGCGGGCGCGACCCCAGACACATTCCTGTCCGTCTACTCGGTATTGATGGTGGTGCTGCTGGCTATCCTGGCGATCGAGGAGAGAGTCGACCCCTCGTCAGACATGGCGGCGGTGTCGTCCGACATGGCCTTTGGCGGCGCGCTCTTTCACGTGTACCGGGTTGGCCTCGGCCAGGTCAGCCGCTCGTTGGAGGTCGAGGTGGGCGCCGATGTCGCCATGTGGTGCTCAACGGCCGTGGCGACTTTCTCGCTGGCATTTGCAACCCTCGGGTGGATTACGGTTCTTGGGGAGCGCAGCTCCACCAGTCGATGGCTGCCCGCGTGGGTGGCCGACGGCGTGGCGCCGCTCAGGGACAGGTGCATGCGAGAGGTGTTCGAACTGCCCCTCCTACTGTCCATACCGGCAATGTGGCCAGAGTCGGTGGGCGTCACGTTCCGCCTCTCGCTGGCCTTCGCCTGCGGCATCTGCACCGCCGTGGTGTGCGGGCGGGCGGCGTACCGTGTCGGCAACACCGACGTGCCGCTCTCCATCTACAGCGTGGCGTTCTGCATTGCGGGTGTCGTTGCAAGCACCGTCGAGATGATCCCGGCAGTGTCGCAGAGCGAGTGCGCCGCCCGGGGGCAACCAAGCATAATCGTGACGGCGGCCGTGGCATCGCACATGCTATTGTGCGGGTGGGTCAGCGCCGCATATTTACGCTTGTCCGAGGCCCGTCTTCGAGCCGCCGCCGCCGCCGCCGCCGCCGTCGCCGAGTACACGTGACTAAATGGAGGCCCTTGCCCAGCCGACGGCAGCAACGTACTTGAAGGTCAAGGGCGTCGAGGGCTCAAACCGACCCTCCCAGGGGGGACAATTTGTATTTGCAGTCAAGTTTGTCGAGCACGATAATGTGGTGCTGGTGGCAACCCGCGCGCGGCCGGGGGGGACGGCGGCGGCGGCGCGGCCGCTGGGGGTGACGTTTAAAAAGCCGCCGGGAGTGGAGGAGGGGGGGCCGCTACAGAAATTCTTTGCCATCTGCACCTCCGGCATTGTTACCGTGCGGTTAATCAAAAGCACAGCGGCGAGCGCCAGAGTTGGAACGTACTTGTACTGCGACCCGGGCACCGGGAAAATTCTCACAGATGAGTCACTCGCAGGTAGGCAGGGGGTGCCGCCGCCACCGGCGCTGCCGCCGGTGGCGATGGTGCTGGAGTGCAGGCCGCTGGAGCTGATGGCACGCGTGCTGCTCCTCGCGCACGCCGCCGGATAGCCCGGCGTAGCCGGCGCCGGGCGTGCCAGAGTGCCGCCGTGCAGATATCGTGCGTGATCGTGGGCCGGCCCAGATCGCGCGACATGAACCCAATCCACCGCCCGTCCGCGTACACCAACGCCGCGGCAGGGGTGCATTTGAGCGTCGAGCGCGCCGCGTTCACATCGCCCGCTTTAATGGCGAGAATAAGCCGCGCCCGCGCCCGGAACAGGGCGTCGGGGTGCATTGTGAGGGAGAGGGGGGGGCAACAAGGAGGAGGTAATAGAGCAAGATGGCCGGGAAGATGGCCGGGGGGGGGGGGGAGAGAAGGGGATAAGGGCCGTCGTGCGTATTTGATTTATACTATACAATTGCAAAAAATGTAAGAGTCGTCGCCCCCACCACCAGGGTGAGCCCCAGCAAATCTAATAGCGCCAGCCGCCCGCAAACTGTGCAAACGTAGACGCATCCACTTCATCCCACTTGGTTTTAAAGCCGTCAACGGGGGTCTTAGTACGTTCCGAAACCTGAAATCGCAGTGCCTTCATTGTCTCTACAAATTGGCCCAAGATGGTTGAAAGTTCTTGTATTTTCTTACACGACAAACGTTGCATCTGCGTCACCTTCGGCGATTTCAACGGATGGGGTAACATGTCAAGGTGCATCTCGAATGCCTTGACACACAATACCATATTGTGACGCACTGCGTCCATTCCCTCTGCTCGAAAACGATTGGCCCGGTAGCGCACACGTGGCATGTCAGAATCAGGCTCGTGCACAACGGAGGCCCATTGCGTTTGATATTTTTCGACAAAATTGAGTAATTCCATGCGTAAACGTGTCTTATACCCGGGGTCCGAGTCACATTCTTTTTTGAACAATTGCTTAGCATGCACGCTGTCGTTTATCGCCGCCGTAACCAGCTTGTTCAAATTGGGGAAAATGAGGTTTCCACTGGTCGATTTCCACGCCATCCATTCCACAATGTCCACTCGGAGCGCTTTTTCGTTAGTGTCAAGCAAAAGACCTTCGCTGTACTCTTCAAGTTGCTCCTTTAGCTCTTGCAGCGTGACGCTAAACCTAAATCGAAGTGGCGTGTAATACTTGAGCTCCTCCTGACGGGTTGTCAACGAATAATAATAGTTGGTCGGATCTAATTTTTGCGGCGTTTTGACACGCTCTGACTGTATTTTTCGGTCGACAGCATCGCAGGTATCTTTGTCAAATACGCGGGCAATGGCCCCAATGGCAATTGTTAGCAAACTGTTCCCCACCACGCACAGATTTTCGTACGTAGCAACGGCTTTGGCAGTATTTTCGGGCTGGCGACACATTTTAAATACCCATTGGCCAATCGGATCCTGACGTTCCCACGGCATCGTCACATCTGTAAATTTAGAAGCTACAAATCTAAGTATCGCGGGCTCGTCATAAATGTACGGGTCACAATACGTGCCTTGATTCCGCCCGGTGTAGGTTTGCCCAAAGTTATTCTCGCGAGTAGCGACGGCCGACATCGGCACGCACGACTCCAAGTCAGCGAAGACAATGTCTGTCCGGTCAGAATCAAATAAGCGAAACATTAAATTGGTTGCCTTCGTGTCCTCCATGTACATTTCATAGGCCATGCCCGCAGTGCCCGAAGTGTCACAGACATTGTCCGCAAATCGACAGCAACCTTCAAGTACGGATACCGCGGTCGGGTTTGGGTTCTCCCACTTACCGTCATCACCGTACCAGTCCCAAAGGTCTACAAGGGTTTCCATGAGCATCACCGGGAGTGCACCTTCGACAGACTGGGCAAAATACAGGGGAGTAAAGTGCGGCAGAGATTCCCGAAACCGCCCCTTCTTGGCCTGATCTTCCAGCCATTTGAGTGACTCATTCTTGCTCTCAGTCTCATCAATTGCGGTCATCCCCTCTGACAACTCATCCGGGGTTAGGGGGTGCGCGACACGAATGACAAACGTGGGGGTTTCCACTGGCACGCCGTCCACGCCAATACGCGGTAGCAAGGCGCCTTCCTCAAGTAACGACATCCATGCCTTCCAGAGATCCCACAAGAGCTCTCCCTCGGAAAGCGCCGCAACGTTAACTTCAAACACAGCGTGGGACGAGCCCGACAACAAATATTTGATTTTGCCACTGAAGTGAGGTCGTACCTTCCACTCGTGCTCGTTGTCTTCCTTGACAAACTGATATACGGCAAAGACACGTTGCCACTCGCCAGACAGCTCCTCTGCAACATCCTTTAATGGTCGCAACTTCCCCGTTAACGTTGACTGATCAGGCCTGAAGCGGCACATTAATGACATTTACAACCCCTAACGTCAACTTGCTGATTCAACAGAGAGGGGTCCCAGATTGAGAGCCTGTTTGTCGGGCAACATGCCGGGAAATCCGCGCTACCGACGCAAAGAGAATGACGAGTCGGACGGGAGGGGGG
>JGI24005J15628_10001657_pt1 | contig 11811 bp, 7 predicted proteins | sample LinPmetageLP40_FD_15628 | JGI IMG/M metagenome (IMG submission 15628)
CATGAGCCTAGCCGTAGCTAAGGGAGTGTTTTTCAAAGAAGTATAGGGCAAAAAGATCAAAGCTTGGTTCGGCTAAAGTATGCTTAACTTAACACTAGATTAAGAATTTACTCGGACGACAGTAATTTTAGGTCATAGTTAAATTAGATTTCTTGATGCCTTTGTTGATGTTCTTCACTAACAAATGTGATCAAGAATCACAATACAAACAAATCCAGCATACAATATCAATTACAAAGTCATTCTGTTAGGAATCTTTACCATCTTGAAAGAAACAGCAGTCTATTGTTGTGGTAAAGATTTCTCCCTGCCTTTGTCGGCAGACAGGCTGCGATGACATCCATTTTTTGAAAATGATTCAATACACTCAAACCCTATTTCTCTGGTTGAACTACCCTTTGATTTTCAACTCCAAATCAGCCAACATATTGATATAAGTTAAGTACACCTCATACGCATTGTTTTCTTGATTTGTTGAATTCAGCCTCTTCAAAAAGTCATACGAACTAAAAAAACTCAATTCAGCCATGAAATCATAATTACTGTTGATAGCCATCTCCTGTTCAAGCCTGTTGATAATTGCTATCACATCTTTCTGCAATGGGGTATGAACCAATGTATCGATGTTAACCTCATTATTTCTCATTGCTAAAGTAAGCGGTACCACATAGGTGGGCGTTGGTTCCGTTGTGGTATCCAATAGTTCATTGATCGTCATGTTAGAGCCTCCATCAAGACCCTCCCAAAATAATGTAGAAACTTCTTTGTGATAAGGGATTCCATATCCATTCATCACCTGCATGTTGAATTTGTTATTGGTAGTCTCCTCACTGGCATTCAGCAATATTTTCAAGGATGGATTCATTGATGATTGCATCACTCCCACCTCTTTTATTCCATTCAAGTGCCACTTATTCATTTCTACAATACAAGCTTGAAACGATAATTTATTTATAGAACTCGAAACGGTATTATGATACAGGTGTACCGTGTTTTGAAATACCGTTGGTTGAATCTTGAATAGGTCATAGAATTTATTTTGAAGTTGTGCTACTTCAAATTCAAATAGAGATTCGGAGATGCAGGAACTCATAGAATGATAGTAGGTACCACCTATTAGCTCAATAGAGCCTTTTCGAATGAGTTTATTCAGGTCTGACAAATGCTCGGGGTAGGAAGTTTCCAGTAATTCAAGGTACGTCCCCGACAAACTCATGGAACACTTGAACCCATCATTTTTCACCTTATCAATCAGCTTTTGAAGTAACACGGTACAACCAATCTCTACTTGCTTGTCGGCACTATTGTTTGAATGGTACGACTTTCCTTTNCCAATATCGAAAAAACTAAACGCAGCNGGTTCNATAGGATAATGAAAGCTAAATATGGGGGCGTATTGCGTTTTCAAATTTTAGCATTTAAAATTTCAATTATTTGATCTGCGACATTTTCCCAACTATACTTTGAAAGTTCTATGATGTTCTGCTCGGAAATTTGAGCGCATAGCTTTTCATTTTGCAATAAACCTAACACCTGTGATGCCATGGTTTCACTATCCCAATAATCTGCCAATAGTGCTCCTGGCAAAACCTCCGCTGCCCCCGATTGTTTGGAAAGCACAACGGGAATGCCAAATGCGGCTGCTTCAATTGCTGTTAGTCCAAAGGGTTCAGAAACTGATGGCATGCAATAGACATCAGCCATTTTATACAACTCAACTAGCTTGTCTGGTGACAGTTGCCCTGTAATATGAAATTTACCATTCAACTCATTATTTATTCCACTTTCGATAAGTTGTTTCATCAAATCACCTGTTCCTGCCATCACAAATCTCGTGTTGGCATTTTTATTGAGGATGAGTTTGGCGATTTTTATAAATTGTTCAGGTCCTTTTTGACCTGTCAATCGGCCTACGAAAACAACGAGTTTTTCGTTGAAAATGGAATTCTTTTCAAATGCCTTGGGTATGTCAACGGCATGGTGAACAATCCTTAGTTTGGACTTTGGAATGTTGTATTTTTCTTCAATCACAGTAGCATGGTACTGACTGACAGCGATGACCACATCTGCCTCGTCCAGACCTTCTTTTTCTATATCAAATACCCAAGAATTGGTGGTGGATGAGCCGCGGTCATAATCCAAAGAATGAATATGTAACACTAGCGGCACATTAAATTTCTTTTTTAGTGCAATTGAAGCAGGAATGCTGGTCCAATCGTGCGCATAAATGACTTCGAAAGATTCTTTTTCGGTATGATCAATAATTTGGCTAGTATATTCGTTCAATATCTTACGTATCTTCGAAGTCTGAACCAAAGCAGGCTCTTCATCTTCAGCACCAAGTGCGCCTTCGTAGTAAAAATAATGCGGAAGAGCTGATAAATGAGCAACCCCTGATATTTCCTTAGTTAATTCTTCATCAGTCAATGTTTTAGATACATGATCAAATGATTTTTTTTGATTTATGTCAGTAGTGTTCTGGTCCATAACTTTCAGATCAACTTTCTGAGACAAATGAAAAGCAATATTATGGGCAGCTACTCCCAGACCACTGTTATGAACTGAAGGTTCACCAGGGCCGATCATTAATATTTTCATAAGCGAATATTTTATTAACAGGTATTGAAGACGCTCATCAGTCCTCATTATTTATCATTAGTGTCTCTAAGAAAACTCCAATAAGCCATATCATTGCGAGGGACGAAGCCTGCCCGTTCCATTCAGGCGGGCAATCTCAATATGCTTTGTAACTCAGTATGAAGAGATTCTTCACTTCGTTATGAATGACTATGTAGAGTTTTCTTAGAGACAATAACTAGATTCAATCACTTATACGATTTTCCAATGTTAATTGACTTAAATTCCTTCGGAATATTTACAAATGGAAGACCCAGCTTATCATAGTCCAGATCATAAGCCTGGTTGTCAACTATGATTTGTTGCGTATGCTTAGAAAACCCATGCAATATCAAGCGATATGAGTTATATCCAGTGATATAAGCTCCTTCTATCTGCTGTGTAATCTGGACTTCATCCATATTTACGAGCGTGTTGGTAAATGTTTTTAATGAGCTGATTCCCCTCAGATAATCATTTGTATTTCCGTCATCTTCATATAGCTCTGATACTGTACTGTTGGTAGGTTTATAAATGTGCAGCGTCAACTCTTCCGGAATAAATTCATCTACGTATTGCATTTTGGGCTGCATTGGTAAAACCACCCCAGCTGCAACAAAAAGAGGTATTTCATTGAGTGGTGCTTTGATATTAATCTCCTTTTTTCCTACAAATAATTTATCAGTCCAGAAGTGATACCAGTTACCTTCGGGCAAATACATTTTGCGTTGGGTTTTACCCTTTTTCGAAATGGGACATATCAGCAAGTTATCTCCAAGCATAAACTCCTCTTCACGTTGATGGGTTTCTTGATCGTGTTGAAATGCGAGGTGCAATGATTTGATCATAGGATCACCATGTTTGGAATGGCGGTGAAATACCGAATAGATATAAGGCAATAATTCATAACGAAATTCGATAAAGCGTCTTACGATGTTCAAATATTTATCTTCGAATATCCAAGGTTCTTTATCACCATGGTCTCCAGATGAATGCGTTCGGAAGAATGGATGGAATGTTGCCAATTGAATCCATCGTGTATAAAGTTCTCCAGAAGGGGATTCTATGAAGCCTCCTACATCAGATCCCGTAAATGATATGCCAGAAACACTCAGGCGTTGGCATTGGACATTGGCAATTTTAAGATGTTCCCATGTGGCCATGTTATCTCCTGTCCAAACTGAACTGAAGCGCTGAACACCAGCGTATGCCGACCTGGTGATCGTAAAGGCTCTTTTATTTCCGGAAAATTGTTTTTGCCCCTCATTGGTGGCTCGTGCCATTTGCATACCATATACATTGTGTGCCTTGCGATGACTGCATGGATGTCCATCATAGTCATGCCGGACATCCCTGGGGAATGAACCCGTTTCGAAAACTGCTGGTTCGTTCATATCATTCCATATACCGTCAACACCTACATCCATTAACCCGTTGAATAGTCCTGCCCACCATTTTCTGGCCGCTGGATTGGTAAAATCCGGAAAATGACACGGCCCAGGCCATACACTACCTTTGAATCGTGCGCCATCCATTCGATTACAGAAATAGTCGTTATATACACCTTGTTGATAGATGGGATAATAAGGGTCTATTTTGATACCCGGATCTATGATCACAATAGATTTGAAACCTTGCTCCTTTAAATCCTTGAGCATGTTTTTGGGATCGGGGAAACGCTGGGGATCCCAAGTGAAACACCTGTATCCATCCATATAATCTATATCTAAATGGATCACATCACAAGGAATTTTCTTTTCCCTAAACGTATTTGCTAATTCCCTGACAGTAGATTCAGGATAATAGCTCCATTTACTTTGGTGATAACCCAGTGCCCATTTGGGAGGCATTGGAGCCGTCCCGGTCAGCCTGGTATATTGTACAGCTACATCATGAAGATCAGGTCCGTAAATGAAATAATAGCTCATTTCTCCTCCCTGTGCCCAAAAGCTCAATGCTTCGGGACGTTCTTTACCAAAATCAAAGAAGGTGCGAAATGAGTTGTCCAAATATATCCCATACCCCTGGTCTTCACTCAAACCAAGAAAAAACGGAATGTTCTTATAAACTGGATCCGTTTCGTTGCCATATCCATAGCAGTCAGTTCCCCACAACTCTCGTTTTGTACCACTTAGATTCAATGAGCCAGTTTTATCACCCAGACCGTAATATTTTGTATTTGGAGCATTCTTCAAAGTTGAAATCACCACATCACCACCAAACTTATTTTCCTCCTTCCAATGATATCCTTTCTCATCTTCAATAATGATGGCATCATTCAAATCGCAAATCTTTATGGAGAACGTGGATTTGTCGATATAACATTTCAATTTATTGGTGACCAGCCATACCACTTTATCATTTTCAATCGCATGGAATGCGGCATCTTTTGGTATAAATTTAGGATCTATGGCGTAGGAAAAATCGTCATCAAAGTATCCATCATTTGCATATCTGAACTTTAAAATGGTATGGCTGATAACAGAAAGTTCTAATACGGTATTCTCTGCATAAAGCGTCAATTTATTTCCATGCTGTATCCAGCTTATGAGTTTCCCAGGATATATTGCATCTTCATCAATTGAATGCGTAAAATTTTCGAGGTAGTTACCTTCAAAATCCTTATTTTCACTTGCTGGCTTTTGTTCTTCTATCATTTGATTTCAAAATATTGTAACACGATTGAGGGTACAAATATTAATATAAAAATGGAAGAAATAAACTTATTGTACTTTTTACACTAAGTATTCATTCAATTTCATTACATTATATTTTTTACACGACCATTTTATGCTATTCTAGATGACAAAAAAGACCCATAAGGTATCCAAAAATAAGGTTTTGCTCACAGAGATAGCCTGGGAAGTTTGTAACCAGGTTGGAGGAATTTATACAGTCATTCGATCCAAAGTTCCCGAAATGGTCAGACAATGGTCGGAAAACTACTTCTTGATAGGACCCTATGCTGCGCAGGAAGCCTCTACTGATTTTGAAGAATTTGCACTGCCTCATAGTGCTGTACAAAAGGCAGTCGAGGAATGTAGAAGCAATGGAATGGCCATATACACAGGTGTTTGGCTTGTATCGGGCCGGCCAAATACCATTCTATTCGATTATAACAGTGTGATGGACAAATTAGGTGATGTCAAATATTACTATTGGCAGCATCATAACATTGAATTCAAAAATCATGACCCGCTCCTTGACCAAGTATTGGCCTTTGGTTACATGGTGCATCATTTTCTTTCTGCGCTAGCAAGGTATAACCTGGATGAAGGAGTTGAAACATTAGCCCATTTTCACGAGTGGATGGCTGCCAGTGCCATTCCAGATATTCGAAAAGAACAGATTCCAATCCGAATGGTATTCACCACTCATGCTACGCTGCTTGGTAGATATTTGGCGATGAATGACCCGGGTTTTTATGAGCACCTTCCTTATGTTGATTGGGAAAATGAAGCAAAACATTTTAACATACATGCGACTGTTAAACTGGAAAGGGCTTGTGTACATGGTGCTCATGTGTTTTCTACCGTGAGTGAAGTCACAGGAAAGGAATGCATACACCTATTGGGGAGGCGGCCAGACACTACCTTGCCCAATGGGTTCAATATCGAACGGTTTTCAGTATTGCACAAAGTTCAAAATCTCCATCACAAATATAAGGCCTTGTTGGAGCAGTTTGTAAAGGGCCATTTTTTTCATAGCTACTCTTTTGATTTAAACAATACACTATATTTCTTCACTTCAGGCAGATTCGAATATCTCAATAAAGGATATGATCTTACCCTAGAAGCGTTGGCTCGATTAAATCACCATTTGAAAGAACATAATTCTCCTATGACGATTGTAATGTTTTTTATCACCAAGCAGCCTGTGCATTCTATCAATCCTAATGTGCTAAATAGTCGTGCTATGTTGGATAAAATTTACACCAATTGTGATGCTATTATCGACCAGATTCGTGATCGGTTTTATAGGCATGCCGCCAGTAGTGATGGTAATCATCGACTACCCAACTTGAATGAAATGGTGGATGATTATTGGAAATTGCGACATAGGCGTACCATTCAGACTTGGAAATCGGATCAACTTCCACCTGTCGTTACGCATAATTTAGTAGATGATCAAAATGACCAAATATTGAATTTCTTAAGAAATGCTAATTTGGTTAATAGAGAAGAGGACAGAGTGAAAGTGGTTTATCATCCTGATTTTATCTCTTCTGCCAACCCGCTTTTTGGAATGGAGTACGATGACTTCGTTAGGGCATGCCATTTGGGTGTTTTCCCGAGTTATTACGAACCTTGGGGTTATACCCCATTAGAGTGCCTGGCAAGAGGTGTCGCAGCTATTACTTCAGACCTTTCAGGATTTGGTGATTTCATAAAAAACGTACCCATTGGTGATGAAGAGCATGGCATTCATGTTATCAACAGGAATAATAAGTCTTTTGATCAAGCTGCCGAAGAATTAATGCAAAAAATGCTCAATTTCATTAATACAGGCAAACGAGCACGCATTGATATGAGGAATAAATCAGAGGACTTATCCGAAACATTTGATTGGAGAAATTTATATCAGCATTACGAGAATGCATATCAGCAAGCATTGTCCATATAGATATTGCCAAACGAAAACGCAAAGAAATGGATATTAATACAGAGAAGAAGATACAACAAATGGGTATGAATGTATCTGCTGTTAAAGAGCAGATGGAATATTTTGTCAATGGATTTCCATTTTTGGCTGTTGAAAAACCAGCTACGCTGGGCGATGGAATTATCAGGTTATCGGAGGGGGAATTAAATGAGATTAACACTTATTATGATGCCCAAAGTGTGCTATTGGACATTGTCAAATTTGTTCCAGCAAGTGGAGCAGCCAGCCGCATGTTCAAATCATTATTTGAATATCTAGAAGCAGACGAAATTGAGGGTTCAAAAGGTGAATTCATTAAAACTTTTATTGAAGGGCTGAATGATTTTGGTTTTGCGGATGCGTTGGATACCGTTCTAACCAAACAAGGTACTTCCTTGGCTGCTGCCAGTGCCAATGGTGAGTACCATAAAATAGTAAGTGCACTATTAAGTGAACAGGGGCTGAACTATGGAAAACTACCCAAAGGTTTGATTTTGTTTCATAAATATCAGAATAATGAAGTGCGTACACCCGTAGCTGAGCATTTTGAAGAAGGCAAGTCATACGCAATTGGTAAAGGTGAAACTATAAAGCTACATTTTACGGTTTCCCCAGAACATTTAGAAGCATTCGAAAGTCATGTTTCAGCCGTGAAAAGCAACATGAGTTCTTATAATTTCGAAGTTAGTTTTTCTGCACAAAAGAAAGCTACCGATACCATTGCCGTAACGATGGAAAATCAACCATTTGAAAATGAGGATGGTAGCTTGCTGTTTCGTCCGGCAGGACATGGCGCATTGCTTGAAAATCTAAATGATATTGATGCAGATCTCATATTTGTTAAAAATATTGACAACGTAGTACCTGACAAAATTAAAGCCGAAACCATCACTTATAAAAAGGCTATTGCAGGTCTCTTATTAAGTATTCAGAAAAGCATATTTACACTTTTAGAAAGATTGGATCAATCAGTGGACAATGATCAACTCTCTGAAATCGAAAATTTTGCCAAAGAAAAATTACAGATTCGTTTTCCTTCAGACTATTCAGACCTCGATCTTAATAGGAAGGTGAGTTATCTGAAAAATAAGCTTAATCGTCCATTGAGAGTATGCGGAATGGTATCCAATACAGGTGAGCCTGGCGGAGGACCATATTGGGTCAAGGAAAGTGATAGTAGTTTGTCATTACAGATTGCTGAGACTTCTCAGCTAGATATGCAAGACGATCATTCAGTAAATGCACTTAAAAGTGCGACACATTTCAATCCTGTTGATTTGGTCTGCGGGGTTAAGAATTATAAAGGTGAGAAATTCAATCTATTGGAATTTCGAGATCCCAAGACAGGTTTTATCACACATAAATCAAAAAATGGTAGAGATTTAAAAGCCTTAGAATTGCCAGGTTTATGGAATGGAGCTATGGCCAATTGGACTACGCTATTTATGGAAGTTCCTTTAATTACGTTCAACCCTGTCAAGACGGTCAATGACTTGCTGCGTGATGAACATCAATAGCAAGGATTAACACTACTTTGTCATATTATCAGAACCTTTAACCAAGCTGCATTCAATCTGCCTCTATTATACCTGATTGTTCGTAACGTCACATAATTTTCTTCTGCTCTATATAGATTCCTGCCTGCGCAGGAATGACGCACTGAACTGAAATAGAACGTCATTCTCGCGAAGGCGGGAATCTATATAATGGACATTAGTTATGATTGCGGACAATCAGAAACAATTTAAACAGTATTTACTCGGAGTAAAAGATAAACGACAACACTGTCTTCCCTTTTACTATTGTAACAAAGTAGAGTTAAATACATTTTAAAAACCTCTCCTTTCGAAAAACAGCCTCACTCCTGTTTAAGGAATCGTTTATGTTATTGTCCGTAGTATAACATCATTCATTTGTCAAATGAATGTGTAGTAATGCCTATATCCTGTTGCAAAATTCTTCATTTGCAGTAATTTTGCTTCTCAATTTTCGAACCATGACAGAAGCACACGATTCTCTTAATTTCATAGAACAAATCATAGCGGATGACCTAGCTGAAGGCATGTCATCTGATAAGCTACGTTTTAGATTTCCACCGGAGCCCAATGGTTACCTACATATAGGTCATGCGGCTTCTATTTGCCTCAATTTTGGATTGGGTCAAAGTAACAATGCTCCTGTTAACCTTCGATTTGATGATACCAATCCTGCAAAGGAAGAGCAAGAGTATGTAGATGCGATCAAAAATGATATCAAATGGCTGGGTTTTCAATGGGACAGGGAATGTTTCTCTTCTGACTATTTTCAGCAATTATATGATTGGGCTATCGTGTTAATCAAAAATGGAAAGGCGTATGTAGATGGTCAATCTGCGCAAGTTATGGCCGAGCAAAAAGGAACACCAACCACAGAGGGTGTTGCAAGTCCTCACAGAGAACAATCCGTTGAAGAGAATTTGGAATTGTTCCAAAAAATGAAAGATGGGGAATTTGAGGAAGGCAGTTATGTATTGCGTGCTAAGATAGATATGGCTTCTCCCAACATGTTGATGCGTGACCCTATTCTATACCGTGTATTAAAGAAGGAGCATCATCGAACAGGAAGTGATTGGTGTATATACCCCATGTATGACTGGACACATGGCGAATCCGATTACATTGAACAAATATCACACTCAATTTGTACACTGGAGTTTAAATCACATCGGGAATTATACGATTGGTTTTTAGATCAGATATATGACAAGAACCTAATAAGGCCTAAGCAACGCGAGTTTGCCAGACGCAACCTGAGCTATACGGTGATGAGCAAGCGTAAGTTGTTGGAACTTGTCCAGAATAATACCGTCTCAGGCTGGGATGACCCAAGGATGCCGACTATTTCGGGGCTCAGGCGCAGAGGATATACCCCGGAATCGATTCGGAAGTTTAGCGACCTCTCGGGGATCTCTAAGCGAGATAGTGTGACGGATGTGTCTCTATTGGAATTTTGTATTCGAGAAGACTTAAATAAAACGGCTACACGCGTAATGGGTGTGCTAAATCCTACCAAGTTGGTAATTACCAATTATCCAGAAGGGAAAGAAGAAATTCTAACAGCGGAAAATAATCCGGAAAATCCGAATTCGGGAACACATGAAGTCCCCTTTTCTGGTGAACTCTACATAGAACGAGAAGATTTTAAAGAGGAAGCAGGAAACAAATTCTTCAGGCTGACTTTGGGCAATGAAGTACGACTAAAAAATGCCTATATCATCAAAGGTGAATCTGTAGTGAAAGATAATGAAGGGAGAATTACGGAGATTCACTGTACTGCGGATTTGGATTCAAGATCAGGAAGTGGAACTGAGGCAAGTACACGGAGGGTAAAAGGTACTTTGCACTGGGTATCTATCAAACATGCTATCAAAGCAGAGGTACGCGAATATGACCGCCTGTTTTTAGATGAAGCACCCGATGCTCATGAAGACAAGATTTTTATGGAATTTGTGAACCCCGACTCACTAAAAATCATCAAAGAGGCATTTGTTGAGCCATTTATGAAAGAAGCGACTTTAGGAGACAAGTTTCAGTTTCAGCGTTTGGGCTATTTCACGCTAGATACCGATACATCTGCTGATCAGCTTGTGTTCAACAAAACCGTTGGGCTGAAAGACTCATGGTCTAAGCAAAAACCCAAACAAGGACAACCCAGCGGTCAACCATCAACTCATCAAATGCAAGGTGGACGTAATCCACTCAATGAGATTAAAAAAATTGCTAAAAAATACACCAATCTTTCAGGTGATAAATTAGTTGCTGCAAGGCAAGACATTGCCAAATACGCTGAGGATGTGACCTATGAAGATTTGGAACCATTGTTTGGTACGGCAGCTAAAAAGGTAGGTACGCGCATTGGAGCAATGATCGCACTTGGTGTGCTATTGAAAAAAGGACAAGAACGTACTCAAAGCATTGAGAGTTTCATTGAGACTGGATTGAAAGACAGTAATGAGTTGTTGGCGGAAGAAGCGAAGGTGGTTGGTGGTGGTTAGTGTTTGGTTCATACTTCATAGTTGCCTTCTAATACGGGTTTTTACTTCTTCCCAACTTGATCCCGATGATGGATTATCTTCATGTGCTGCTAATCTTTCATCTAAAATCTTTTTATGTGTTGCACTTAGTTCATAATCATCTTCTTTCATATCAGCTTGAACCATAGCATACATTAAATTGATTAAGCGTTCGTCTGCTTTGTTAATGTAGTCATGAAGTAATTCCCTAATTTGAGGTGTACCCATAATTATAATTTTTCGGTTATGTAAAGATAACGATTTCATTTTACATAGAGTTTAATCCATTTCAACAAATCAGATTCATTCCCTAATCTCGTACACACAGCCATTCTTTCGATCTCCGCTTATTCTTGTGATGTAGTTGCTGTTTTTCAGAACGGGGCAGCTCTTTTAGAGATTTGTGATGTTTTGGCGTTAACTCTTTGTTTTACACGGTTTGCCCCACCATTTTGCTACTGGCGCTTTGCCAAAGCGGACGAGTATACGAGGTCGATCGGGGG
>JGI24005J15628_10001661_pt1 | contig 11789 bp, 12 predicted proteins | sample LinPmetageLP40_FD_15628 | JGI IMG/M metagenome (IMG submission 15628)
AGTATTAAAGATTAATCACTATCCTTTATTATAGAAATAATGACCGCGAGTGTATCAAAAGCATTAAGGGGATTCAAATACATAATTGATATGTTAAATGAAATGATTGATGATTTAAAAAAAGAAAATAAACAATTAAAAACCGAACTTGATAATTTACGCAACAACTAATATATTTTTTTTTATTTATTTTTCTTTCTAATATTTAATATTATAAATATTATAAAAATGACTTCCCGATATGTTGAAATCCGCCCTGATAATGTCCCCGCTGATGGTGTTGTATCTTTTAAGAACGGTTTTCCCGTACTATCTTTTACTATCTCTGCACAGGATGGACTATTAGATCCCGCGTCCATTAGAATCGTCGGTAATCTAAATGTTTATTCTGATAATGATTCTCCCGACCCGACCCCCGCTCAAGCGGGAAATAAATTAACTATGAATAACAGACTCGGTATTTATAATGTATTTGATTCCCTTACGATTCGGGCTCACCGCTCCAAGATGATTTGCGAACAAATCCGCCATTATGCGAAATGGTACAATACTTATTCGGGACTTACAAGTTCCTTAAACGATCAGATCGGTCACATGGGAGAAACGACCCTTCAGATGCCGAACCCCGATGCCTTCCGCCAGTCTGTCGTAGAAAATAATGCTCTGGGAACTCAAACGACGAGTTTTTCGGCACATCTCCCTTGTGGATTCTGTCAGTCTGGAAACTTTGTTGATTTAAGAGCCGACGCTTTTGGTGGAGTTCAGGTAGAAATAATGTTGATGCCTGACGCGAATGTTCTATATTTTGAAGATGGTGTAGTTGGAGCTGGTCTTGGAGAATCTCATTACAGACTGAAAGATCTTAAATTATGTTGTGAAGTTCAGGATATGCCTGCTGATATGAGAGCATCTGCTCCATCGGGTTCATTTGAGTTTAATACAATTACTTCATTATATACGTCAATCAATTCAACGAACGCTCAAATCCAATATTCTCTCGCTCTTAAAAATCTTCAATCAGCTTTCATGACTTTTATGCCTGTCGCGAATATTAATACATTAACTGCCGACGGAACGGCAACGACTTATCCTTCCAATCTTTCTGTAAACGCTTCAGGCGGTCAGCTTGCAGCAATTAAAAGGGTTCAGTTCTTGAAGGGTGGTACAAAATATCCCGCGGAGTTTGATTTCAATAATGTTATTTTAGATGATCCAAACACTCAACTTCCCGACCCGCAAATCATAAAGGGTCTATATGATGCGGTCGTTCCCCCGTTCAGTCAAATAAGATCAACTATTTCCCCCGAGAATGCTAATCGTAATTATCTCATGGGAACTCTACAAGAACCAACATCTTATTCGCGACTCCCTGATGGCGGGGCGATAATGGGTCTCGGGTGTACGTACGGAATCGGAGATGCTGGAGAAGATTTCACGAATCAGCAGTTCGGAGTATCTATTGAATCAGAACTAAATACAGATAATCCTGTCGGCGTCTTTTTGTTCTTCAAGGCAAAGGCTACTCTTCTATATTCACAAAGCGGGGTTCAGCTCATTCAATAATCAAAGATATTAAAAACCCGAAAATGTAAAAATATAATACTATAGAATAAATCACAAAATCGGGTTTTGTTTTCTATCAGTTTTTTTTTAATAATAAAATAATCTTTTTTTTAATATATTCATTATTTATAAAAATGAGTTATTCTGATGATGGTAGTATTCCCGATCTAATTTCGCTTTCACAAATCCCAGTTAATTTTCAGCAGAAGATAGAAACTGACCTTCTTGAACCTGTAGTATTCAATCAGGGCGACGCTGCAAGAGATGGTTTCTGTAGATTTACTCTACAGAATAAAGGCTTCCTTCATAGTCATTCAAAATTGTTCCTTTCTGTTGAAGCGGGGGCGGGAGTGAATGATGGATATTTTAACCCCGCCACTGGGATCGGACAGATTGTCAAAAAGGCTGTTTTAAAAATTGGCAATAAAACTCTGAATGAAGTTTCTTCTTGGGATTCATTATTCGGTGTTAAATCTTCTTTAATTAAAAATGAAAATAATGTTGAACGTGAAATGTATACGACTGGGCGTTTCATGAATCACGCCTTCAACTATACTAATGGTACAAAGGACGAAGCCCCGACTTATCAGTTAGATAATGGATATGAATATGAAGATGGAGAACTTCACGTCCCGAATTGGGCTTTGATGGATGACGACCATAAGGCGGAATCCCCAACATATTCAATTGATCTTTCTGATCTTTTCCCATTCTTAAAGGTTAATCAGCTTCCCCTTTACATGATTAATGAACCGATTAACATTGAATTAACTTTTTATCCGACTACGGGATACAGAATGCAAGTCGCGGACACCGACCCGAACGGTCAAGCATCTCTAATTCGTCGTTCTGATCTTAAGTTTTGTGCTGATTATGTATACTATGGAGAAAGTGATGAAATGGAAAGATTTGCGAATGCGAATAAAGATATGAGTTTCTCTTTTGTTGATTATCGGCTAGTAGAAAGTTCGGTTTCGGGGGGTTCTCTAACTACTGGACTTATTAGAAATCTTGGTATGGCTAATCGTCTCGTCCCGCGAGTTATTACTTGTTTCGCAGATACTGGAATCGGCGAACAGAATATTTTGACTCATTCTAATTCTATCGCTCCCCCACGTGATGCAGCGGGAGTCCCAGGCATAGTTAAATATAATATCAGATATAATGACCGATTTGAGTTTACTTCTGACGTAGATAATACAGCTCGGCTTTTCTCTATTCTAACAGATTCCGAAGGTGTACCATTCGTCACTCGTTCAGAATATGCGGGACAGAAAAACACTATTTCAACGAACACTCTAAACGGTCGCCCACAGAATACAAACCTTGATGCTGCATTCTTTTATCTTGGTACGAAACTCACGGGTGGACGGGTCGGACAGCGTGGTCTTGAAATCCATTTCTCGGGTAATTATGCGGGAAGTGGTGCTGATCTCATGAGAAACTTTTGCGAATATCTCCGAGTCGCTCGTCTATCAAATGGAATGTTTGATGTGATTAATGCTTAAACGAAGTAATCTTTGATAAACCCGAAAATGTAAAAATATTATACTATAGAATTATTTACAAAATCGGGTTTTAATAATCTTTTTTTATTAATTATTATTTAAAAAAATAATCTTAATATATATTATAAATATATGAAGATTAATTCTGATAATGCTATGGACGAAATCCAAAAAGCAAGACCCCATCTAAAAACAAATACTGTGAAGCAATATGAAACTCATTTGAATAAATTAAAAAAACTATTTGATTCAGAGAATTATGATTTCCTTGATGACCCTGAAAAAGTCGCGGAAAAAATAAAAGATAAAGCTTATACTTCCCGAAGAAATACTTATAACGCAATTATTGTTTTATTGATGGCTTTGAATCATGATGAAAGATATGATAAACTATTGGAAAAATATGATAAGATCCGAAATGAATTAAATGATATGTACGACAAAAACCAACAATCGGGGAAGATTTCCGAGTCACAGTCCAAGAACTTCGCAAAATATGAAGATATTGAAGCGATGATTAAAAAGATGGATAATCAAATAAAGGAGAAGGGATTAAAAAAGAAAACTGAATTAACTGGTAAAGATAAAGAATTATTGATGGTATATACTATCTATAATTTTTTATTAAGGATTCCCACTCGGAATGATATGGCGGGACAAATCTTATTGAATGGAAAGAAGGCTTATAATTCTTTAACGGACGATGATAAAAAGTCTACTAATTATTTAATCAAAGAAAAGGGTAAAATGTATGGTATATATAACGAGTATAAAACAAGTAAAAAATGGGGTGAAAAGAAGATTGATATTCCAAAAGACCTTGAAAAGATTTTGAATATGTATATTCGTAAAACTGGAAAAAAGAGTGGCGACGTTTTATTTACTTCATCAACGGGGAATGCATTAAGCCGAAATATGATTTCACAATTATTGATGAGAACTTCAAAAAAATATTTAGATGGAAAGAGTGTCAGTACTACGATGATGAGAAAAATAGTTGCGTCACATCACTTCGGAGAAGGTACAGAGTTCGCGAAACTAAAAGAAAAACAAGAAGAACTCGCCCACAATATGGGTCATTCGGTGGAAACTCAAAATAAGGTTTACATTAAAGAGAAAGAGTAGATAATCTTTTAATGTACTCAACTTTAACATTAATGACATCTCTTGTTTGTTTGTATCCATGTCCGAAGTCTCTGTTTTGTTCTTCAGTAAAATATTCAACTTTATCCCAATTTAATTGCCAATAAAAATATTCTTGATTACATTTCCAAATCAAGAAAAATCTTTTTTCTTTTTCATTATTTTTCCTTCTCCATTTATTATGTTGAAAACCGAATCTCATTTTCGGAGCATCAAAATAAATTGAATCCAATATCATTTGTTTTCCTTTCCTTGTTGTATAGTGAAACTCTCCTTCTTTAAAAACAATATCATCGCGGGTTTTTAGTTCAGCCATATATTTATCATTATGATAATCAAAATGAGCGAACATCTCGGGATCTAATATTAGATCATTTCCGAAAACAGCTTGAAGGTCGGGGAGAGATTTAATTTCACTTTCTTTTCCTTTTTTGTAATCAATATCAAATTGGGTCATATTATACTATCTTAATATATTTATTTTTCATGAATTAAACGCACTTTTCAAAACCCGATTTTGCGAAAATATTATACTATAGAATTATTTACAAAAACGGGTTTTAGTCAAAATACACGATGACAGGATTATCGGGAGTAGAATGTCTTATTTTAAGATTTGCGTATCTGACGGACTTTGTTATTTTTTTATCATCAAGTGTTTTTTGAACTTGTGGGGAAATGTACGGTTTAAAAGTGTTTGGTAATATTTTAAGATCGTCCTTTAATAATTTACAGCATCTTCTTACAGAAGGAATATCNCCGAACTGCTTTATATAATCCATATCATCTATAATTTCTTGAATAGAATTATATTTGGAGCAATCAAGATCATATCCGCNCTTACAATAATTAATGATAAACTTTGCGATATTCATGACTTCATTTTTTTCTTTGGTAGTTAATAATTTCTTTTTATTTTGATTTTGAAGGAAGAACTTTAATCCATCTTTATTTTCAATATTATAATAATTCTTTTTAATTTCAATATTATTCTTTAAAAGAATCTTAAACTTATCTTGAATATCTTTTTTATTATCTTGATGGGAGAACGTAATTTTGAGACCGAGATGATTGATTAAATCAATTAAATCATTTTTGGAGTGAGACTTGTGGATCATTATATAACTTATACTTTATTTTATTTTTAATTTTTAAACGCACTATTTTTTTTATATGTTTATTAATATAAATGTTGTCAAAGACTGAACTTCGCAAATTGATTCGTGCACACAATGTACTTTCTAAAATTACAATTCCAACGGGGGCTACCGCTCAAGATATGATTAAATTATTGGAAGAGAAAAATTATGAAGTAGACCATGAGAACAAAGTAATCAAACGGAAGGTTTCACGTGGTAAACAGATTAAATTAAAAGATACTGATAAGATCTTAACTCCGAAACAGAAGACGGCACTTCAGAAGCAGAAGGCATCAGAGAAGAAAGCCGAAAAAGAAATGGAAAAGAAAAAGAAAGAAAGAGAAATTAAAAAGAAGGCTCTTGCTGATGAGAAGGGGAGACAGAAGAAAAGGGTACGGGAAAAATTAAAGAAAGAACCAGGGACTGATAAAGAAAGTCAAAAGAAAAGCATAAGGGATAAATTAAAGAAAGAGCCAGGGCGTCCAGTAGTTAATCCGAAAAATGTAAAAGTGCTCGGAGTAAAGGGTAAAATTGGAAAGAAAGAAGACGAAGTAAGACCCGCAGAATCGTCGCGAGTAAGACCCACCAAAAAGAAAGAAGAACCAAAAAAGAAGGAACGAAAAATGTTCGCAATATTAAACTTTAAAAGCATGGAAGAAACCGAAGGAGTAGAACCAAATAATGAAGCAATCCAAAAAGGTTTAAAGCAAATATACAAAGATTTCTCTGGCATAGAAAGAGTTAAATTAAATCCAAAACAAATATCAGCAATGGAAGAAGGTAAGAGACCAATTTTTGATATATCAACTCCAAAAAATGTTGATAATGTACTAGTAGAATTAAAAATTGAAGGAGATAAAAAAGTATTGGGTAAAGTTAATTTAAAAAAGAAAAATTAGATAAACTGTTTAAACATTTTCCCGCGTTTCTTTCTTCTTGGAGCAATAAAAATAACGTCGTCTTCATCAAATACTTTTAATTTAACTAACGCCAAACAACAAGCCGAAAAGGTTTGAAGATCATGTCCTGATATTTTTTTTTTATTTATTTTCTTCTGATAGATGCATTCACAAAAATAGTTGTACGTTTTTATTTGAAGTTTAATATTGTGATTTTGTTTGAAACTATCTATGATTAGATTTGTAGATTGTAATTTATAATCTTCAGCTTTATTATTTCCAAGTGGGAAGCTACAAATATATTTATCTTTCCAAAATAAAACCATAGAACCTTCTTTTCCTTGAATAATCATTTTATAATCTTATATTATTATTGTTTTAAGTAATAAATATGCCGTTAATATGTAATTAATCTTAAATAATGACTATTTTAGGGCTTAAAGAATAACTAATTTTAAAATTAGTTATTCTTTAAGCCCCTTTTCATAACAATATCCGTTTATTTCCTTGTTTTTAAGTATTTATTATAATAATAATAGATTAAAACTACTTAAAAACATATTATTATATATTATTATAATAGAAAACAGAATGAAGGTCTTGGAATTATTCTCGGGTACTGGATCAGTCGGAAAATGTTGTAAGGCTCTCGGGTGGGAAAGCGTTTCAGTTGACTTTCTACTTCCCGCAGATCATAAATGCGACATCATGGACTTTGATTATAAACAATATCCAAAAGATGAGTTTGGCATCGTCTGGTCTTCTCCCCCGTGTACGGAATATTCAAAAGCCAAAACAAGGGGAGTCAGAGATATTGATGGAGCTAATAAAATCGTAATGAGAACTCTTGAAATAATTAAATATTTTGACTGTGCTTATTGGTTCATGGAGAATCCGCAGACAGGTTTATTGAAAGACCAACCCTTTATGAAAGATTTGGATTTTGTTGACGCCGATTATTGTATGTATGGAAAACCTTACAGGAAGCGAACTCGCTTTTGGACGAATAAAAAATGTAAGATGCATCTTTGCGATAAAAATTGCGGATCCTTCGTAAATGGAAAACATATCGGAAGCTGTGGAAATGGAAAAAAGATATATTCAGACAAATCATATTCACTTCATGAAAAATATTCTATTCCCGAAGATTTGATTTATAATTTATTTTTAGAATGAAAACCCGATTTTGTAATTAATTGTATAGTATAATATTTTTACATTTTCGGGTTTTGGATTATTTTTTAACTTTTACTTTTTATTCTTTTGATCTTGCATGATTTCTTCAGCAACATTAAAAGTCGCGACTACGGGTTTCTGTACCTTAAATAAAATTGTTGATTGTTCGCTAGTTCGTGCATAACTCCCATCGGGATCATGTATTGATATTGATAATGACGCAAGCCTTACAGGTTTCGTGATTGTAAATTGAAGGGATGATTCTTGACCGAAATAAAAATCTCCATCTCCATTTATTTTATCAACTATTCCAATAATCGGCATATTTGTATTATTAACCTTTCCACCGATGAATGGTGTTCCTTCAAGAATGTTTGATCTAATTGTATAATATCCCCGAATCATTCTCGTTGGTAAATTATCCGCGATGACTGTTATTGATGTAGTTTTATGAGTTATAATTGGATAAACTTGATTGTATGACGTGACGCTATACTTATCTTTTAAATATCCCCAAATATTCGCGGGAGTTGTAATCATATTGTTATATAATGGAGTCCCAGCCCAGTTAGTACTAAATATTTTAGTATCCCCTTCAACTACTTCAGCATTCGTGCTTAATACAGATAAATCATTAGCCGATCCCCGTTGAACGTTGACCAATCTGTTATTTGTTCCGTGAAATTGTTTATAACTAAATCCAAGGAGTCCCCATAAGGATCTCGTCCATAAATGCTGGGGAACTCCAAAATCTTCAATCATGATTCCACATAATGCATCATAAATCCGCCATTTTTCATAATTATCATTAACCCGATTAATTCTTATTTGGGTTGTCGCGGGATTAGTGATGCCGATGTATATTTGGTAATCATCAAAAGAATAAGGCGTTCTGTCGGGCGTCCAATCATTCGCCAAATCTTTCGGATGGATTTTATAAACTTCATCTCCCGCGTCCAGATCCACGGTGCTTGTTGGAAAAATTGGATTGCCTGCTGTCATAACATTCCCCCGATTCAAACATGTATGGAAATTACTAAAAGCAAAATTAGTTCCATCCCACTCCAAAGACGGATTATCTGCTCCAATATATAAAAGTTTTTTCCAAGGGTTCATATCATATTTAGTTCCCGTGATTGTCCGATTTTCTTGAACGTCAGGAACTATCCAATTCCCAAGATGTTCCGAAATTGATGATTGCGGATTTGGTCTTCCAGCCCAACCCGAAAGGGGCAACATATAAAACATCCCTGGGGCGTTGAAATGTAAATCAAATCCAATCTTTCTTCCTTGTTCTATTGTTCCCGTGTTTGAAGTTAGAGTCGTTTTTAATTCATCCCAAACTCCCGAATCAATCCCATTCACAGATCTCCATGGATAAATCGCAATATTTCCATTTGATTTTCCAATACATCCATAAGTAAATTGATCTAATGTTATATCGGGATTCTCATAGTACGTTTCTGCCTGTAATGGATCAAAATATATTGTCAATAATAATGACATTAATTGTGCGGTTGTTGGTGGAATATAAGAACGGGGTTCATAGTATCCGCCCCAGCCGAGCTGGGTGTTCTCTAATTCCTGACCGCCAACTCCACCCGCCAAAGATTGTTTTTCATAATCAAATCTATTTATGTGAACCCATCGGCAATTATCAATTGATGTTGACGCATTATATCCATTTCCCGATTTCGCTAAATCAGATAAGACTTCGGGATAAAGTTTTTGTGCGTCAAAAAATGCCTTAAACTCATTCACTCTGTCTTTATTATTCAAGTCTCCGTATGGAATATCTAACTCAATTGGAAAGTTTTTGTCTATGACTACAGCGTTCAAAATTGTTGTGTTTTTTGTAGTTGCTCCTTTTATTCCCTTATAAACTCCATTTTTATCACGGTTTAATAATCTCCCTTTTTCATATAATTCAGGATATTTAGTTGCGACAAATTGATATTGTCTTAACCATTGGAAGCCCGAACCGTTTAGATGTCCCGCTTGATATAGTTTATCCGCTGCAGTATTTCCCGATCCCGTAAGACTGAAATAATCTAAAAAGTTCTGTTTTGAATTATCTTCAATATTCCCCGAATAAAATGCTTTATAAGTTTCTGATTCAAGTAATTTTGATACTCCCAAGGGGTGTGCGTCATCTCCCGTATTATCTTGAACCACGATTTCATCATTTATTATCGCCTGCATCTGACGGGATATTTCAGTCGCTATAAAATCAGGACTATTAAATCCCGCTGGAATTGTAAGTTTTTTTAATTCTCTGTATATTTGGTACGTAGCGTTTTCAGGGTCTCGCATATCTATCGTCGGTAATTCTGATCCTGTTAAACCTTGATCCGTGAAATAAGTTTCATTTCTAACTAGTAAAGTATATTTAGCATTATCATTATTCGGTTTCAAAAGATTCTCATTATTTCCGTTTTTTATACATTTATAAAATGCCTTTTTATTATATAATAAATTAGTTAGTGAAGTATTAGATTTATCGGGATAAGTTAAACTGACCCCTTGGGTGGTTCTATTATCCGCAATGACAAAATTATTCCGAACCAAGGCTTCGTTATACATCCATCGTCGCGGTAAATGTAAAGAGTTCGTACATCTTGAAGGTATATAATAATTGATGACAAATTGTAAAGTATCATCTCTTAATTCATGCTGTTCTTGTTTGAATATTGCCTTTGATATTGTCCCCCCCGATGGAAGATCATTATTCAATCTATCCGTTCCCAAGATTTCATTTTTCATTTCTATATATTGAAATAGTTTCTTTTCATCTAAAGGGACGCCTTTTATTTCAACAGTACCTGGCTGACCCGCTCCCCGTTCACTTACAAACGCACCATAAACAGAAACTTTGTCATCTGGTTCAAGTAAAAGAATATCTTGGAGATTATTAGTCCATAAAGAAAAGTTTTCATTATTTCCCCCTTTCGCTTCTTCTGAATGAAGACGGTTCGCTTCTATGATCTTAATATCGGAATATTGATTCATTTATAATTATATTATATATTATATTTTTTATTTTTAAACTTAACAAAAAAGAGAAACCCGATTTTGTAAATAATTCTATAGTAAAATATTTTTACAAAGTCGGGTTTTCAACATCATTCGCATCTTCAAAAACGGGTTCGGGTTCTGGTTCTGGTTCTGGTTCTGGTACTTTTTCCTTTTTCTTGGGGGGAATAAGACTTTCTTTTTTCTTTTTATCTTTTTTCTCTTTTAGATTCATCGCTTGTTCTTTTAATCCTTTCATTTCTTCTTCTGTTGGTGGTCTTCTTTCGCACTGAAAGATATAACATAAATTAACCTTGCAGAGACATTTGCTCTGCCACAATACCAATAAAAGCGAAGAAACGGCACTGAGAACTAATACGATCGCCCCGCCCAATTGGTCTACACTGAAATCTTGAAGTTGTCCTTCACTTTCGCTCATTTATTTATATTTTATTTTTTTATTTCGGGAATAAAATATTTAATAAATTATATATGAATGAATCTTCTAAAAAACCAATTGTTGAAATCTTGGATTCCATGAAGGAACTAAATGCCGAGATTAAAAATATTAAGAACGATATATCATATATCAAACAGAAAATAAAAGAAAAAGTAATCCATGAGAAAATGATGGATGAAAAAATGAAAGATGAATGTGTGATAGAAAGTTCGTCTTGGTGGTGGAATTAATTTAACGCGTTTAAAATATAAAGTTTTTTTATATCATTTATATAAATGGAAAATATAAGTGTTCTCATCCCTTCTTGGAATCGTCGGAGCTTCCTTCCGCTACTTTTAAGAAATCTTAAGATCCAAGATTATCCCCATGATAAAATTGAAGTCATCATTGATGATGATGGTACAGAGAAAATGATATTAGATGAAGAATTAGATGAAATTAAAGATCATTTATTTCCAATGAAATTAAAGTATATTAATAATAAATCAAGAAGAAGTATTGGAAAAAAAAGAAATGATTTAATAAAAAATGCTTCTTCAAAAATTATTGCATTCATGGATGATGATGATATTTATTTCCCGACGTATCTTTCTCATAGTTATAAATCTTTAAAAGAAAATAAAGTTGGATGCGTTGGATCTACTCAAATGATTTTCTCTATGTCTTGTAAAGATTATGATTGCTATATGATAAACTGCGGGGATAAAGTACATTTAATACATGAAGCAACAATCATGATGACGAAGAAATGGTATAAAGCTTCCTGCGGATTTCATGATTGCAGTGAAGGAGAAGGTCAAAGTTTATTTCATGGAATGGAAAAACAAACTCATATCACAGATATTCAACATCTGATGTGCTGTTTACAACACGAAGGCAATACAATTAA
>JGI24005J15628_10001662_pt1 | contig 11788 bp, 12 predicted proteins | sample LinPmetageLP40_FD_15628 | JGI IMG/M metagenome (IMG submission 15628)
AGATGAAACAAAAACTTGAAGTCGCAAAAGTACAAGCACAAGTCAAGCGTGTTGAGCAAGATGGATCATGGGAAGAAAAAGCAGTCGATAACATGGACGGATCATGGAAAGACGAGGCATGGACTTTATTTTTCATATTAATTATAGGCGCAAGTTTCATTAAGCCATTGCAGCCTATTATGAAAGACGGATTTGCTTTTCTAAATACTGCCCCTGATTTTATTAAATACGGAATATTGGCATCTATTGCTGCAAGCTTTGGCCTGAAATCTATAGCAAAGATTAAAAAATGATGTGGTTTTATTTAGGTATCTCAAAGAAGTTTATCAGAATAGGCAACTATTTTTATTACAAACATATTAATTCACTTAGGAAAAAACAAAGGAAAGATAATGGAAAGTAATTTTAATAAATGCCTTGAAAAAGTTTTGGATCACGAAAAAGGTTATGTTTTTCACGAAGATGATCCAGGAGGGGAAACAAACCTAGGAGTTACTAAAAAAGTTTATGATAAATGGTCTGCTGAAAATGATTTGGCCTTTAAAGACATGAAAGACATAACTGTAAATGATGTAACGCCAATATATAAATTTAATTATTGGCTAAAAGCTAAATGTGATCAGTTACCGATAGGTATTGATTATGTAATATTTGATATGAGTGTAAATCATGGCGTAAGTAGAGCAGCTAAGTTTTTGCAAGGCGTTGTTGGAGCAGAAAAAGACGGCATTATAGGATCAAAGACACTTGCTATGGTCGATGAAATGGGCAAATTCGATATGATTGAGGCCTTATGCTTGGAAAGAGAAGATTTTTACAGAAATTTAAACACATTTAACACATTTGGTAAGGGTTGGTTAAGACGAAATTCAGACGTTAAATCTGCATCTTTTGAAATGGCATCAACATGAGTAAAAAGAATTTAACAGATTTAGAAACAAAGATTTCAGCAGCTAAAAGGCAGAAAATAGCTATTGAATCTCGAACAGACTTTTTAAAATTTACAAAGTTTACCATGCCTGATCCAGAAGACTTTAATTCAACTGATATATCTTTATTTAAAGACGCTAAACACCATAGAGCGTTAGCAAAGGTTCTTGAAAAAGTAGAAAAAGGCCATATCCCTAGATTAATCGTATGTATGCCTCCAAGACACGGCAAATCAGAGTTAATATCAAGACGATTTATACCTTGGATAATCGGCAAAGATACCTACAGAAGTGTCATATTCGCAACATACAACGAAGATTTTGCGAAAGATTTTGGTGCAGATTGTAGGGCGATTATGACTTCTGCTCAATATAAAACAGTATTTCCTAATTTCTCATTAAGATTAGGTGGAGCGTCTAAAAGCAGAATACAAAATTCATCAGGTGGAATGGCTGTTTTTGTTGGAAGAGGTGGATCAATAACTGGTCGAGGTGGAGATTTTGTTGTCCTGGACGATCCAATAAAGGATAGTTTAGAAGCTGGTTCTCCTACATTGCGTGAGCAATTATGGACATGGTTTACACAAGTGTTAATGACAAGATTAATGACGGCATCTGCATCAATAGTAATTGTTCAAACTAGATGGCATGAAGATGATTTGATTGGCAGATTAACTGATCCGACTAATCCACATTACACAGAAGAAGAAGCCTCTAAATGGAAAATAATAAACTTACCAGCAATTGCCGAAGACGATGATCCATTAGGTCGTAAGAATGGAGAATTATTGTGGCCTGAAAGATTCGACATGGAATTTATGGAGGCACAAAGACGATTAGATAACAGAGGTTTTACTTCATTGTATCAGCAAAGACCAACGCCTGAAGATGGGGATTTGTTTCAACGAACTAATATAATTTATTACAATAGAAAAGATTTACCGAAGATTTAAGAATATACGCTGCAAGCGATCATGCCGTGGGAATAGATAAAACTAGAAATGATGCGACTTGTTTATTAGTTGTCGGCGTTGACGCAAATGATGACATTTATTTAATTGATGCGTGGTGGGAAAAACAGCCAACAGATAAGGTGGTTACAGCCATGCTTAATTTAATTAAAAAACATAAACCCCTTATATGGTGGGCAGAAAAAGGGCATATTAGTAAAAGTATAAAACCTTTTTTGAGAAAAAGAATGTCTGAAGAGCGAGTATATTGCAGAATTGATGAAGTTACGCCAGTAGCTAATAAAGTGCAAAGAGCGCAATCTATATTAGGACGAATGGCAATGAAAAAAGTATTTTTGCCGAAAGTATCTCCTTGGACGCAAAAAGCAGTAGATGAACTATTAAAATTTCCTAACTCAAGACATGATGATTTTGTTGATACAATAGCTTGGATTGGCATGGGTTTAGATAGAACCAGCACTCCAGGTGGATTTGTAAATAACAAACAAAAAATCCCTGAAGTTGGTACTATGGGTTGGGTAAAATGGGGATCAGAAGAACAAAAAAAGCATGACAGAATGCACAACAGAACTGGAGGCTGGTAATGCACGAAAATACAACAATGATCATTGCGAGTGAAAAAGAAGAAAAGCCAGAACCTACTGAAAGAAGAAAAGCTTTAGTTTCTGATTGGCAATCAAGAATAAAATCAGCAAAAGGATTCCATGAAAAATCTTACAAGCAGATGAAAAAAGATATGGACGCAGCTTTAAATGGTTATGACGATACTCAATGGAATGACAAAAATTATGTGGCTAATATATTGCAACGTCATGTTCAACAAAGAACTGCGTCTTTATATGCTAAAAATCCTAAAGCTACAGCAAAAAGAAGAGAAAGAATGGACTATGCTGTATGGGATAATGACGAAAAAACTTTAGCAGCTGCTTATGAGGCAAAAGCTATGGCTGAACAAAATGGCTTAATGCCACCAGCTGAAGCTACTGCATTAATACAAGATTATACGTCTGGGCAAACTCACAGAAAAATGTTGGATAATGTAGCTAAAACATTAGAACAATTATTTGATTATTATATGGCAGAGCAACAGCCGTCATTCAAATCTCAAATGAAAGCTTTAGTAAGAAGAGTTGTTACTACTGGAGTAGGATTTGTTAAGGTTGGTTTTCAGCGAGAAATGGATCGTATGCCAGAAGTATCTAATAAAATATATGATCTTCAAATGCAGATTGATTATTTGTATAGAATAGCAAGTGAAGCAGCTGATGGCACTATTGAAAAAGATGACGCACAAATTGAGGCATTACAGTTATCTATAAAAGCTTTGTTAGAAGAGCCTATGGTTACAGTTAGAGAGGGATTAACTTTTGATTTCCCAGAAGCTGATTCAATAATAGTTGATCCTAAATGCAGACAAATAAGAGGTTTTGTTGGTGCAAATTGGGTATGCCATGAAATGTATGTTTCTCCTGAAGAGATAAAAGAAATATACGGCGTAGATATGAACAATCAATTTAGGTCATACGACATGAAAGGTCGTTTGATGAGTGATAGAAGTAATTATGAAAAAGCATCATATGCAGAAATTGATATTAACGAAAAAGAGGGATTGGTTTTATTATTTGAAATTTACGATATTAAAAGTGGATTACAACTTTGTATAGCTGATGGTTATGATGACTTCTTAAAAGAACCATCATCTCCTGATGTCAAGGTAGAGCATTTTTTCCCAATATTCCCATTAGTGTTTAATGAAGTTGAGCATAAAGATGTTTTATATCCTCCGTCAGATATTAAATTATTATTGCCTATGCAGAATGAGTATAACAGAGCAAGGCAAGGATTAAGAGAACATAGAAGAGCCAATAGACCTAAATATGCTGCACCAGCTGGAATGTTAGAAGAAAGCGATAAGGAAAAATTAGCAACGCACCCAGCCAATGCCGTGTTAGAATTACAAGCTTTAGCTGCTGGTCAAAAAGTTAGTGACGTTATACAGCCAGTACAACAAATAGGAATTGATCCTAATTTATATGAAGTTAAATCAGTATTTGATGACGTTCAGTTAGTTGTTGGCGCTCAAGAAAGTACATTTGGTGGAGTTTCAAAAGCAACGGCTACAGAAACAAGTATTGCTGAAAGCGCTAGAATGTCATCTCTTGGAGCGAATGTAGATGAATTAGATTCATTTATGTCAGAAGTTGCAAGGGCAGCTGGTCAGGTTATGTTGCATTTAATGTCTGTTGAAGAGGTTAAAAGCATAGTCGGACAAGGTGCAGTTTGGCCTGAAATGACTAGAGAAGATATTATGAACGAAGTGTTTCTTGAAATAGAAGCTGGTTCTACTGGTAAGCCTAATAGGGCAGCCGAACTAGCTAATATTGAAAGAATTATGCCATTCTTACTTCAGATTCCAGGAATTGATCCGTTGTGGTTGGCTAAAGAGTTATTGAAGAGATTAGATGACAAGCTTGATGTAACGCAAGCTGTTGTTGATAAGATTCCATCTATTGTGTCTATGAATCAGTCACAAGGAGAGGGAACTGGCGATCCAGCTTTACAAGGTTCGCCAAGTGGAGGGGTAAACAATGCGTCTATCCCAAACACGCTTAATGGTTCTTCTTTACCACCTATAGGAAATATTAATTAGCTATGGTGTTGAAAGATGGGATCGACATATGTATAATAAATTAAACGAAAGGACGTATTATGGTCGAAGACCTAAAAGAGTCAGTATCGTCCATTGACTCGCAAAACCAGGACGAACTTGAACTAGAGCAAGATCAAGATGTGCTGTCGTCCAGCACAGAAAGCGAAACTGAAGAAGATTTACTGTCAGTAGTACAATCAGCTATTGACGAAAATCAACCTGATGAAACGGAATCGCAATCCGTAGAGAGCAAAACTGAAGAAGTTGAAACGGACACACCTTTAACCGAGGAAACAGAACAAGACGTTTTAGATAACGTTCCATTGCATCTACAACCTAGATTCAAAGAAGTTATTGCTGAAAAAAACGAGTATAAAAAAGGACATGAACAGTATGAAAAGATACAATCGTCTTTAAAAGAGATGAAACTATCTGCTCAAGAAACTGCTCAAGGCTTGTCAATTATGGGATTAATGAAAAGCAATCCTCAAGCTGCCTTGGAAGCATTACAGCCAATTATNAATAANTTACAACAAGTAACTGGCCAAATAATTCCTGAAGATATTCAGCAAAAAATTGAAGATGGATATATGGACGAAGATATAGGGAAAGAGTTAGCTAAAACTAGAGCAGACGTTCAGATTCAAAGAAACGCAAATGAACAAATGTTAAATGAACAAGAGCAGATGAAAACTCAAGATCAAATTAACGTTATTGCTCAATCTGTAACTAATTGGGAAGAGAGTATTCGCAAGACTGATCCAGACTTTGAACTCAAACAAGATGAAATTGACGACAGAGTATCGGCTTTAGTTCGTGAGAATGGACGACCAAACAATTCTCAAGACGCAGTAGCTTTAGCACAAAATGCTTATGAAACAGTTACTAAACGTCATCAAGGTAGATTGGGAGTCAGAAGACCAATACGAAGTTTGTCTGGTGGTAAATTAGGTGGTTCGCCAGTACCAGAGCCTAAGAGTTTAATGGACGCAGTCCAAAACGCTTTGGCAACTGGAGGATCGTAATAAAAAATAAGGAGCAATAAAAATGGCTTTTTCTTCAGCAGAATTAGCGAATATCGCTAACGCAGCGCTTGACTATTATATAGACAAGGGCAATGTCTACTCAAACTCACTTCAAGATAAACCTCTTCTTGCAGCTATGGATAAAGGTTCAAAAACTTTTCCTGGTGGTAAAGAGAATATATCACTTGCAGTAAAGGGAGTTTACACATCAGGGGTAGCTGGTTACACACATAATGATACTGTATCTTATGCAAACCCAGCTAATATCCAAAGAGTTAATTACCCTTGGAAAGAACACCATACTGGTATTTCATTAACACTTACCGAACTTAAAAAAGACGGCATTAGTGTTACTGATAGTTTAGCTGGTGCTGGAACATCAAATCATAGTGGTAGAGATACTACAGTTTTAGTTAATCTTTTAGAAGATAAGCTAGATGATATGATGGAGGGTTATTCCAAAGGTATGAACACTCTTCTATATGGAGATGGTACTGGAGATGCAAAAGCATTAGCTGGTATTCGATCCGTAATCTTGGATAATCCAGCAGCATCTGGTACTACAGTAGGTGGTTTATCAACTGTAAGTAATACTTGGTGGAGAAACAGATTTAATGTTGCCATTGCAAATTCTGCAACTGGATCAGAATTAATTGAGTTTCTACATACAGAAATAAGACAGTTAAAGAGATTTGGTGGTAAGCCATCAATTGCTTTAGCTGGATCAGCTTTTATGGATCGTCTAGCTGACGAAATAAGAAGAAATGGTAATTACAGTCAAACTGGTTTTTCAAAGTCTACAGATATTTCTGTTGGCGACATCAGTTATGCTGGAATTAAGTTTCAGTATGATCCATCTCTTGATGATTTAACAATTTCAGGCAAAAGTCCTACCAAACGCTGTTACATCATCGATCCGTCAAAGCTATGTATGTATTACATGGACGGCGAAAAAATGAAACGTCATGCACCAGCAAGACCAGCAACACAATACGTTATGTATCGTGCCATTACGACAACTGCTGTCTTGAGTGCGTCACAGTTAAACTGTCATGGTGTTTACGAAATAGCGTAAACACAATAACCCATAGGGCAAGTTTCTCTCCAGCTTGCCCTATGTATAAGGAGGAAATCATGGAAAGAATAAATGCAAACGTAGCTATAGATGGAAATATAGGAAACGTTATTAATAAAGAATATTTAAGTATTCCAGAAATAGTTATGCTTAGAAACATTCACGGCGAAACTTCTGTTTTTAATATTATTGTTGATGGCTCTTATGACCATGACGATAAAGTAGAGCGTGATAGATTAGGAAATCTTTATGGCGATCAAAAGGTTGTTGATGTGTTTGGTGCTTATGGAGCGTTACCACAAACTTTTGAAGACGCTAGAATTGATGATGGTTATTTTGATAAAATGTATCTTCAAGAGAAAATGACAAAAGCAAAGCCAAAGTCAAAAGCCACTCCAAAAAGAGCAAGAGATAATAAAGGTCATTTCATAGCAGATGATCCATCAACTGAAGTAAATGAAGCATATGAGGTAAAAGCAGATGACTAAGAAAAAAGGCAAAGGTGGCAAAAAATACTAAGGAGTCAATATGGCCAGAGGAACAACTTTAGCGATTTTAATTAATGATTTACGATCTGAAATTGGACACTCGCTACAACCAAATTTAGGTAAATCTACTAGAGATGTTCTTGTAAATGTATTGCAAAGAACGCAAAGGCGATTGTGGGAAGATTACGGCTGGCCATTTTTAAGAATTACCAGAGATATTGAAATATCTATTAATCAAAGGTACTACGACTTACCTAGTGACATGACCTTTGAAAGAATAGAAAAAGCTGAATTTAAACATGGCGATTATTGGACAAAGCTAGATTATGGTATTGGCGCAAGGCAGTATAATCAATTTGATTCTGATAGAAACATAACGTCTTATCCAATCCAATGTTATGACAATTACGAAAACAATCAAATTGAGTTATGGCCAATTCCATCAACTAATAGCACAACTTCAACAAAACAAGGAATGGTTAGGTTTCACGGAATAAAAAACCTTAATGGATTAATTGCAGAAACTGATAAAGCTGATTTAGATGACCAGCTAATTGTTCTTTATGCCTCTGCTGAAATGTTAGCCAGACAAAAACAAGCTGATGCGCAAAACAAATTAGCGCAAGCACAAGCGCATTACGCAAGACTAAAAGCTAGGTTATCTAAAACTGAAACTTTTATAATTGGTGGAGGAGAGCCAGAGGGATTATACAGACCAAAAAGTCCTCCATTAATAGCTACAACGAGCAATTAAATGGCTTATGTTTTAATCGAAGATTTTAGAGGTGGATTAGACGCAAGGCGATCTAATGTAACGGCAACTCCAGGAACTTTGATTACTTTAAAAAACGCACATATTACAAGAGGTGGGGAAATAGAAAAAAGACCAGCCTTTGTTTCTGTTGCTACATTACCATCTAACACAACTGGATTAGCAGCTGCTAACGGACAAATTTATGTTTTTGGAAGTGCTGCGTCTAGCGCCGTTACTTTTGCAAGTGGAACTCCAGCAAACGTAAATTATGTCAGATTACAGCACCCATCAGGAACAGCGTTAACTAAAGTTTTAGATACAGATTTTTTTGATGGTAATGTTTATGCGTCAGCGCAATTTGCAGACGGAAGAATCTTTCATTATTACAATGGTACAAGAATAACAGATTGGTTTGACGGCAGATCAAGAAATCAATTTTCGGTTACTGGTGGATCAGCTGGAGGAACTTCTGCAACTGGATCATTTACTGTAGCCTCTGGAACAGCAAATCCTGGAGATAATATTCGTGTAGTCAGAGTTAATAATGTCGATTTATATTCGTCAGCCGTTGCGCATACTGGAACAAATTCGACAACGGCAACAAATGTGGCTAACGCTATAAACGCATCAACAACTTCTCCTAATTACACAGCTACAACAAGTGGAGCAGTCATAACAATAACATCTGTAACAACTGGTATAACAGTAAATGGTTTTGCAGTAACTGTAGAAGTGGACGGCGCAGCTGGAGTTTCTAGCATTAGTAATATGTCAGGTGGTGTCGATAATGCAGTTACAAATATAACTGTAAATGGTGTTTCTATTATTAACGCTCAAATTCCTTGGGCAACGTCTAATTCTAACATGGCAAGTTTAATTGCAGATGCGATTAATGAGGCTAATACAACTCCAGAATATGAAGCTACATCAACTGGTGTTTTGGTAAATATAATATCCAAAGATAGTGGTTCGTCTTCTAATAATTTTGTTGTTGCAGTAACTGTATCAGGAAATGTAACTACAGCATTTACTGGTAACGTTTCTATAATGGACGGAGGAGCAACTAGTAATACTGTAAATGGTTACACTCCAGGTTCTTTTATAAAACCAGTTAAAACTAAAATGTATGCCTTATCAGATTCATTGTTACATTTTTCAGGTGTTAATGATCCTACCGAATGGAATAATAGTAGTGTTGGTGCTGGATTTATTAACTTGTCGAATAACGCAAGTGGTTCAGAAGCTTTACAAGCTATGGCAAGCTATTACTCTAACCTTGCCGTTTTTGCAAAAGAGGCAATACAAATATGGTTTGTGTCAGCTGATGAGGCGCAAAACAGTCAGATACAAGTATTGAATAATACTGGTGCGATTGCTCCCCAAAGCGTTGTTGAGTTTGGCGATAATGATGTCTTTTATTTAAGTGAATCTGGAATAAGAAGTTTACGAGCAAGAGATAGTTCTAACGCTGCTTTTGTTGGCGATATTGGTAATCCAATTGACGACACTATATTAACAGCCATTTCAGCAGATAGAGATGCAGCTGAACTTTCACAAGCAATACTTGATCCCAAGAACGGAAGATACCTAATAGCTATAGGTTCTACTGTTTATGTGTTTAGTTATTTTCCATCTAGTAAAGTTAGCGCATGGTCTACATATGAACCTGGATTTGTAATAGATAATTGGGCGTATGACGGAGAGCAAGTTTTATGCAGAAGTGGTAATGCTTTATATTCATTAGGTGGATCAACTGGTCAAACATACGATAATAGTACAGTCGAAATTCAGTTACCATTTTTAGACGCATCAAAGCCAGCAACAAGTAAAGATTTTACTGGAATAGATATGTCTTGCACAAATCAATGGACAGTATCAGTAGCAACCGATCCAACCGACATAACAATAAACCAAGAAATAGCTGTAATTGATAGAACAACTTATGGATTAGGAAGAGCAACGTTTACTGGTTACTCAACTCACTTAGCGCCAAAATTAGTATGCACTACATCAGGAGCAGCAAAAATTGGTAATTTAGCATTACATTACGATATGAGCGAGGCTGGATAATGATTTGGGAAGAGGGAAACATAGGATCAATATATAACGTAGCTTTAAACATGAGGCAAAAAGATTACGAAGAGATTGTAGCGTTGTCATTTTGCGAAAGCCGTAAAGAACTAGCCGATCAATTAGCTAGATCGTGGGCTGGACACAAAACAACTATTGTTTGTGGAACGAAAGAACATGGAGCGATAGCAGCATTTACATATATACCAATGCGAAAAGGTGTGTGGAATTTGGGGTTATTTGCGACCAACAACTTTCAAAAAATTCACTTATCCCTTACAAAACTAATTATAAATAGTATAATACCTATATTAGATAAAGCAAAGGCTCATAGAGTCGAGGCACAATCAATTGATGGATATGAAGCTGTGCATAACTGGTTGAAATTTTTAGGGTTAAATGAAGAAAGCGTTTTGAAAAGCTATGGCAGAAACGGAGAAGATTTTATTAACTTTGCGTGGGTAAGAGGTAAAAACGACCACAACGTAAACTGGATCAGAAGAGGAGAAGTAGCGTAATGTGTATGGTGGTGGAGGAGGAGATGGTGGAGCAGCCGAAAGACAGAGAAAAGAAGAAGAAGAACGTCAAGCCAGAATAAGATCAGGCAATGAAGAAATTGATAGTGTTTTCGGAAAATTCAACGATGATTTTTATTCCAATCAAACACAAAACTATCTTGATTATGCAACACCACAATTAACAGATCAATTTAACGATGCTGCTAAAGAATTAACGTTATCTTTGGCAAATGCTGGATTGTTAAATAGCTCTATTGCAGCGCAAAAAAGAGCTAAATTAGACAAAGATTTAAAATTAAAGCAGAGAATGATTGCAGATAAAGGCAATGAGTATTCTCTCAATTCAAGAAAGTCGATTGATGCAGCAAGAAGCGATCTACAAAGTCAAAATATGAATTTGGCTAATCCAACATTAATTGCACAAAATGCAGCTAATAGAGCGCAATCTTTAAATCAGTTACCAGCTTATCAGCCATTAGTTGAGTTATTTGCAGATGCTACAGACGGCATATCAACGCAAGCAGCTTTAGAAAGAAGAGGGCAAAACAGATACGATACTGGATTGTTTACTCCTAAAAGTGGATCGAGGGTAATTAGTTAATGAGTCCTTATATGCACAATTACATGATGGCAGATGCGATCAACTTAATGACACTATCAAATTGGCATAGAAAATATGATCCAATAGATATTAGTAGGTATGTTTGCAATCCAATTATTAATAATAGAGCCATCAGTTATTTTGATGATGAAGAGGGAACGCTACAAGGCTTTTTGACTTGGGCATTTTTAGATAAGCAAGCTGAAGAAGATTATTTAGCTAAATCAAGAGCGTTAGATTGGGAAGATTGGAAAAGAGAAGACGGCAATATATGGATTATAGATTTAATTGCGCCTTATGGGAATGTCAGGCAAATAGCAAAAGAGGCAAAGCAATGGTTTGAAGATCAGTTTGGAGAAACCCATAACGTTGCTTACTTCAAGCGTGAAAGAAAAAGAATAGGCCATATTAAAAGAAAATTTATTTATCATTAAGGAGTAAAAAATGGGTAGCGATAGTTCGGAATCTTCACAATCAGATGAATCAATTGAGGCTCAAGAGAGATCAGATGATCAGGCAACTGGTGCTTATGGTGGCAACAATACAAATGTAGGGAATCCAGCTGATTCTTTAGGTTACGCAAGTGTTGCTGGGAACGACAGCGAAAGCGCTCCTAGACCATTAAGAGTTGATCCGATGATTGCCATTAACGCTGCTAAGAAAGAAAGAGCCGAGGCGTTATCCAAAAAGCAAAAAGAATTAACAGA
>JGI24005J15628_10001664_pt1 | contig 11782 bp, 14 predicted proteins | sample LinPmetageLP40_FD_15628 | JGI IMG/M metagenome (IMG submission 15628)
TGGCTAGCTATCAATGCTCGAGGGCTAAGTCATTTAAGAGATGCACCAGCTGGCGCCACCTCCCAGCCTGTAAAACCTGTCAGATCTTTTTAATTAACTGCAGAAACTCGCAAATATTCATGATTATTCTGCCCTACGACTATTTAAGTATTAGCTTGTCGTTAAATTCGCATTGATATTGCTCGAAAATCCCCAGCTGGTACGAAAATCAGTACTAAAACCCATAAAATATGACCTTTTTTATCCGATACTTTTATCCAATGGCAATTTTGAGGCCGGCGAGCGCCATGGCCCCCCCTACCGGTATCGTATACCAATACAACCACAGAAGTGAATTTTCAAACTGTAAAGTTAAACCCTAATGTCAGCACTCTATTTGTGATCACAGATCCCCCTATAGGGATTGAGTAATATTATTTCGTAAAGTAGGGTTGACTAGCAACATTTGTTAATGTAGTTACTAAGGTAACTTCAATAATACTGTTTTTGCAATGAGAGATCACACAATTCCCAAGTTTAGAACTCCTATAAAGCTGGATCTAGAGATGGATCTAGCCAGTTCTCTGGAGTTTAGCGAGAAATCGGGGTTATCCGTAGTATCTTATCTACTTAATCCTTCGTTAGACGATACTGAGGCTCTTGATGAGGTCAATACACCTTTTAAGGACTTGATAGATGAGTGCCTAGAGGTTGGTAAGTTTACTAAGGACTACCAAAGCCTGTATTGCATTGCTCATGAGCTAAACCGGTTTTCGGAACAGTTTAGGGAAGTGGCTGCTAACATGGAAGATTCAGTTTTAATCTTGGATTTATTCGACATAGATCCAGAGAAAGATCTAGAATGAATGTAGTAGCAGAGTTAATGGATCTCTCTAGTCTTACGGCTTTAGAAGTTGGTAGAGTAGGTGAAAACCTAGCGGCTTATTATCTAGAGGTTAACGGGATTAATTGTTCTATAGTAGATCGTCGGGGTGCGGATATATGGTGCCGGCATCCTAGTGGTAAGATGTTTGATATGGAAGTTAAGTCTACTAGGAAGCTGCATTACGCAGAAAGCTTAAAAGCTTCACGATATTCCTTTGTTATCAATAAAAAAGAGGCAAACCAGTTTATGCTGACTTGCCTCGAGACTAATAAGTTCCGTATCCTAAGCAGGGACACGGTAATTGGAAGGTTAAGCGGTCATAACCTTCATATGAAACCTAAAGAGTTTACAGAAGAGAATATGGTAGCTGATATTCATAGCATATTAGAGGAATACGCATAACGGGTATTTAATCTTCATATAACTAAACTTTAGTTAGAGGTGTTATAATGTACTAGTACCCTAATTTAAGGAATGGTTATGTTTAGAAAACTAATAAATAAACTACAGCAACATCAGATGAGAAGAGTAGCCTACTGGCAGTTAAACAATATGTCTAATAGGCAATTAAAGGATATTGGACTATCTAGATGCGATATATATAGGGCGGCGTATGATATTTAATACCCCTACTTCTATATGGATCCCTCCGAATGACAAGTTCGATTATATCACGAATTAAGCACTTTGTAAATCCTTAATGTTGACTTTGTTAATGTAAAGTGCGATAATGTAGACATCCCCAGTAAATGATAAACTTAGTTTATATAAGAGCAGCCATCGAGGCTAACACCGGTATTCGGTTATCCCTTCCTAAAGTGAGGCAATACTTGCTTGAGGAAGGGCTTATTACGAAACGCCAAGCCGAAGATGATGCTCGTATTTTTACGGGGTACGGAGATTTGTATTGGGATGATACGACATTTTTAACAGATGTCGAGCCAATCCTAGATGTTACGTCTGGTCTACCAGATCATTTTATACCCGGGTCTTAGGAGAGTATTATGGGAAAGAAATCTAAGGGAAGCGCTAACTGTGGAGCATCTATGAGCCCCACACAAAAAACGACCCCCAAGCTGGCCAGCGGCGGCTATATGGGTAAGAAGAAGTACTAATGTGGTTTGGTGTACTTTTAGTATGCATAATGCCCACAGATGTCACCACTTGTGAAGTCAAATTAAATGCTCAAGAGAAGTATTTGACTTTAGAAGAATGCCAACAAAATATGATTGGCACAGCAAAGTACGCAGCATCAGCCCTAGGTTTAACGGCAAGGCCATACTGCTTTAAAATACAACAGTCTATTTAGTATTCCAAGGGGGGAAGCTAATGTTAGCGGAACTAGCCGCTTTCAACGCTGGCTATGCCATCGTTTCAAAGGCAATTTCTAACGGCCGTGAAATAGGTGGTGTTCTTGGAAGCCTAGCTAATATGGTCGGTGCTGAAGAAAGCCTACGGGCTAGGGGTTCTAGAAAGCAAAGCTCAGTATGGTCTAAGGCTTTTGGTAAATCTGGGGATGACTTTGCTGAATTCCAAAGTCTTTCAGCCATAAAAGAAAAGCGTACTGAACTCGAGTCAATTTGCAGACTATACGCAAAACCGGGAACATGGGATGAATTTTTATCTTATGAAGCCAAGATGAGAGTTAAGCGTAAGGAAGAGGCAGAGGAACGAGAGCGAGCTACAGCCCAGATTATAAATTACTGCACATGGGGTGCAGCTATATTGATAAGTCTGTTAGGTTTCTACTCCCTCTACACTTTTACTGAATTCCTACAAAGTCTAAAATGAACGGTGTTATAAACACCCACCTTGCCCCAGCGTTTGCTGCAATGCAGCCCTCTGGCATACCCGTGGCAACCGCCGATCCCACTAAGGTGGATCAGGACATGTCCCTAGCAAGAATGCGTAAGAGTTATGATGAGGCTCAAAGACAAATACAGGAAGCGTCTTACGGAAGAATGGGACAACGCCTTGCCAGTTTTCGTGAAGGTACGGTGGTGGATGTATTGGCTTGAAAAGAAAAAACAGAGTTACATTGCATACGGCTCAGATGGCTACATCCTAATAATTACAACTTCTAAGTCTGCCCTCAATCAAATTATCAATGAATACAAGGAACGTCTAAATGTCTCTTTATCGAAACATTAACAAACGTAAAAAAGAAGGCACCAGCCGTTCTAAGAAAAACAGCACTATAACTGATAAAAGTTATAATAATATGAAAGCCGGCTTCCCTAAAAAGAAAGCCAAGAAAGCATGACTGATGATCGCTTATCTCGAGTAGAGGACAAGATTGATAAATTGTCTGAGGCGATAGTGGAAATGGCTCGCATGGAAGAGCGCGTAATATCCGCATTTAAGAGAATGGATACCATTGTTGAGTACCAGACAAAAATGGATACCCGTCTGGATGATATGGAAAAACAATCTTTAGTACGGGGCCAAAAGATAGCCTTTGCTGAACGATTTTTCTGGATGGTTGCAACAGGAGCCGTGGGCCTAGCCTTCGTATTTTTAAGATGAATGATAAAAAACCCCTAACAACGCGCCAAGAGCAGCTTATAAACTCTTTAATGAACGAGGCGGAAGGTGATATCCGTACTGCAATGACTATTGCTGGATACTCCGAAAATACCAGTATTAAGGAAGCTGTAGCGCCTATTAAAGAGCATATTATAGATGCTGCTCAAATGATGGTTGCCATGAACGCTCCAAAGGCTGCTACAGGGCTTGTGAGCATCATTTCTGATCCCAACATCCTAGGCGCCCGTAACCTAGTGTCCGCTGCTAAAGAGATCTTAGACAGGGCCGGTGTGGTTAAAACCGAGCAAGTCGAAGTTAAAGGTCCAGAAGGCGGCATATTTATACTTCCCCCTAAACAAGAGACTTAATGACCGACGATACAGACTTTCCAGAGAAGCGAAGGGCTAATAGGACTGCTAGAATAGCATATGGCTATTTAGCGGCACCAGATGATCCCTGCATTCTAATACCGGATCCAGAAATGACGCCTATTATACGACAGGCGCTAGACCATATCGACAATGGGGGATCTTTAAGAGAAACGGCGGCATGGCTTACTAGTCAAACAGGTAAATCTATATCCCATCAGGGCATTAATGAGATTTGGAAGGCCCGTCGAGGCGTGGACCCTAAAAATGCTAGGGAAAAGCGCCAGAAACGTGAGAGAAGAGCTAGGGCTCCTAAAACCGGCCCAGAGAAAACAAAAGCTAAAATAGCGCGTAAGGCTTCAGATGCTAAACGTATGCTAACTGTGCAGAAAAAAAAACTGGATGCATGGGAAGATCGTTCCAAACCAAAAGATATGCCTAAGCCTATAACAGGACTATCAGATACACTTGATTTTGAGGCAGCACCACAAGAACAACCTATACTATTTAGCCCTAATAAGGGGCCGCAAACAGAGTTTCTAGCAGCGAGTGAAAGAGAAGTATTATTTGGTGGCGCAGCCGGTGGGGGGAAAACTTATAGTTTGATTACCGACCCTATGCGATACTTCGATAACCCTAACTTTGTAGGTATTATTCTACGCCGCACTAATGACGAACTGCGTGAAATTATATTCAAGACTCAAGAGTTATACCCCAAGGCCTTCCGTGGTGCCAAATGGCAGGAGAAAAAGAGCCAGTGGGTATTTCCAAGCGGAGCGCGTTTGTGGCTTACCTTTTTGGAGCGTGATGAGGATTGCTTAAGATATCAGGGTCAGGCTTTTTCTTACATAGCCTTTGATGAACTGACACAGCATCCTACTCCCTTCGCTTGGAATTATATGCGCTCAAGGCTGCGTACAACAGATCCTACGCTGCCAATCTTCATGAGAGCAACATCCAACCCGGGTGGACCGGGACATGGATGGGTTCGAGAGACTTTTGTAAATCCTGCTCCTGAGAATACTCCCTTTATTGCGCGTGATACAGAAACCGGCGAAGAAATGCGGTATCCGCAAGATCATCCGGAAAAAGCTGGCGAACCATTATTCACACGTAGGTTTATCCCAGCGCGATTATACGACAATCCTTATCTGGCTAAAGATGGGGCATATGAGGCAAACCTGTTATCTTTGCCGGAAATGCACCGGCGCCAATTACTAGACGGGGATTGGTCAGTTGCTTCTGGAGCAGCTTTTCCAGAGTTTCGCAATAAAACGCATGTTATTGAGCCTTTTGAGCTACCCGAAAACTGGCGGCGATTTAGATCATGCGATTACGGATACAGTTCATACAGTGCGGTTCACTGGTTTGCGATAGATCCGGCATTTGAAACACTATACGTGTACCGTGAGTTGTATGTATCCAAGCATACCGGAAGAGATTTAGCTAAGGCCGTTAAAGAGGCTGAGCAAGGCGATAAGATATCCTACGGAGTGCTAGATAGCTCATGCTGGCACCAACGGGGTCAATTAGGCCCATCTATTGCGGAAGAGATGATAGCTGGGGGTACACGCTGGAGACCATCTGATAGAAGCGCTGGGGCTCGAGTAGCTGGCCGAAACAGGATGCATGAGCTTTTAAAAGTTGATGAAGACTTAGAAATTCCGGGCATTATGTTCTTTAACACTTGTCGGCAAATAATATCAGACTTGCCAATTATCCCCACGGACCCAAAGGGCGGTGACGATATAGATGCAAGATACCGAAGTGATCACGCTTATGACTCGGTACGCTACGGCGCCATGTCGAGACCTAGAGGACTTAGCCCATTCGATACAGGGCAAGGCATCCCTCAACCCACATATCAACCAGCTGACAGTATATTTGGATATTAAATTATGGCTTTAATGGAACCCCCAAAAGACACTTCTGATGAAAATGTTACAGATAGCGATAAAGTAATTTCGCTAGAAGAGGATGGCAATGTTGTTGATGAGAACCTTCAGTATCATGGGATGGTTGGGTTTATTGAATCGGCCTACAAAAAATCGAAAGATTCCAGATTACATGATGAAACACGATGGTTAGATGGATACCGCAATTATCGAGGCATATACGGCACAGATGTGCAATTCACGGACACGGAAAAGTCTCGGGCTTTTATAAAAATAACCAAGACCAAAGTACTGGCAGCATACTCTCAGATCATAGACGTATTGTTTGCAGGACAGAGGTTCCCGATAGGGATCCAATCCCGAAAATTTCCAAATAACGTAGCTGGAGAAGTAAGTTACGATCCTAACGCCCTAAGTACAGAAAAGGTTAAGGAAAAAGTAAAGGTAGATTACGATGTACCTCGCACCATAAAGCGTCCCGATATAGCTAAAGATCTTGGCCTATATAAAGAACGTCTTCAACCCATAGAAGATGAGCTAGAGCTAGGGGCTGGATCAAACCCCGGATCTATTACGTTTGAACCAGCTAAAAAAGCTGCTCAAATGATGGAAAAAAAGATGCACGACCAGCTGGAAGAAAGCTCAGCCAGCAAGCATTTAAGATCTGTAGCATTTGAGATGTCTCTTTTTGGAACTGGTGTTCTAAAGGGTCCATTTGCTTTTGATAAAGAATATCCACGATGGACTGAAGAAGGTAAATACGATCCCCTATTTGAAACAATACCTCGCGTAGAATACGTTAGCCTATGGGATTTTTACCCAGATCCTGATGCACGGAATATGGAAGAATGCGAATTTACAATTCAACGCCACCGCCTAAGTAAATCACAGCTACGGCAACTAAAGAAGCGGCCGCATTTTCGTGATGAAAGCCTAGAACTAGCTGTAGATCTGGGCGCTACTTATACCAAGGAATATTGGGAAGACACACTCGAGGATTCTGATACCGGATACAACACCGACAGGTACGAAGTCCTAGAATATTGGGGCGTTATCGACAAGGAAATGGCAGATGAAGCCGAGCTTGATATTCCTAAAGAATACAAAGATCGAGATGAGGTCCAGATTAACGCATGGGTTTGTAACGGTCAGATCTTACGCTTAGTCATTAATCCGTTCACACCTACTCGTATCCCTTACTCAGCTGTACCCTACGAAGCCAACCCATATAGCTTCTTTGGCATAGGCGTAGCTGAAAATATGAGCGACACACAACTGCTCATGAACGGCTTCTACAGGCTCTCGGTGGACAATGCTGCACTGTCTGGAAACCTGTTAATTGAGATTGATGAAACCAACTTAGTTCCGGGTCAGGATATGAATATTTATCCGGGCAAAGTCTTTCGCAGACAAGCCGGAGCTCCGGGTCAAGCCATCTTTTCAACCTCATTTAAGAACGTCAGCCAAGAGCTTATGATGATGTTNGATAAAGCTAGGCAATTGGCTGATGAGGCTACTGGCATCCCATCCTATTCCCACGGCTCTACGGGTATTATGAGTACCGGACGCACAGCTTCGGGCATGAGCATGATGCTATCGGCATCTCAACAGGCAATTAAAACAGTCGTTAGAAATATCGATGATTATCTACTGGCACCTATAGGCCGCAGTCTATTCAGCTTTAACATGCAATTTAACTTTGATCCTATGTTCATAGGTGATCTTGAGGTTTTACCCAAAGGCACGGAAAGCCTGATGCGGAATGAGGTGCGTAGCCAGCGCCTATTGCAATTTATGCAGATGACACAATCACCACAAATGATGCCGTTTATAAAATATGATTACATATTGCGTGAATTAGCCGCCAGCATGGATCTAGACGAAGATGGCATACTCAATGATCCTAGAGAAGCTATGATACAGGCCAAAATGATGGCTGAGATCCAATCTATGATGCCTCAACCTGATCCGGCAGCTGCACCGCCAGAAGGTGGTCCGCCACCCCCCACTGATCCCACAGGAACCGGTGGTGGTACTATAGCACCCGGAAATGCACCGGAACCTAATGCCGCAGGATTTACTGGATCCGGTGGTGGCGCAAATGGTGGTAATATGCCACCGCCCCCACAGCAACCAATGGTTAATTAATGGATAAGACGTTCTATCGAAGCATCCTGTTAATGGTCAACAGCAAGGATACCTTTGAGATGCTACAGTCATACGCTGAAGTGCGTATAGCGGCTCTCAGAGAGCATCTAGAGACCGCCACGGACATTGATATGGTTAGGAAGCTACAAGGCAGCATACAGGAGCTTAAACGCATCCGGACGTTGCGTGAAGAGACTATTAAGGGAGCCGAGTAATGGGTCTTTTAGATTTCGTATTTGGTGGTAAACGTGCCGAAGCTAGTCAAGAGGACGATCTGGAGTTTCTAAGCGGTTTTGCAAGATCAGATAACGAGATTATTCCTAGGACAGATGAGGAACTAAAATCGCTAATAGACAGGCAAGGATTATTTGCCCCCACACGTACTTTTGGGGCTCGGCTAGACAATACTAAGCTTGATGATGCCGGATATCCTAGCGCGGTAGATTTCTTTGGTAGACCTATAAATTTTGAGGTTAATCCGGAATACAATTTTGACCAAGCAAGCCCTACAACAGATGATTTATTAGCAACAGCTGGTGACGCCTATGAGGGAGCTAAGCAAGGTGTAGCAAGTGCGGTAAAAGATCCTGTAGGCACCGCTGTGAATATGATGGAAGGCGTTACAGACTTTGGCAAGGATGTGCTTAGCGGTGATGCATCCATGTTCGATATAGGTAGCCTAGTATCAGGACTTCCTATAGCTACTAAAGCTTTAAATAGCGCTGGGATCATAGATCTACCTGATGCTGATGGCTCTACAACTGGCTTGTTCTTGCCGGTAAGTAAGATTGCCAAAGACATGAAAGGCCGTGTTGGAAAAGACGTAGAGGCCGAGGCGCAAGCCTTAAAAGATGGCGGAGCTTCGCGTGATGAAATATGGAACCAGCTAGGCGTTTGGCAAATAAACGATAAAGCTGAATGGCTTACTGAAATACCAGATGACCGCAGCGCTATAGCTGGTCTAGATAGGCCCGTTAATTTTGACTCCCTAGGGGAGACAACAAAGACAACTAAAGTGACTTCTTCCGGCACAAACCTAAAACAAAAGGAAGTTGCAAGATACGAAGCTCGGCAAGCGCTATTTGACGTACAAGATCGTTTAGACGCTGGGGAAATAGACCAGCAACAAGCGGAATGGGAAGCGCAGGACATACAAAACAAACTGGATAAAAAACTAGGTGAGCCGGAAAGCATTGTAGAAACTGTAACAGAAACAGTACCAGCTGGTGAACGGCCTAGCAATAAGCAACCTAAACTTACAAAAGGAAGACCCGGCGGATCCAAGTTAGATGAGGTTCTAGGACATGCTTACCTGTATGATTTTTTAGAGGATGCTCCCGAAGGTAAAAAGGTTGAAGCTGAGAATAAAGGTGATGTATATACGTTACCCACGGCCGAGGCTAATCGTAGAACAGCTGCGTCAGCTGGAGAAAAGGGCTATTACGGCGTTAATTATCCCGATAATATGATTAATAGGGTTAGCACCGAAGCCACAGACAAGTCTATGATAAGCAGTTTTTCTAANNCCGGATTTACTAACACAAGACCTTTTGGAAAGAAATTAAACACACACGATGGCGGACGTAACTTTAGAGATACCGAAATAATTAAGGCGTTTGAAAAAGGTGAAATCACTAAAGAACAAGCAGGATTAGACTTTATTTGGTCTACTATGTTGCACGAAACGCAGCACTTTGTAGATAATTTCTTTAATTCACAGTCCGGCACAGGCAGTAATCTTAAAGAGTCAAGGGCTGCAATAGCCCAAGCCAAATCCGATCAGAGAAAGTCTGAAAAAGAATTTGCACAGTTTGCAAAGTCTAAAAAGTTTAAAAATAAATTTTGGTCTAAGTTAAATGAAAAGCAGTTACGTTCTTTGCTTGGGGCGTATCAAGAATACTCCAAACAGATTATAAAGGCGCTACGGCTCGATCCTAATAACGACAAGGCCGCAGAAGCATACGACTATTATATAGCAGCTGTAAGCACCGATATCCCGTATTATACGGTTGAAGAATTTTTTGAAGCGGCCACGGGATATAAAAAATTAAACAGCGCATCAAATTTTAAAGAACCGGGACTACCTAAAGGTTTTATGGGGAGTGGAAAGAAAGATTATGACTTAATCCATCTTTCTGAACGCTATCGGGAAATGCTTAGAGATTCAGAAAACAAGTATTTAACTATTCTTAAAAATTACGAACAAAGAGAGCCGATTGAAAGTCAAGTAAAATATAATCAAGAGTTAGAAGTATACAAATACGAAATGGGTGAAATGAAAGCCCGTCTTGTACAGGCGCGTAGAAATATGACGCAAGAAGAACGTGAGAAAACCGCACCCTATAATATGATCGATGTAGATGAGAGCCTTACATATGGCGATGGGAAAAAACAGGGAATTATGTCAGCCGATCCAGATCCACCAGATGTAATTAAAGGCGGTAAACGAGAATATTCCGACAGGGATTTTGATCAGTTAAATTTAAGTGATAGAGAAGTAGAAATACTAGCAGACGCCGGTATGCAGTATGAAAAGTCTGTAGGAAAACCCGTAAATTTTGACGGGAATGCCAACCGTCCGCAGAGCCCCGACATAATTAAATTTCCAGAAGAACAGGGTGTAGAAGGACTTTTACAGCGCATGGGTCCATCAATAATGGAAGACATGTATACAGATGAAGTGATAAGTACGGCGATAGAAGACATATTTAATATTCCTGATCCGGATTATGTAAAAAGAAACTCCGGCTCGGGATATGAAATTCCAGATGACGCCAGAAGTACCTTTAATGCAGATGCGTTAGACGCTGTTGCAAGAGCCGGCTATTCCCCCGAATTGTTACAATGGGCTATAAATGAAAATAGCATTCGCAAAACTAAACAAAAGTATAGGGTTAAGTAATGGCTAAACGCGCAGTAGGCCTAAACGAGGCCCGAAAAGGTATCACCACCAAGGCAGGAATGGACATGGCTAAAAAGAACTTTCAACGCGACGATAAAAAAGCAGATCTTAACAAGGACGGTGAGCTTAGCAGTTACGAAAAAGCGCGTGGAGATGCAGTTCAAAAAGCCGTTGGTAATTATGCACATGGCGGTATGCCTTGCGACTCCGGAATGATGTCTGATCCAGATGGTACTATGGTACCACTAGGATCCAGTGCAGAAAATGTAGCTGATGATATTGATGCAAAACTAAGTCAGGGAGAATATGTGCTTCCAGCACACGTAGTAAAATGGCACGGATTAAAACACATCATGGACATGCAGACCGAGGCCGAGATGGGCCTTATGGGCATGGATATGGATGGTCTGCTAAAGAATACTGGCGAAGAAGATGAGCCGGAATCCGATAGCGAAAGCCCTGCGGACACCGAAGTTTCGTCCAAGGATAATACCAAACAAGAAGAAAAAGAAGTCATTGAAACACCCCAAGGCAACGAGATCGAGGTGGCTGGAGTAGATACTATAGAAACGACAATGGATGCCGAAGCGCCGGATGAGAGTGATGAAGATTACTACCCATCGAAGAGTCGGGATTACGGAATGATGAAAATAAAACCAATAAGCTTCATTCGCTAACTTAACGGGCTACCCGAGGAATCTTGGCCCCCAAAAAGAGAACACACATGGCTAAATACAGAGGCGCACATCTAGATAATCTGGATGATCAGGAAAAACAAGTAAATCAAGAAATATCTGAATCTATGATGGCACAGGCGGATAGAACCCCTGTCAGGGATCCTGAGGAAGAGACCTACCGCAAACGGTATGGCGATATACGAACACACCTCACCAATTTGACTGCTCAAAAAGACAATGAGATTGGGCAACTAAAACAGCAACTAGAACAAGCAACAAAAGCGCAAATACGGTTTCCTAAAACAGACGCCGAAATAGAGGCTTGGAGCGCTAAATATCCAGATGTAAGTAAGATAGTGGATACCATTGCGGCTAAACGGGCTAACGAGGCTATGGAAGCT
>JGI24005J15628_10001668_pt1 | contig 11763 bp, 3 predicted proteins | sample LinPmetageLP40_FD_15628 | JGI IMG/M metagenome (IMG submission 15628)
CTTTTCTAGTTGCCTTCATACTAAACGATATATCAGCTTGAAATCTTTTTACCTCCTCTCCGTCTTTAAATATAACTACAGTTGGAACTATAATTATTTCGTGCTTTTCTTGTATTTTTGGTGACTTAGCTATATCAACATAAACTATATCACAGCCAGTAAGTTTTCCTATGTATGCTACTTTGTTAGGGTCATTCCACTCAGCATTAAAATGTGTAACCACAATTTGTGAGTTGGCATTAAAACTAAATGCTGTTAATAGTATTATTAATATTTTTTTCATTTATCTATTGCTTAGTCGATCAATTTTGTCTTCCATACGTCTAATATCTATTTTAAGCTCGTCAACAGCTTTTTCTGTATTTTCAATAGACAGTCTAATGTTTTTATCCTTCATCATAAATTCCATCTTCGTAACATCGGGCTTAGGTAGTTCTTTTGCCTCAGCTATATCCGCTTGTAAAGCAAACCACATACCAATAATAGTCACCATGGCAAAGCCAACAGCTATCATTGTTTTTATGCTTATATTAAANCCCGTGTTTTCATTCAATTCTTTTGCCATTTTCTTAGTTTTGAGTATAGTTAAAAGATTACGTAGTTTACTCCAAATTTAAAGTCNTACCACGTTCTATTCCAATATTTGTTGTATTTACTTTCTATAAAAGTTCCTAAAGACTTGTTTAGCTTATAACCAAATATAATACCACCACTGTAATCTAGCCATTGACTACCCTCGTACTTGTGATAAGAGTAATCGTTACCTCCGTCTAAATGATAAGGCATTATATTAGCCCAAGTATGTGTCCAAAAAGATTTAGTGTAATGATAATAATCAAAGCCTAAAACAAAAGAGTGTTGTATGATACGATCTAACTCATTACGCTTTCGTTCTGTATAATCTGATAACATAGTTGGTATCACAACCTCTTCCCAAATCTCTTTGCTTGTAGCAACGAGTTCTCCACTAGGAGAAAAATACTCACTAGCAGCTACGTTTACGTTGTAACCTTCTTGTAGCGCTAGGTAAGTGTAATGTATATTGCCATTGCCAAGCATCCACTCTGCTAAAGGATCGTAACCATACGGTTCAGATAACCTTTGAGCAAGCCCAGCATTGAAAGACAATTTGTCATTAGCTTTATATCTATACCTTTGTGATGTTTCAAAGTATTTAATGTCGGCAAAACCATCTTCTAGGTACTCGCCTTTTAATATATACTTGTCATCTACAAATCTTATAAAGTGATGCTGATCTAAATATTCATTACCTTGTTGTCTTGTATAATCTACTTCAAATAAAAATTCTAAGCCACGTGCTTTACCTACGTTAGCACCGTCCGACCACGATTCTTCTGTCCCGTCATAAAACGTTTGTGCTCTATTTTCATAACCAAACCTAGCAATTTTACGTATACCTAAAGCTAAGTTGTAATCGTAAGGCGTTTCTACTGTAACTGTTTCTAAGCCGTTAGTAACGGAAAACACATCTACGTCTGATATAGAGTTACCACCGTTAGCTGCAGCATAAAACGTAGCAAATTTAAAATACTTTTTAAAGTCTTGCGAGCAGCATTTTTTAGGTGTTGAACAAGCAATCAGTGCTATACATATTATTGTTATTAGTTTTTTCATTTTGTATTGTTTTAAGCCATTACAGCCTTTCGTTTTTTCTTTTTCTTTTTACCAGCAGCACCAAGATTCCACTTAGACCAACCTAAAAACATAGCTATTCTTTGCCAAGTTTCGTATTCTGACTTTGTAGCGTCGTTAATATTAGTTATTTTATTATATAATCTACTTGCAGGAACGTTTAAAGTACCTTCAATAATACTACTACCCATTTCAGCCATTAGCAATTTGTCACCGTTTTGAATATCTCTTTTATTATACTTGTACGTTGTTAAACCGCTGTATACTTTTCTAGATTTTATACCTATAGGTGGTGATAAGTTAAAAAACTCTATTAAAACATAAGCATAGTCAGCTCTGCCTTTTTTCTCTTTTTGTTCTTCAAATTCTAAAAACATATTCTTAGCTGTAGATGCTATAGCACCGTAAACACCTATACCTTTTAATGTAGTATCTAGCATAGAGTTTAACATTCTACCGCTTCTTTTATCTAACAACTCTTCGTCTTCGTCATCATCTAAAAATGGCAAAGCAAACAAGGCNTTTTGCAATGCTGTAAATATAAGGTTTTGAGCAAAGCCATAATACATTATTTTTGATATATTAGATTTAGCATCTCCTCTTCTATTAATTAAATCTAAAAAAGCTTTCTTTTGTAATCTAGTATACTGCATTGGTGTGTTACCAAAAGCTAATATTAACCTACCAAGCACGGACGCTTGTTGTTGTGAAATCATATCTGGCCTAGCAGACTGCTGAGTTGCTTCTGAAATTTCACCAAAATCTTTAAATGCTTTTTCTTCAGCTTCTTTTTTGCTAAAGCCTTCTTTCACATATGTGTTTGCTCTGTTTCTATAAAAACTTGCGCCACCAAGCGAGATTGCAAAACTATCTGCAATTTGTGTAGGTAAAAAACCTTTTTGTAATAAATAATTTGCCGCTGCTAAAGTTTTGTTTTTTGACTTACCAACTATTGCTACAAGCTCTGACGCGTTTAAATCTTGAGATAAACCGGACCTACGCTGTTTTAACATGTCAGAGTTAAACAAGAACAAAAAGTCTGACCAAAATTGTGGTTGATTTGCAAATGCTTTTCCAGCTGAAAGTATGTTGTTGTCTTTCCAGTTTATAAAGTTTACAGTAGATAATGTTTGTAGTATTGCAGATCTAGCATTAAAAAACATTGTAGTGGCAACTGATCCATTGACCCAGTTCATAAATTGATTAACAAGCTTGTTGTTACCAAAGTTTCTATTAGTACCGTTTTCCATACGCCAAAGCATATCGTTAAGTGCATCTCTAACATTTGCACCGTAAGCAGCTTCTATTTTGTTCATGTTTTCACCAACTAATTGACCACCTTGCCACTTACCAAATACTTTTTCTCTGTTTTCTTTAAACTCGCCTAAATATTCAGATCTTTTTATATCGTTGCTTAGCTTGTCTAAATCATATCTTATATTCATGTTGTCCCAGTTTTCTTCTGGCTTAACATAACCTTCTTTAACTCTTGATATTAAACCTACTTGCTCTGCAAAAGCCCTTAATTCTGGATCGTTTAAAACAATATCATTTAACTCTTGCAAGTCAGCGTTAGTTAAACCAGGTATATCGTAACCAGCCTTTGTCCACAAGTAAACTCTAACCGCATCTTCATATACAAAGTCGCCGCTTGGTACTTTTTTAGTTAGCTTTTTTCTAATCTCTTTGTTTTGCTTTATTAATTTTGTATAATCGTTTCTTATAAGTTGTTTAGCTTTGTTAACAAGGTTTATAGCTGTAGCGTAAGGATCTAACAATGCTTTTTTAAAAAAAGCCATATCTTGATCACCTTGTTTTCCTTTACCTATAAAGTTATATAACAAACCTACAAAATCTTCTGCTGATGGTGGTATAAAAAACCTCATCTTACCTCTTGATTTTCCTCTTTTTTGACCTTTAATTTTAGAAAAACGTTTTTCAGCTTTAATGCCTTTTTTTCTTTGTATCATTCTATTAAGCTTGTCGCTAAACTCTGAGCTTTCAGAAGATTTTGCAAGCTGAACTTTTGACTTTACATCAAATTGATTTAATACATCTTCAACAACTTGAACGTTTGCAAGGGCATCATCTGCAAAATATATATCATTATAACCATCAGCAACCTTATCTACTATCCAAAGAGCTTTTGCTTCTGGTGTAGAATTTGCTAATCCAGTTATGTTTTCAAAAGGTATTTCTAGGCCAACGCCTTTTAAAAATTCAAATATAGCAACGTTAGAGTTTTCTGGTCTTGCTGTTAATATGAATTGATCTTTAACTCCAAACTTTTTAGCTCTAGCCAGTGCCTTTTCAAAAAATGGACCCGTTGTTCCTTCAACAACCTTACTAAACTCTGAAAAATCATACACATAACCCTCGCTTAATAAATCCGCACCTACTTGAGCAAATTGTTCTGCTGTTAACTTACCTTTAACTCCTTCTGGCGTTGTAAATAACACGTTAGATTTACTACGAGCTAAAGTATCGTCAAAATCCCAAATACTTATACCTTTAACCTCGTTATCAAGCCTCATCTGTCTAGTTTTTTCAATAGCTCTTTGAAACTTTATAGACTCAGAACTTTGCGAAGGTGATACTTTTAGTTTTGTAATTTTTGTAAACTTTTCACCAAATTTAGTTTTTTTACCATCTAAACTTTCTATAATTCTTATTCTAGGATCACCAAACAATTTATTATCGTATAACCTACCCATGATACCAAGCATGTCTTCTAAAGATTTACCTTCTTGATAACCCATTTGAACTTGAAACTGCATACCCATAGTTTTTATAGCAGTGTCCATTGTTTTTGGTATTATGTTTACAACAAAATCTTCAAGTACAATGTCCATGTTTTTATTCCAAGTTTCTTTTGGTCCTTGTAGTATTTTAATAAACCTTAACATAGCTACGTGGTGCGGCTTAGCGTGATCATATTCTAATAATGAGCCAGCAAGACTAGTGTTTCCATCTAGCAATGATATAGCGTTGTCAGCTATACCGTAAACATACGCAGACCTTCTTGATGGAGATGTCATTTGACTACCAAAGCTGTATATTAATTGCGCAAAGTCCTTAGTATCGTAAGAATCTTTTTTATCATTAACTCTATCCATAGCAAAACCTAACATCCACTTGGTTACCTCTCTAGCTTGCATTGCCTGTGCTTTTCTACCTGAAAAATCAAAGCTACCACTTAGTATTTCTTCTATAACAGATTTAGATGTTTCTGCAAAAGACTTTGTAATGCCTAATCTTTTTTTAGTTATATTGTTTTGTTTAGTATCACCAAGCTTAAACAACGTTCCAGCATTGTTTACTAAAGCATTGAAATCACTAATACCATTTGTTACTTGCGATCTTTGTTTTCCTGATTTTTTGCTTTTATTTCTAATACCTACAAATTTTCCATCTTCAAATTTATAGCTATCATTTCCAGCTTGAGTTGCTCTAGCGTACATAGGCGCCATTAAAAACAACCACTCATAAGCCATTTTTTCAGTAAACTCTACCTCTTTACCATCTATAGTTATTTTGCTACCAATCAACTCCTCTAACGCAACAACTTGGCTTTGCAGGTGTTTTCTACCTCTTTTCATCATTCCTAACGTAAAGAAATCGTTTTTAGTAAATTTACCTTTTTTCTTTTTTAAACCTAAAGCTTCGTATATTTGTTTGTCGTTATACTCCTCCATTAAGTTTTCTTGTAAAAACTCAGGTAATGGTTGAATCAACATGCCTTGCTCTAAATAGTTCTTGTTCATTAAAGCATATTGCGTTAGCAATCCAGTTTTACCTAACAAATCGTTAGCAAACTCAACCCTTATTGACTTACCCTCTTTATCTTTTCCAAGTTTATCTCCGTATACTTCTTTAAATATTTTCTTAACTTCTTTATCAAAGTCTTTCACACCGTATACATGTAAACCTCTTCTATACATAAGAGTAGAAATTTGATTCAAACCTTGTGATATAGCCTCTTGTGCTTTTGTATTTCTTCTAAATGTTTTGCTTTCTGCATGCTTTGATAAACCATCTTCTAACGATGCTTGAAATCTAATATCTATATCGCCACTTTCAATATTAACTTCTCTCATAACTTGATTAGTCATGACTTGTCCTAGAATATTAAGTAATGATATTACAGACTGTTGATTAGCTCTACCTTCTCTAAAAGATTTACCATCAATAATACCTAACATATCAAGCATTAAAGCGGTATCTATAACAGGGTTTTTAAACCAAGGGAAATCATTACCGTATCTTTTAGTGCTTTTGTTGTAAAAAACTTTATATTTTGTTTTAGCAATACCAGTTGTTTTATAAGCTAGAGTATGACCTTCTGGTAATATAGCTGCAAAAAATTCAATACCTATCTTTCTTATTTCTTGTTGAGCTAACAACAACTCGTTGGTGCCTTTGTCAGCCTCTCTTCTTAAGTTTTTATCAGAGGGCTCGTATGGATATAATTTATTCTCATCAATACCAAAACGTTTTGCTATATATTTGTACAATATATTTGGCACTGTAGCATAAGTCATTTGTTCAAGACTTACAACAACACCATTTTTATCAGCAAAACCTAACTCTTGAAGTCTAGATATTCTTTGTTTTTCAGCTTCTTTTGTTTTAGCAGGTCCTTGTTTTATAAGATCCATACCTTCTTTAATGTCTGCTTTTACTTGCTTACGTATACCTAACTTTTCAGCAACGTTGTTTTTCTTTGTTACCTCTTCGTCGTCTTTTGATTTTTCGTTAACATCACCGGTTAGCTCTCGACCTTCTTCACTATCTATACTAACCCTTCCCTCAATAGCACCTTTTTTCTCTGCTTTTAATATTTGACCAAATCTTAATGGTAATAACGAATTCATATACGCGCCAAACTCAGTAATACTAGCATCGTATGTTCCGGCAAGCTTAGTTAATTGTTCGTAGTACCCAGATATAAATTGATCAGCAGTAACTCTTTTGTCAGCTTCAAGACCCATTATTTTAGGATTTGATGCTGCAAACATACCTAGCTTTATAGCCGCGCCCATGTTGTTACTTACTAACTCCATTTGTAATTCTGGAGATGCAACAATTTTACCATCTTTTTCTATACCCTCATCTAGTATTAGTTGTCTCAACCTAGAATTTTCAGCTACTATCTTTTTAGTTTCTTCTTTTAACCCAATATCGTTTGTAACTTTTTCTCTGTAAAAATCCTGTGAATCTGCTTCGGTAGCAGGTTTGCTTTCAACCTCTGCGTCAATCAAACCAACCTCTTGCTGTATTTTATACGCTTCTCTTTGATCTTCTGTTAAAGAAAAATTATCTTCTAAACCATTTTCAAAAACCTTTTTCATACTTTTACTAAACCTTCCTCTCTGAGCTTCTCTTGAGTAATCTCTAACAAAATCAATAAGGCTGTCAGCATCTTTAACAGTAATTTCTTTTCCTAAAAAGTCTCTACCCATTTGTCTAAAAAACCCTTTAAATTGATCAACAAAACTATTAGACAAACCTAAGTCTAAATTTTCTATTAACATTTCAGACATTACGGTAAACATTTCATCTGATCTTTGGTTTGTTATTCTACCGTTTTCATACTGTTGTACTTTTGCCAATACTCTTCTAGCTCCTTTATGACCTTTAGCTGCCCTTAACATTAGTTCTTCCCTTAAAACAAAAGACATTTTCTTCATCATCTCAGGGTTTTTAATCATAGTTTCCCTTAGTATAGCGTGGAAAAGTTCATGAGCACCAACAGCCATATTAAGACTGTCCATAGCCGCTTCTTCGTTTATCATTACAACATGTTTCTTAGATATGTCATCGTAATATATAATACCTGGGTTTGATGGACCTCCTTTTATTATGTCTAATTTTTGTGATTTAAGCTCTTTTCTTTTTTCAACAGATTCTTTTGTTAGTCTACCAGATTTTGTTCTAGGTAAGTTTTTTATTTGCTCATCTATCTTGTCGTTACTTTCTTTTCTTTGCTTGTTTGCAATTTCTACCGCGTTGTCAAAGTCTGCTTGACCTACTTTAATAAATTTAGCGCCTAACCCTTTAGCTAAATTTTTTGAAACTGCATTTATTTTTTGTAAAAGAGATCGTTGATAATCACCAATATTACTGCTTTCAATCTGCTCGTTTAAAGACTTGATTTTAGTGTCTAGTTCAGTCAATTGATTTTTAATCATTGACTTTTTATTATTTTTTAATAATTCTTTTTTTGTATTTTCTGCCTCTTGAACTTCAGCTAATAATTGAATTTGGTTATTTGTAACATAATCTGGACCAGCCATCAAAGCGTTTTGAATTTGCTCTGCTTTTTTTACAGTTGCTTTTAGTTGTTTTAATCTTTCGGTATTGTCTTTTATAACTTGCTTGTAGTATTTAGATCCAGTGTCATTTTTCTTAGCAGCTTCCAAAACACCTTCAACTGCCTCTACTTCCATGTCTAAAGTTTCCAGTATAGCGTCAGCATGTTCTCTATAACCGCTGTTTATCCAAGCCTCAACTTCTCTTTTTGTTTTTACACCACTTACAGTTCCAAACACCCCAGAAACTAAAGTTGTACCTATTATTAATTGTTCTATTGTTTTTATATCTAATATTTCAGGCGAGTGATCTGATATAAAGCTCATTTTAGCAACATCTTGTAAACCAACGTCTAACCCTTCTTCAAATATTTCCTTTCCAAAATTTTTTAATGATTGTGAAAAAACAACTTGCTTTGCTTTATTTCTTGCAATTTCGCCAACTGTTTTATCTGCTTTTAACAAGCCCTTAACAGCTTTTTTCAAAATACCCCTACCAGCAGCGCTTTCAAACCACAGGTAATCTGGCATTATCGCTTGTGATAAACCAGTTGCTAAAGACATAAACGATCCTAAAGCAAGAGCATCACCATAACCTAAACCTTGAGATGTTGCCCAAGCCGTGTTTTGATTCATTTGAGTCTTGTAGGTAATATTAACCATTCTTAAATTTCTAACAGCTTGGTTAGTCATTTTAATGTTTGGGCTTAAACTACCAATAATACCTTTTGCGCTTCTTGCTGTTCTTGGTACAGCTGCTATACCCAAGTATTTCCAAGTGAACTTGTTAAACGCTCCAGATTTACTAACAAGATCAGCGGTTCTACCACTACCCATTTTACCAAATGATTTTAATTTTTTACCGCCTTTACCAACATTTGCTAAACCTGGTCTCATATTAACGCCAACCTTTTTCATTAAGGATCTTTTTGACCCTGCAATTAAAACAAGTGGATATGCTAGCATTTCAGATGTAAGTTTAGCTGTTTTGTACAAAGAACCATTGTCCGACTTTCCAAACCAAGTGCCTTTATTTTTTGGGTCGTAAAACTGAGAGTCTTCTTCTTGTGACACTGGTATTAAATTAGAAACTTTACCACCACGTATCATGTTTTGAAACACGAGGTCAAAGTTACTACCAGCTCCAAGGTCTCTTCCAGCCATTTTATCAACAACAGCGCCAGCTCCTAAAACACCTAGCTGATAACTAAAAGTTGCTAAATCTGCGACCATACCAGCTACAGGAGAAACAAAAGCCGCTATAACATCAGCTGTTTTAGCTAAAAAATTATCTTTACCTAAAACATCTCTTAAGCTTTCTTGCCATTCCCTACTTGATGCGTTCCACTCTTTAAATGACTGATCAAAAACAGGCATGCCATCTACTATTTGATAAGATAAATCAACTTGATTTTTCTCTGATTTTGCTTTAAAAATATCAATTTTTTTATTATACTCTTCTAAATCAATTTCATAAACAGCTTTCTGCTTGTTGTACATGGCTAGCTCAGTATCAAACTCTTTTACTTTGTCTTGAAAACTAACATACTCTTCAACGTCTTCAGGGTACCATTGCTCTCTGTTTATGTTACCAATAACATTATACCTAAATGTACCTCTTGAAAAAATATTATCTCTTTCTTCTGTAAGTTCTTGTGATTTTTTTTCTATGTTTTCTGAAAGAGTTTTTTGAACAATAGTTTTATCGTCCATAACTTTTTTATCTAACATTAAAGCATCGTAATCTTCTCCTAACTCTTCCTGCCTTCTATTATAAATTGAAATACGAGCATTGTCAATTATTCTTTCTTTATTTGTTTTTGACATGCCAGGTAAAACCTCACTAAGAAAAAACATTCTATCTTCAGCATTAAGTCTTAAAATATCTTCTTCTCCTAGCTGCTTGAGAACTTCCATTCTCATTTCTTCCCTTATACCTTCGTTTGGGTCGTAATCACCATCGTAAACAGTTTTGATAGCAGTGTCTAATCTTTGTAATTCACCTCTTTTGTAAGCGGTTAAATCATCATCTTTGTATTTTTCAGATACACTGTTCCACTTTGATTGCGATAGACTAGGGTTATTTTCTGCAAACCATTTTTGATACTCTTCTTTTGATTGAAAAAACTCGTTTGGTGCTCTACCAGCATCAACAGATAAATCTTGAAGTATTCTTCTATTTCTTTTTTTATCTATATCTGTTAATTCGTCTTTTAACTTGTTGTAGTTGTGAGTAGGTGGTTTAACATATATTTTACCTGAGTTTTCTAATTCTTTGTCTACGTCTTTAACAAGCTTTATTTTTTTTTGCTCTTGCTCTTTTTTTATTTTTTCATTTTTTATTCTATCGCTTTCTGTTTGAACAATTTCGGCGTCACCCCTAAGTACTTGTTTGCTTTTTTCTTTAATTTTTAACTTTTCCTCATCGCTTAAGTTTAAAGAATCAGCCCTGTTTTTTATAGAACCAGGGTCTTCATTGTTTTCTGGAGTTTGTGTTTCTTCAATTTCAACTACACTGTCTAGTATATACTGAGGAACTAAGCTATCTTTATATGTTTCAGTGTAAAGATTTCTTTTTTTCATTTGTATATCACTACCACCTTCAAGACTAGCAATTTTATTAAAAGAACTTTTAGGATCAAACACAGCACTGCTAACCTGAGTGTTGTAAACTTCTTTCCAACCTTCAGCTCTTTTTCCAAATAAAACGTCTTTTGGGTGTTTTTCGTACGCTTTAAAATCCCTGTGACCTTCTGGGTAAAACGCTTGCCATCTAGAACCACCAAGTTTATATTGTTGGTTGGCATTTGGGTGCGGTTCTTGCTCCCCAGTCTCTTTGTTAGTTTTAGTAGCTGGATACGTGTATGTTTTTAAATCAGACTCTCCAAAAACATCTTCAAAATTACCACCTAAAATATGGTCTAAATCACCATCCATGTGAAGAGTGGCTATAACGGCTTTCATTTGAGTGTTCAAGTCGTTTGACCAAGCATCAACATTGTATTTTTCAAGAATTTCATTTCTTGTTGTACCAGTATATTGACCCATACCAAAAGCACTTGAGTCACGACCACCTTGATTAAAACCACCGTAGTTAACAATACCGTCTGAAGTCTTGTCTGACTCGTAGTTCATTAGCTGATGCATAAACCATTGAACATTTTCGTTGTCTAAATAACTATTGTATTCTTCTTCTTGAATTTTATCTGGCATTAAATATAATTTTTAAAAAGCAGTTGTTGAACCAAAATAAATTTTAACTTTTCTTTTAAATCGTTCTATATCAGAACTTTTATCTATTACTTCTTTAACTTCGTATTCTTTGGTTGAGTTATTATAAACCATTATACTAAAGTCTCCATCTTCATTAACTTCCATTTTCATGTTACCACCTTCTCCAACTACTGAACTAACATCAAATCTCATTTGATTACCACCTTCTGGGCCAATAACAGATCCTGGAGGTTCAGTTATTTGTGAGCCGCCTTCACTAGAAACACCATCAACACTAGGAGAAAAAGCGTTGTCAACCATATTATCTATGCTAGTGCTTAATCTACCAGCTTGCGTATTGTCTTTGTAATTAGCTTGACCGTTTTCGTACTGCTTGTTAAACTTCATTTGATAGTAATTTGTAACTTCTTCTTTAAGTTTTTTGTGATCAAAATTAGGACCTTGCCTAGCCCATTCCATTTTGTCGTCTGGGTGCGATTCCGACCAATGTTCAACGAATGTTTTACCACCAGAGATATGTAAATGATTATCCCAAGCCATTGTTACAAGTGTTGACTTGTCATTA
>JGI24005J15628_10001670_pt1 | contig 11757 bp, 21 predicted proteins | sample LinPmetageLP40_FD_15628 | JGI IMG/M metagenome (IMG submission 15628)
AATGTGAGCTTCAGGATCAGGAGAAGAAAGAACATGAAAGTTAAAACCTAATTGATCTTTTCCTTCATCAACTTGAATAGACGCAAATTTAATTACCGTCTCCGGAAAAGCACCAGTCAAAATACGGCATGACCAGTGTTCATCGTTTTCTTCATGAAGCATCAATTCATAGTCTATACCTTCTTTCATTCTGGACTCGGCAATGGCGAAGTTGCAACTGAATCGTTATAATCACCGTTTTTGTAATATTTTCTAATTGCAATTTCTTTTGTAAGCATATTATTTTTCCAACGATAAGTTATAATTTCTCTTCGAATAACGCCTTCTAAATCTTCACCAAATTTTGATGTAAATGGTCCTTCATTCATGATATTTTACCCATTAATTCGTTTGCTGACTCAGGATTCTGAATCAATTGTTTACGAGCTTCGTTTAATCTTTCAAGTCTTTTTTTAATTGAACGATCTGTATTTTTTTTATTTTCCCAGAATTTAATTTCTTGATCAAGTAAATCAATTCCAAGAGTCATGGCTCTTACGTCTTTTACCACACTTCTGCTCCATTTCATTGTTTTATGTCCTCTTATTAATTGATATGGCTCTTTTTGCATTATTCTATTTCTTCAAAATCAATTGTTGCTTTACCACCGATTTTATAAACATCTGTAAGATAATCTTTGAAGTTTGTATCAGCAAAGATTGGTTTCCAGAACTCTTCTTCTAAAGTTTGAGCTTCTCGTACTTTAGGCTCAAGTAATTCACCAGTTTCTTGATTGACTCTACAATACCAACCGTTAGATGGCTTTGCAACGTATTTACCTTGCATAGCAATGTCAAGCAAGCCAGACCACTTTTGTACTCCACCTTGCCAGCTGACACTGATAGGTATCTTAGACTTTTCTTTAACAAAACGAGATTTCTCAACGTTGATTACAAAGTCATAACCAACGACATCAGTACCTTTTTTGTTTTGTCTTCGTCCTAAGATCCAGATGTTATCAGCTGAATAATAGATACCTGTGCCGCCTGACACAATAGCTTTAGGGAATAAACCAATTTCTTGGTATGTATGATTAACTGCCACTAATGGAATATTTTTCATATTCAAATATGGTGTGCACATACGAAACAAACCTTTTAACGCTTTAGCACGTGACATATCAGCCACAGACTTTTCGTTTATAGCATCTTCCATTTCTTTCTTAGAGGCAAGGTTACCAATTGAATCGATCACAATGATAACTTTATCTTCACGACTTAAACCTTCCAATTGGCCAACAATATCAAATTTGAGTTCTTCAACATTTGTAATTGGAGTATGAAGTACTCGAGTCGTGTCAATTTCAAATTGCTCAAAATATTGTTGAGGTGAACCAAACTCTGAATCATAAAATAGCAATACTGAATCTTTATATTTTTTTAAATAAGCACTTGCCATAATCAAAGCAAATGAAGTTTTAAAATGTTTAGAAGGTCCAGCAAGTACTGTTAGACCTGGTGCTAAACCACCATCGACTTCACCAGATAACGCAATGTTTATCATTGGTGTATCAGTTGAAATCATATCTTTATCGTTAAAGAACTTCGAATCAGCTAGGATTTCAGTTGCCTTGACTTTCGAATTCTTTTTTAATTTATCCATAATGGACATATACATCTCCTTTAATCAAATATAGTATATTATACCATAAATTCATCTAATTGTACACTACTATTTTCACTTGTAATACATTCTCTTCTGTTATCTTGAGACATATAATCTTGTTGCCAAAGTTGATTGTCTAATCTTCCTTCAACAAAAGCAACTGCTTGTTTAGCCATATCTTGCGCTGTAGTGACTGGCACGTTTTGGCATATGTGATTTAAATTTTTACGTCCTCCTTGAAGAATAAAATCGTCTGGCATTTTCATTAATGAAAGACATTCACGAATCGTAAGAAAACGATCTTCCCACGGATGTGTTAGTTGAGTTGGCCTATGACCAACAAAAGCACCAATGTGATCTTTTGGAACTTCTATATTGTGCCACATAATATTACCTCCTGATTGAAGTTTATCATGTTTTCTTATACATTTATCTGCGTCTTTGTCAAATCCTTTTTGTCTCATCCAATCAGCTGCTTTTACAAAAGAATCATTTTTGTAAATCCATTCAAGTGGATTAGTTGTTTTATCAATACTTGATGCAAACTGCCTATGAGTTTTATTTAATTTTTCTAAAACATATGCGTAGTATGGATTTTGACTTGGTACAGCATCGTTCGTAAGTACATTCATAGGATCATCTGGATTTCTTTTAACATCACAAATAGCATCTTCTATTTTTTCATGCTTACGATTTATATATTCAAGTTGAGGAACTTTATCGCCTTTCCAGAAAAAATAAAATGTTCTATCTCTTACTTGAGAAAGCCCATGGAGTAAACTTTTTGTTTTAAATATTGAAAAAGTGTATCCGTGCTTTTGTCCAATTTTTCGTAAATCTTTGACAATTGGTTCTCCCATCTTGCTAGCCAGTCTTGGTGCGTTTTCTCCCCAAAAAACTTTGGGTGAGACAGAACCAAGTATATACTCTGCACTAGTACGCATCCAATCGTTTGTAGTAGATTCAGAGTTACTAGTAGGACTGAGACTAGACAAACCAGCACAAGGACAGACAGTGTTAACAATATCAACAGACTTAATATCAGGAAGCTTATCGCCGTTGAGAAGATGATAGGGAACTTCGTTTTTATAATATTCCAATAGGTGTTTATCGTTTGCTTCAAATTCTTCATAGGATAAAATGTACTCAGGCCTTTTCCCAAGTACGTTTTGCATTGCGATAGTTTCTCCGCCAATGAGTGGTACAATACTTGCATAATTAGTCATATTTCACTTTCTGTTCTTTTTCACGATCATCTAAATCGTATTGTTTTCTATATTTATTATTAGATTTAATTACTTCATCAAGAACAGTAAGTTCACCTTGACTAAAAGCTGAAAATGCTTTTGTATCTTTTGGAAAACAAGCGCCACCATAACCTTTACGACCGTCTGGCCCTGGAACTTGAGTATGACTATGTCCAATACGTGGATCTGAACCTAATGCATTTACAATCACATTATATTTACCACCGTATTGATCTACTACATCTTTAAATTGATTCATCCAAAGAACTTTAGTTGCAAGAAAAGAATTGATTCCGTACTTTACAAATGCAGCTTCTTTTGCAGTCATATGATATACTGGACAAGGTGTACATTGAGAATGATTTTCGTATAAATCTAAAACCATATTAGTATATTTTCTTTTTCCACCAAGAACATGCATTGGAGGATTAATAAAATCGTGCAGTGCGTTCTTTTCAGTTAAAAACTCTGGATTAAAAACTACCATTTCGTTAACGGTGTATAAACATTCAACTACGTCTGGTGTAGTAGTTGATTTAATTACGATTGGACAATTAAAATAAGCAAGATCATCAACTACTTTATTTACGATCGAAGCATCTATTTTGCCGTCTTTTCCAAAAGGTGTAGGCACTGCAACAAAAGCTGCATCTAATTCTACTTTGCCTTTAAGCTCTTCAATCGTTGTTCCATATATTGGATCAACAATATGTTTTGTAACTAAACGCGTAGAAAAGCCATGATCAACAGCTTTCCCTACATACCCATGACCAATGATAGCAATATTAATTGACATTGTAATAATCCTTATACCAGTTTACGAAATTAGCTACGCCTTCTTCAATCGGTGTTTTAGGTTTCCATCCTAAATTTCTTAACTTAGTAGTGTCAGACCATGTTGATTGAGTGTCAGCAGGGTGCATTGGAACTAATTCACGAATTGCTTTACGATCAAGATTTTTTTCAATGTGATCGACAAAATCAACTAACTGAACTTGATCTCCATAACCAATATTATAGATTTCGTTTATATCTTCACTCAATATAATTCTATCGATAACTACGTTAATACCTTCTACAATATCTTCAACGTAAGTAAAATCGCGAATCATATCGCCGAAATTATATAATTCAATTGGATTGCCTTTTACAATATTATTTGTAAAATCAAATAATGCCATATCAGGTCTACCCCATGGACCGTACACTGTAAAGAAGCGTAAGCCAATTGTTGAATTAATTTTTGATGATATCATTTGCGCTTCATTTGTAGCTTTAGAATATCCGTATGGGTTTTTTGCTACACCTAACTTTTCATCTTCGTTCCATGGAAGAGTATTACCAGCCATAACACATGAAGTTGACGCATAGATAACTTTATCTACACATGCTATATTACAAGCTGAAATTAAATTATGTGTACCGACAATATTGTTTTGAATATAATCATCTGGACAATCTAAAGAATGTCTAACACCAGCATAGGCTGCTAAATGTACAACAACATCTGGTTTGTGATCTCGCATAAAATCAATTAATTTTTTTCTATTGCATAAATCAACTTCTCGAACATCAATACCAAAGTCTTTAAATAAAATATCCGCTCTATCTCTTTTGAGTGTTGGATCGTAATAATTATTAAAATTATCAAAAGCAATTACGTTGTGCCCTTCGTTATACAACTTAGATGCGAGATGAAACGCAATAAAACCTGCTCCGCCTGTAATACATATTTTAGCCATTTAAGACCTCCGCTAATTCTTGTTTTGTTATATCTCTATTTAGTGGGTGATTATCTAAGAAGTTTTCACGTTGCGCATTTGCTTTGTTCCATAGCTGCTGATCATTCATTTCTTCAATTTCTGCTGGAGTAACAAGGAATTCTTCTCCATAAACTTTACCTTCTTCAGGATCGCATATTGTAATTGATCGAGCTTCAACACATTGTAACACTCGAGTTCTCCACCAACCAGATCCAGAATGATCGTATGCTGGCATTAGGTTACCCCATGTGGTTTCATATTCTTGTACCATTTTATCTTCAGTTAATCTTTCAGTTTTATATGCTCCACGCTGAGCACCATAAATTCTTGTTTCCCAGTTTAATTCTAATTTATCAAGCCATTTACGAGTTTTAGTTTGTACTAACGAACTAAATATCCATGCTTTTGATTTCTTTTCTGAAGATGGAGCTTCAGGGCCACCGAAGAAATTGTCGAGTCCACCTGATTCTAATCCATAATTGTTTTCATGAGAACGATTAAGATGATATGGATTAGGATTAAAACCATAAACAAGTTCTTGTGGATAATCCATTAGCTTACTTAAATCACCACCAGAAAAAGCACACATTAAAATTTTATTTTTCTTTTCAGCAACCATATCGATTGCATCAATATACGCTTGGTGATACTTCTTCACTTGATTTACATCTTTGACTGTATGATACTGATCAAGAATATGACCACGGTATGCAGAGTCAGGACGTTCTTTTAAAGCTTTGCCATATCCAATTACACCATTCCAAATATCTTTAACTTGCCAATCATCAAAACCAAGTATAGCATCTGGTCTTTGACTTAACGCCCATAGGCCGTCAAAGATGCGTTGACAAAAACCATTAGGACTATGTAGATATACAATCACATGATCGTAATGAGATATATCTTCTCCGGGTTGAACATGTCTTTGTTCAACTTCGAAGTTTAAATCTTCTAAACAACGTGTTAAACCGTAGTGGCATAGAATTACGCCAATACGTTTTTTTAAGTAACCGTCATAACGAGTTTGTTCATGGTTCATACCAGTCACTAATATTTTTTTCATATTATATTTCCTGTTGTAGACCAGCCCAAGGTCGTTTTGAGAAAGCTTTATCCCAAACTGCGATATGCGCTTTTTTACAATTTTCAATCTTAATGTCAAATTCTGACATTTTAGATATATTTTCTGGATTGTCAAAAAATAATATTCTATCGTTTTGAGTTTCTAAAGAACGAAACTCGTCAAAGATTTCTTGTAGTTTAGATGGTCTGTTATATTGGTCGTTTATAATCATAATATTTCCTCTCAATGTTTCATTATAATAAGTATATTATATCATGTTTAGGTAAGTTTGTAAACCTTTAATTACACTTTTTTCATATTTTTTATCGTTAAGATTCCTGTTCAACGGACTAGGATGAGGAAGCTCATAAAAATTATAACCTATTTTGTTAGTATAATGTTTCACTTCTTTACCTAAAGTTATAACTTTCCTATAGTTTTTTACCATTTCATGAAATAATGTTTTATTAATTTCAAGGTTTTTGATAGACAGGGAGCTAGAGGGCTGAAGATTCGTAAAGCTGTATATTCCTACATCACATGCATCGAGCCAACGATCTAGTCTTTTTAAGGTTGGATTGCCTTCTCTCACTTTAGATGAAGGACTTGGACTATGTCCTATGATTAGAAGCTCAGATGAATTCATATGTAACTCCCGCTTCTATAAACATTTTTTCGGTATTTTTCCACGACTCTTTCCATCGAGGCGGAGTTTCATTTTTATTCATAATAACTCTTTTTATTCCAACTTGAATTATACCTTTAGCGCATTCAGAACAAGCTGGAAGTCCGTGCACGTATAAAGTCGAGTCATTCAAAGAAACACCATTGTAAGATGCATTATATATGACATTCATTTCTGCGTGGACTACCAGCTTGTATTTTTCCTCTCGGTTATCATAACGATCAAGTGAGTCTTCAATACCTCGAGGAAAACCGTTATAGCCTTGCGCTAGGATTTGACCTTGTGCTCCTACCGCAACAGCTCCAATTTTTTTGGATGGATCTTTAGACCAGTTTGCAATGTGCGCAGCAAGTTCTAAAAATCTTTTATCCCATTTATTTGACAAGATCAAAATGCTTTTCATATACATGCAAGTTTTGAACTTGCCAAGTTATATTACCAATTGAAATTTGACTATCTTCATATAACGAATGAAAGTCATTATAATCTTTTATTAATTGTTTTAAAACATAAAGCTGCCAAGCATAGTCATTCTTATATCCGAACACGACATCGTTTGAGCGCATTTGAACCACTGCGTGTAGCTTACTGTCGCGAATGTAATAAGTAACGGCATTAGTACATATAAAATCGTTTTTACCATTTTCTTCATAGTCCAACCATATTGATGGTCTTTGGTATATCATAGAAGCTCGACGGCTGTCTTTGTTTCTAATCAGCTCATCGAGTACCATACCATATTGCTGAAAGTATTTATCAGAATAAATCAGCAGACCATAGTTTGAATTTATTTCACCATATTTATTTGCGCTATATTTCCATGCTAAGGGAGGTTCACGATCACCACTATAAATGTCATTAATATTAGGGCTGTGAGACATATACCAGAGTATTTCTGCATTAATGTACTCCTCGTTTGGAACTCCGAAGATGGAAGGTTCGTCTGCGCTAAATGAACTGCCAAGCATTTCAATTGTACGTTGCCCAGTTTTGTCGGTTGTGAATCTTTCATCTTTTAACTCCTTTATAAAATAGTTTCGAATATCACTTACTTGCATTTTGTACTCTTTCTCTTAAACCACTAGTTGAAAACCTGTGATCTCTTTTATTAAAATATAAATCGATATCGCGTGCTTTACAAATATCTCTACCTGTAAAATCTTTATCGCGATATTCTACACCAAGAATTCTTGTATCGATTTTTCTCATTTGTAATATATCTTCAAGATCTAATTCGCTGAGATATGGTATGATCTCATCTACAAATCTAACAGCTTGAAGCTGGGTGTATCGTTCTACAATACTTTGAACTGGTTTATTCTTTTCAGCGCGATCAATGCTTGGATCGATTTGCAATGCGCAAATAAGATAATCACATTGAGCTTTCGCATCACGTAACATTTCAACGTGGCCAGCATGTAGTAAATCAAATGTTGATGCAGTTAAACCTATTCTCATTTTTTCCAACTCATCTTTTCTTCAATAGCAAATTTACAACCATCAGTATAATCACGATCTTCTTCAGACATAACAGGCCAAAATTTAGTTATCGTTTTAATGTGTTTTTCAACAACTTCAGGTTGGTTAAGATGATAGTCATCTTCCATCCATCTTTGAAGAATATCCATTCTCTCAGTAATCTTTTTCTTGACATCAGACATTAATGACTACGCTTTCCATCAAATACACAAACAAAATAACAACCATCTGGTCCTGCGTGTACACGATGAAACCAACCGTCTTGAACTAATACTATATCTCCTTCATTAACATACTGATCGTGGTGTTTACCGTTTGTATCGATAAGTTCCATTTCGCCATAACCTTTTATAAAATGATAGACTTCTTCTTGTCCAGGATGCGAGTGACCTCCAGTAGATTTTTTAGACTTAAGGTCAGTGCTACTCAACACAAGGTTGTTTAGAGTCTTATTATCTTTAACAACGTATCTATCGTCGTCTTTTATAACGTCTCCGCCAATATCATTGACTGCAACTCTCATTAAGACACCTGCATAGCTACGTAGATAAGAACTCCGAGGATACTAAAATTAATTACCATATTAATATAATTTGGATTTGGATTCATTATTTACTCCTTGGTCTATTTAAAAAATCACGATCTGGATGTTGGCCTTCCATTTTGCCATTAAGATATGAAGCAAAGAAAGTTGCGTAATTAATTAAATCAATACATGAATCTTCGATAGACTCAAAATTTTGTTTGTAATTAGGATCACCTTCCATTGCTTCGATGACAGATTGCATACGAAGAATTTTAGCATGCATTGTATCTAAAATAGTATTACAGCCGTGTACATAATAATCAGCTTGTTTAATTCTAGAGTTTGGGTTTTGATAATCATTTGATTTTTTTATTTGTATATCAGCTGCGCGTTTTAAAACTTGCAAAGAATACTTTTCGTTAGACTGTTTCATATTATTTCTTTCCATGCTTTTTCAAAAGTTTCTTCAGTGTTCGGCATACGTTCGTTATTACCCCAAAGCCTATGAGTGTAACTATCAACCATTCTTGTAACGTCTCTTTGACTCCAGTTATCTGGAATCACATGACCTTTTACTGCATAAAATATTTTATTTGCTTCTTTTTTAGTTAACTGCATATAGATTTCCTCTTACTTTTTTATTATTATTATACCATACTTTTGTTGAAAAGTAAACAACTATTTTAATAAAGTGGTTCAAATAAAAAATGTTTATTTTTATCATAATATCTCATACTTTCGGCATCTATCCAAAACCTTAGCGTTTGTTGATCATTTGTTACCCAACTTTTCCATTCATTTTGAGCATGCAAACTTACAAAAAATCTATAACAAAAGATATGTTTATGTTGTCGTAATATTTTTTCTATTCTTTCGTATTCTAAAGACCAACCTAAATAATTTCTAAGTTTATGGTCTATTTCTACTATCAAAGGAGCTTTTACTGAAACTAGTTCTTCTAAAATAGTATAAAAATAATCTACATTCCATAAAGGTTTAAGTTCACCTTTATTAAATTCATTCGAAAAATGAAGAGTTCTTATACGATTTAACGGTCTTTTCTTATATCTTTCAATAAAAGGTTTGTAATCTTTTAAAGCCCATATTGGATTTCCTCCAATTTTTATATCTAAAAAATCAAAGTGCTCATCTGTTTCGAAAAAATCATGTACAACACTTTCATTGTTTGTTGAGCTTTCATCATAACAATTTTCTTGTATCAAAAATTTAACAGTACTAGTTCTAATGCAAAACTTTTTCATTATTCTGGATAACGATAACTTATAATTTTTTTAAATATATCTTTCATTACCGCAAGTTCACCTTCTTCAAATTTAGTAAGACCACCATCATTTGGTGTGACTGCTTCAAGTCTATTGATCTCGTCAAACAAGTACATTTTTATTTTTTTTAATCTGTATTCATGATTAATCATTATTTAATTCCTTGTTCTTTAGCCGCAGATAAGATGACTGGCGTTAACAATGTTTCCATTTCTTCTTCAACTTGTTTCCAACGGGTTGCAGTAACAGGATACGAATATCTTGAAGTATTGATTGGAACAAAACCAAAGAAAGATTTAAATTCAGATCTTCTATTCATAAGAGCATTATTAAAGAGATCATACAATAAGTTTTGAGATTTTCTAAACTTTTCTAATTGTTTATTCTTTGATCTTGAAAATTGGACTCTACCTTGTAAAGGTAGGAGCTCGTTTAGCTGATCAGCTAAATTTTTGAAACCTGAATTAATTCCCCAGTCATTTGTAAATAATTCTAATTGTGACATTTTGTTTTCCTTTTTTCATTTTAATAAGTATATTATATCATGTTTCTTATCATTTGTAAACAAAAAAGTGAGCAAAAATAAAATTAAATGATGAACTTGTTAAACATATTTTCTTTCAACTTCGTCCCAATTATATTCTCCAAAGAAACGATAATCGCCTGTTTTTGGATTTCCTATAAACATATAAACAATATCAGGGAAATTTCTCCAACCTTCTTTATAAGGATAAAACTTGCTTTTTTCAGTTTTATTAGCTGCGCATTCGTNAAGCTTTNCATTTACACGACTTTCATCTGGAACAGTTTTTATTTCTACTTCTTTTTTAGTTTTGGGATGTAATAGATCTTTATATTCTCTAAGGTCATCAATAAAACTACATTCTTGTATTAACCTGCATTCAGGCGCATGGCCATATTTAACACTTTTAAGCACTTCATCATATGATCTTCCTCTTCGAGGACCTTCTTTTCCAAAAATGCTTTTAGCTTCTGTACGAGCTCGTGTTAAGTAAAAGTCTTGATTTAAATCTTTTACATTAAATTTTTTTATATACGTATTCAAGTGCACGATCTGCCTCCTTATCAAGTGGACGGTTTTTATACCAATTACCATTGTCTTCATCGAATTGACGACACAGCTGAGATATTTCAGCAGGTGTAATTGGATATTTTCTACGAACTGCATTACCTGCAGCCGCAATCATAATAGCATACATTTTAGCATACCAACCAGTTTTACTAATGGTTGTGTATTCAACTGCAAGCTGCTTAGGCCAAAATGGACAATCATGATACGATGACCATTCAAAATTTGCATCTAATTTATCTTTACGATATTTTGTTATTTCATTCTGAATTGCTTCAGGTAATCTATCGAAAAAACTATTTAAGTTTGCCTTTTGCGGCATTTCGTGTTTTGCCATTAACCGTGAAGGTATAATAGAATCACCGTCAGTATGGCTGAATATAAAGTTGTCAGCGTTAGCATATTTGCCTGGGATGTAGTACATACGAGATAAATCTTTAGTTTGTCTATCTCCGAGATCTCCGAGTTCTGTTTGGAGTGCGTACCAAAACTTTTTAATGTCGTCTCTTTCAACTGGTTCTGTAAGAGGAAAGACGAGACGAAACTTTGGTTGATCACTTTTTGAACTTGCAGTGCTATAACACACGAAACGATAGGCAGAAAAACGTTTAACCAAATCATCTTTTAATTCTCCTTCTGGGGTATAATCGTCAACATCAACACAACACCAACTTGACCATTCAATAACATTATCGTTTGATCGAGTAGTGTTTTCTTTGTAAATAGCTGGAGACATAAGCATAGCCGCTTTTTTAGTCTCAAATGGCTTTTCAGATAACTCATAGAGAGTTTCTTCAAAAGCATCAAAGTCTTTTGCATCAATTCTTTTATCCGTTTTATTATCGAATATATTATTAAAAAGAGTCAGAGATATTGCCATGATTACCTTCGTGTGATGGAGCTTTCCAATCTTTAGGCTTTACCAAATCTGGTAAACCAAGTGGATTAGGTCTTCCTTTTTTAATACCAACTTCTTT
>JGI24005J15628_10001671_pt1 | contig 11753 bp, 9 predicted proteins | sample LinPmetageLP40_FD_15628 | JGI IMG/M metagenome (IMG submission 15628)
GTGAGGTGACAATTTGGTGAGGTGACAATTTGGTGAGGTGACAATTTGGTGAGGTGACAATTTGGTGAGGTGACAATTTGAAGATCAAAAAAATTAATTCATTAATTCATTCCTCATTAACCATTAACTCATTCGCTAATTTACTCATTCGCTAATTCGCTAATTTACTCATTCGCTAATTATCTCATTAATTCATTAGCTCATTATCAAATCAATATTCTTTACTATTTTGCAGGTTACAAAATTACCCTATGAAGAACATCGATTTTAAGAAAAACATACTTCCTCACCTCATTGCACTAATCATCTTTTTTGTGATTAGCGTCCTGTTTTACAGCCCTCTGATCTTTGAATCTAAAACGTTGGGACTACATGATGTACAACAAGGTCTAGGAGGCGGGCATGAAGCGAGCGAGTTTAGAGCCACCACTGGAGAAGAGGCTTTGTGGACCAATTCCATGTTTGGAGGTATGCCCACTTACCTGATCAATACACGATGGGGAGACACTGCTATGTGGTACACTGTCAAAGTTCTAGGAATGGGACTTCCCAGCCCTGCTAGCTTGACACTCATCTCTATGATTTGCTTCTACTTATTGCTCATCATTGCAGGTGCACGCTCATGGATTGCGATCCTTGGTGCTATAGGTTTTGGCCTGTCATCTTTTCTGATGATTAGTATTGGAGCTGGTCACATATGGAAAATTCGCGCAATTGCATTTGCTCCACTTGTCATAGCCGGGTTCTATCTTCTTTTTGAAAAGAAAAATCTCCTATGGGGGTTTATACTTTCTGCACTTGGGCTTTCTCTAGAAATCTGGAGCAATCACCTACAGATCACCTACTACCTGATGTTGCTTTTATTGATCTATGGAGCGAGTATGCTATACTATGCCATCAAAGACAAAACTTATAAAGAGTTGCTCATCAATATTGGTGTGGCTCTGCTGGCAGTGCTTCTTGCGGTTGCGGTCAATCTAGATCGACTCTGGAGCACTTATGAGTACGGAAAATATTCTACCAGAGGAAAAACAGAATTGACAGTTGATAACAATGCTGTAGAAAGTGGACTTGACAGAAGCTATGTATTTCATTGGAGCAGTGGCATTGCAGAATCATTCACGCTACTGGTGCCCTATTTTTATGGTGGAGGTAGCCAAGAATCCCTAGATGAAGATTCCGCAGTGGCCAAAGCTCTACAGCAACAAGGTGCCAGCCGTGCCCAGATTAGGCAAACAATAGAAACCATGCCTACTTATTGGGGTGATCAACCAGGAACTGGAGGGCCTATTTACGCAGGTGCGATCATATGCTTCTTTTTTGTGTTAGGTATCGTGCTGTTAAGCCCTCGCCAAAAAACATGGTTGATCTTGGGGACCGTTTTCTCACTCATGCTTGCTTGGGGAAGCAACTTCTCCTCATTTAATTACTTGATGTATGATGTGTTTCCTGGGTACAATAAGTTTAGAGCAGTGTCTATGGCCATTACCATTGCACTGATTACGATGCCATTCCTTGGNGCATTGGGATTAGAAAAACTATTCAGTACAGGCCTCAACCCAAAGACGCAGAAACAATTGTTGATCGCATTTGGAGCAACTGGAGGTTTAAGTTTGTTATTGGTCATTTTCGCAGGAATGTTCAGCTATGAGGGTGCTGTAGATGGACAATTACCAGAATGGTTAATATCTGCCATTCGAGCAGATCGTCAAAGTTTGTTGAGAGGTGACGCTTTGAGATCCTTCTTATTAATAGCCGTTAGTGGTGGCGTGATTTTCCTTATGTTAAAAGAGAAGTTGACCACTATACTTGGAGCAGGTCTATTGACTTTATTCATGTTTTTCGATCATTTCGTTGTGGACAAGCGATATCTCAATAGTACTAACTTTACCAAAAACGCCAATAGAACTTTCTTCGCTGCAAATAATGCTGACAAAAAAATCAAAAAAGATCAAAACACGGGCAGAGTGCTCAACCTCCTCAATCCTTGGAATGAAGCACGCACTTCTTATCACCACCAATCGATAGGCGGGTACCATGGCGCCAAGTTGAAACGCACACAAGAATTGATTGACTACTGCCTTGGAAATCAGGTCAATGAAGTAATCAATACATTGCGAGGTCAATCGACTGATTTTAGTTCGCTGACCATTGTCAANATGCTCAANACCACGCACTTTTCTTTCGGAGAGGAAGCAGCCAATGTTGTCCCAAATGGCAACGCCTTTGGCAATGCGTGGCTGGTGAGTAGTGTGCAGCAGGTCAACAATGCGGATGAAGAAATTGCAGCTACATGTAATCTTCAATCACAAAATACGGCCATTATCGATGTGAGTAAATTCGCCATAAACAGCACTAGCTATTCAACAGATGGTTCTATTTCTCTTACCGAATACTTGCCCAATCAGTTGACCTATGAAGTCAATGTATCTGGAGAACAGGCATTGGCGGTATTCTCAGAAATCTACTATGCCAAAGGGTGGACAGCAACAATAGACGGCCAAGAGGCGGACATATTGAGAGCCAACTACGTACTGCGCGCATTGGAAATATCAAGTGGCAAGCATACTGTAACATTTACTTTCAAACCAGATGCGTATTACATTGGTAGTAAAGTTGCCACCGCTTCATCCATCGTCCTATTGCTTATTGTATTTGGTGGATTGGGTATTTCCATTCGAAAATTGCTCTAGATGATATCGGTCATTGTTTGCACTTACAACCGTGCCCATTATCTCGCTGACACATTGGATCACCTGCTTCATCAAAGTGCTGCAATAGACGATTTTGAAGTTTTGGTGATCAACAATAAATCAACTGACGACACTGAAGATGTGTGCACGCAATTTTCAACAAAAAATCCTGATTTCCCATTCCGGTATATAGTAGAAATGGCACAGGGNNTCTCCTATGCGAGGAATCGTGGCATCAAAGAAGCCAAGGGAGATATACTTACTTTTATTGATGATGATGCCTTTGCGCAAGTAGATTTCATCAAACACATCCAAGAGCATTTTGAATCAAATGCTCAGACCCTAGCAGTCGGTGGCAAGATCATTCCTAAATATGAAGATGGAGAGCCTCGATGGATGTCAAAGTATTTGCTGCCTTTAGTTGCCGCCTTGGACATGGGGGATAAAATAAAGCCCTTTCCAAAATCGAAATTTCCCATCGGTGCCAACATGTCCATGCGTAAAGAAGTATTCGATGATTATGGAATTTTCGATGTGAATTTGGGGCGTAAAGGAAGTACTTTGGAAGGAAGTGAAGAGAAAGATCTCTTCTCTCGGATCACCAAGTCTGGCGCCAATATCATGTACATCCCACAGACGGTGGTGCATCACATCATCCCGCCAAAGCGTGTATCTCTCAGCTATATCAAAAACCAAGCGATCGGAATCGGTAAAAGTGAGCGCACCAGGACACTACAGAAAGGGCGATCAACTTTCTTGTTATTTCTAATCGGTGAAAGCATCAAATGGGCAGGTACTATCGTGCTGAGCATTTATTACTTCCTGAAATTAAAACCTGCTAAAGCGGGAATGCTGCTCAGATTTAGAGCTTTTGTATCCAGGGGGATTTTGTTGGGAGATTAAATTTGGCCTAAAACCTGCACCAATCGCTCACAAGCTTTGCCATCGTTGTAGGTATTGAATTTTTCATTCACCTGTTGATATCGCTCAATATAATCAGGATTAACTGACCACTCTTCAATATTAGACAGCACCTCAAGTAACTTCTCCTCCTCTTTGACAATAGGGCCTTGAACCTCAGTCTCATAGTCATAGTATAGATCGCGACAATGCGCTTTGTACTCTGGCAAATCGTAAGCGTAAAAAATCACCGGCTTCTTGGTGACCATAAAATCAAAGAACACGCTGGAGTAATCTGTAATCAGGATATCCGTCCATACGAGTAATTCCTGTACATCGCTTACTTCTTCAGATACATCTCTAAGACGAGGTAGGTGGCTAGGAAATATCAATTCCTTCTCCCAAGGGTGCTTCTTGAGCAAGAATAAATAATTGCGCTGTTCACAATACGCATTGAGCACTATCAAAAAATCAATGGTAAAAGGCTGTACTTTATTCTTGTGATCTCTAAAAGTAGGTGCATATAAAATAACCTTCTCATACTGCTCAAATGAGAAAGCTACCCTCAAGTCATTGTAGATCAGTCTTTGGTCAAAGAATACATCATTGCGTGGATAACCTAAGGTCAGCACCCGGTTATGATCAAAGGCACGCTGTATGATCCGCTTTACTTCTTCCGATGGCGCCAATATCGCCTTGTACTTAAACATGGAGAGTAGTTTAAGTTTCTTACTCAGCTTGTACAGCCATGGGTGTTGTGTGATTTTATAAAAGAGTCCTCGTTTATCAAACTTGATCTTGTCCAGACCGATCTTCTTCAAAGGAATCCCATGATGTGTCTGGAAGAAACGAAACCTTCCAATAATCTGATCAATATAATAGACATCTTTCGAGGACTTCTCATGGATAAAAAGTCTTGCTCTCAGTAATGTAACAAACCCCTTCCACGAATATTTATAAATCACCCGATAGCCTTTCTCAGACAGCTCTGTATAAAGCGCTTTGTCTTCAGTGCTCCATACGTACTTCCAAGGTGTATCCTTCTGTAGATGCAAGTATAGATACAAATATTTTGGATGTCCTTGAAACTCCCTCCTATTGCCACAGCCAAAAATCAATAGCTGTTGATCTTTGGGAATCACATAGGACAATGTGGTGAGTAGAAGTTGTAAGAGGTAGTCGCGTATCATTCTATTGCAATACTAAGAAATTTCGATTCACCTTCTTAACTTGGCTGCTATTAAAAATACGCTGGCAAGAACCTCAATGACTCATACAAAAGACAATGCTCCTACACCATTATTGTACTGCTATGTGAAGCACTACACTCATCTGCATTTTTTTGAGCAACTCTTCACTAAAACATATCCAGAACTATCCCCTAGCTATTTCACCGATAACATCTCCTTGTTCCTGTATATCAAGATGTTTGGAAAAGCAAAGGTTAAACTCACTCCCATTATTTTCTTAAAAAAGAGTGATTCAGCCACTGAATTGTCTGAAAAAACTAGCAAAATTCTGAATTGGGAAGTTGCTTATATGCAAAAGACAAAGGAACAGGTGGCTAAGAAATATAAATCTTTATCCAATTGGTATAAAGGACAGATAGAGAAAAATGGTATTTCCTTTTGTTGGAGTGGCAACAATACCGAAAGTCATGCCTTTGTACAAGCTGCGAAAGCTAAGAACCATCTGACTTATTGTGGTGAAATCACAAACTATCCTCAGACAGTGTACATAGATTGTCAAGGAACCAACTACTTTTCAGAATTGGTGAACAAAATAGCCCAATCAGGTGCAAACGAATCAAACATCAGTTCAGAGGTTATTGAAAAGCTCAAGACGCTAAAAGAAGGGCAAAAGCACATTCCACAAGCATCTCTAAAATACAAGTTTCAATTCTTTATTGCCTTATACGGCATTCAGCAATTCTTACTGAGTCCTGGAAAACGTTTTAGTCTTTGGCATGTTTTAGTCAATAAACTCAAATCAGCTGAAACGAAATATAGAGAATTGGTCAAAAATGACGAGTTCATCAAAATTGAAGAGTGGATGCCTAGAATATCAGAAAGCTCGCAGAAAATCAAAATACTCGTTCCCTTACAAATCAACCATGATACGCAACTTCATGTGTTCTCAAATTATAAATCTTCATTTGACTATATCCAATTTTTGCTATCCATAATAGATGACCATATTGAACTTCACATCAAACTTCACCCTGCTGAAAAGAAAGAGACGAATCAACTGACCACTTACCTTATTAACAAACTGAGTAATAAGCACCCTAACATTAAGCTCATTTCAACATTCGAGTTTGTCGAATATCAGGCAGTAGCTACAATCAATTCTACTTTTGGAATAGATGCGCTACTTTCGAATTGCAAAGTCATCACTTTCGGTCAATCCCTTTATAGCGATTTTAACTTTGTGTTGCATTACGGTCGCAACAAATTGACTAGTCTGCGAGAAGCTATCGATAAATACGATCTGCTCGTGGATGCAGAGTCGTTCAAACACTTTGCAACAACCATTCAGAATGAATTTTACAATTTCAATTATTTTGGAGACACCATTGATCAAGGCATTTCTAAAGCGGACTTAACAAAGAGCATCAACAGGCTACAGGCGGATATGACTTCCTTAAGACTTCCTCACGACAAAGAGTAAAGTCTCTGAAAAGCCGGGGAACATCTTACAAAATGCTTTTTTAAGTTTTTTGGTAATACCCGTTCGCTTTCTATTTAGGAAAGTATAATACATTTCTTTCACCACCATGTCATTGGCTTCAAAGAGGTTTTTCAATGTCGCCAGACTGAATACTACCTTGTGATCAGGGTGTTGATGTTCTGTCTGCAACAATGTATCAATAACCTTATTGAGCCATAAAGCATTTGGCGTAGATACCACAAGCTTAGTGTCTTGCGACATAATTTGCTTCAGATTAGTGATCGCCAATTCTTGATTCATCAAATGCTCTATCGTTTCACCAAATATGATCACATCAGGAGTATAATCAAGTGCCTCCAACTTATTCATATCAAAAGCAATGATATTATCCATTCCTTGCTCCTTCAAAAAGTCAATGGCTTCCTGATCTATGTCTATACCCAGCACATCCTCAGCTACTTTGTCAATTTTTGCATGAAGCAATAAGTCTGCATCCAATTTTGGTTTGGTATAAGGTGCATCTGTGGCACCAATATGCAATACCTTCTTGTCTCTACACAGGGCTACTATGGCTTCATCCCTTGTGCTTTGGTATTGAGAGAGTTGTTTTATTTTGAATTTCAAGTCAGATCAATTAAAGCCCGAAGATATAATCCTTTGGGGTCTGCTACCTCATTTCTTCCGATTATTTTATTCAGTATACGAGAAGCTTTGGGTATGCTTTCGTAGGGATGATATGTCACTGGACGAATCGACTCAATGGCATATTTCTTAAAGTCATTCTTTTCAAGAAGTATCTTTAATGAACCTTCTGAATAGTGATGATAATGTGGNTGTCTCAGTAGCGAGTCCTCCTTTACACGGGCATCGGCTATATTAGGCACTTCAAAGAATAAGTATTTTACACCCAGTTGTTTCACTCTGGAGAAAAATGCATCCACATCAAAAATATGTTCTAATACATGAAACATCACGATAAGATTCACACCTACCAACTGATCCTCTGGCACGTCTTCAAAAAGCATGTTGTGATAATGCAGATTCTCTGAGACAAGATTGTAGGATGGATTAGGTTCTACAATCGTATAGCTATCCAGCTTACTTTTCGCATTCATCAACGAATAGAAATCTCCATTCCCTCCACCAATTTCAAGAACATTGTTAAATGTTACACCTGCAGCTGTCTTCTTTAAAAATTGATAGCGTGAATAGTTGCGCGGTTTTGAAAAATAGTTCTTTAACCAAGCTGCTTTTTTGTATTGCTTGAAATTGAAATCTTGGTGATATTCATCTGCATAATATGCAGACATGTCTTTTTCCTCAATAATATGAAATGAATCACAAGCTTTACAATAGTAGTTCTCTTGTGAGAAGACTTTGTTTTTGTATTGAGTTACCTCAATTTCACCGGCACATACTGGACAAATCATAGGGGTATTTTAATCTGCAAATGTAAATAAATTACAAATATAGAATGGCACGCAGACAAGTATCTTACTTATATTAGCATCATATATGGGCATCATCAAAAAACAGTCAATTCAATCCACCATTTACAACTACCTTGGAGTTGGGCTGGGTTTTTTGAATTCTGCGATTCTGCTGCCACTGCTGCTTTCAGAAGAACAAGTCGGGCTGCTTTGGTTTCTCAATTCATTTTCAGCAATCTTCGCTGGATTTTGCACTTTGGGAATTCCATTAATTAGCGTAAAAATATTTCCAAGATTAAGGGATGAATCCAATGCGCATCAGGGCTACTTTTCATTCCTATTATTGACAACGATATTTGGCAGTATTTTAGGACTACTCGTTTTTTGGGGAGCCGGTGACTGGCTTATTTCTGAAAAGAATAGCGTGAGAGATTTTGCTCCATTTGCAGTGGTTTTTTCAGCGTTGTTTGTTTTTCGCGTATTTTCAAAAAACTTTGATAGCTTCATAAGAATGCTTATGAACACTGTTTTAGGCACTTTTCTTGAAAATTTCGTGCTAAAACTCGTGATATTTGCAGCGTTAGCTTATTACTTCTGGATTCATGAATACAGCTTTACAATATTGTTCTTCATCTATGCTTTTGCGTTGTCACTTCCTGGCATCATAAGTATTGTTTACATCTTTTTCAAGGGTCATTTCAATCTTAAGCTAAGTGCCTTTAATCGAGCATCCAAGCCATGGAGAAGAGAGATTTTAACTTTATCCATCTATGGATTATTGGGCACATTGGGCAGTATTATCATACTTGAAGTCGATACAGTAATGGTAGGAAATATGCTTGATATGAAGCAAGTAGCCATCTATAGAACTGCCTTTTTCTTTGGATTATTTTGTAGCATTCCGGCAAGGGCTCTCAGGCGCATATCGGTAGTGGTCATCGCGGAAGCCTGGCAGAAAAACGATCTAGAAACCATCAAAGATATCTATCACAAAAGTAGCCTCACACTCTTTTTAATAGGCGTATATCTTTTTCTTGGTGTCTGGGTCAATCTAGACTATGTGCTTCAGATATTACCTGCATCTTATGCTGATGGAAAGATGGTGATCTTGATTATTGGCATAGCCCAATTAATAGATCTAGTAGCGGGCGTGAATACAGAGATAATTGCCTCTTCGCCCTACTATAAATACACCACTTATTTTATTGGGCTGCTCATCGTGTTGGTAATCATTCTCAATTACTTATTAATTCCTCTGTATGGTATAGAAGGGGCAGCTCTGGCCTCATTGCTATCACTAGCTTCTTATAATTTATTAAAATTTATCTTCTTAAAACAAAAATTAAACTTTCAACCTATCAATTACAAAGTAATTGTAATTATGATGATTGCAGGACTATCGTTGACAATAATCAACTATGCATTACCGGTTTTAGAAAACACCTACCTAGGTATATTAATCACTGGAAGCACGCTTACTCTGCTCTATTGGATTCCTGTCTATTTGCTGAAAGTATCAGCTGATGTCAATCAGACGATTGATAAGTATATTAAATGAGATTTCTGATAGTATTCAACCCTTACCATTATTGGCAATAGTTTCAGAGAAATGTCGATGATCATCAATATGCAATAGCAGAACATCCGCCTTCTTAGTGAATCCATATGCTTGCTGAAGAATCACGGGTTCTTTAAAATACATCGCAATGTTATGACCTTCTAAGTCTCTGAGTAAAGACAAGTTCTTCACTTCTTTATTTTCAACCTCAAAAACTTCGTTGGTACATACTACTTTTTCTATATTTTCTATAGCAACTTTGACGTCTCCTAAAATTCCATATCTCAGATATAGCGTACCCTCCACTATCGTTGTACTTCTAAGCAAAAGCGCCTTGAGGTGTCCAAGTATTTGTACTCCTGTGTAAATACTGGCAATTGATAATATCCATGCAGCTATTGGGCTCCATCTAGCAATCAGTAGATGCAGAACAAAAGTTTCTACAATGACCATGAAAATGATTATGCTTAACAAGGCTATCACTCCATTATCTTTATAATTTGTAAAGTGAATCGATGATATTTTGGTCTTTTTCCATTTGAAAAACGCATAGACAATCATTGCAATTTCCGTAGCAAAAACGAAGGCCACTTTACCGGGTAAAATTTCTTTCGCTACCTGTTTAATAGCATCGTAAAAGTCTAGCGTTATGTTCTTCTCAATTTTAAAACGTTGAATTAACTTCCGCACATTATAAATCAAGACAGAGACTACAGTGAGCTCAATAATTGGTATTAACCAAACTTTAGCAAGAGTCAAGTACCCTTGCTGATCTATAGGGAGTATAAAACTGGCTATAATGATACCTAACACAAAAACAGGAACTACAGTAATTTTAGGAATGGATCTTTTACGAATGAGAAAAAAATATGCGACAGGTATCGTTAATATGAAATCTATTGTAATTCCTACAGAAAGTTCCGAAGCATGAATTTGAAATAGTACAGTCTGACTAATCAATACTAACCCTGCCATCATGGCTAATGGGATTCCAAAGATTATTGCTGGATGCTGCCATGTTATTACTCTGTTCATAGTATCAATATCTATGTTAATCTATTCTAACACTCGNCTTTACAGTTACACGTTGTGCTGATTTCTTTGGGTCATTGGAGAATATCGAAACTGATTTCTGCTGTATGCCTCTTCGATNCGTTGAATCGAATACCAACTCCAGCTCCGTTGACTTCCCCGGTTTGATCGTGGTCTTTTTGAGCTTGGCCACAAGACAATCGCATGTTGATTTTGCTTTGCGAATATTCAAATCTTGCTTCCCCATATTTGTCAACACAAAAGTGGCCGTCATCTTCTCCCCTTGTTTGATTTTCCCGAAATCGTAAATCGCATTTTCAATTACCAAACTTGGCGCTTGATCGAGTTCTTCTCTACTCATTGGCTCAAAATACTCCTTTAAGGTAGCATATACTGAGAATGACTTATCTGACGCTACAGTTTCATCCGTATGGATGACCACATTGTCAGACACAAATCCGTAATCATTTCTATTTTTGGCATCATAAGTCAAAGTGATTTCTCCTTTTGACTTAGGAGGCAATACTTCAGGCTCGAAAGAGATGCTGATATATTTCGGTTTATCGACTTGTGCCAAAAATGATATCGCACTATCTGTGGCATTGTAAACTTCATAACTTTTGACGGTAGGCTCATCCTTCATGACTACACTACCCAGATTAAATGATTGATATTTCACCCTAAGTCCCCCCATCGCCACCGGGAATTCTTCTTCAAGCGACTTAGGCTTAGGCGTCACCTGTCCTTTGATATACAATCTCTTGGTCTTCTCCACTTCAAGGTCAGTGGTCACTGTCAATGATTTATTAAATGGGCCTGGGCGATTCTTGGTATTGTATTGCGCTTTGATATATCCGGCTTCTCCCGGTGCAATTGGCTCTTTTGACCATCCAGGAGTCGTACATCCACAGGAGGCTTTCACTGTGACTATTGTGATTGGCTCGGTGCCATTGTTTATAAATTTGAATTCGTAGGTAGCCGCTCCATCCACTTCCTTGATAATCCCAAAGTCATGCACTGATTCTTCGAAAGAAATTTGCTCTGACTGTTGTGCACTACTTATAAAAAAGCTTAGCAGTAAGATTGATAATAATATTTTTTTCATAGCCAGTTTTTGATACGATGTGATGATGTGATGATGTGATGATGTGATGATGTGATGATGTGAAAATTCGATAATTATTCAATTCAATCCTTAATGAGCAAGTTATTAAATTATCACATCATCCAGAACTAAATTCCCAAACTTTAAACCTTGAACTTTAAACCTTGAACTTTAAACCTTGAACTTTAAACCTTGAACTTCAAACCTTGAACTTTAAACCTTGAACTTTAAACCTTGAACTTTAAACCTTGAACTTCAAACCTTGAACTTTGAGTCCACTCCGAAAAGTCAAAATTCACATTTTTGACTTTTTCAACCACTCCAAAACAAGCGTATTCGCTAATTTTCGCCTCGGTTCGTGTCCT
>JGI24005J15628_10001674_pt1 | contig 11749 bp, 4 predicted proteins | sample LinPmetageLP40_FD_15628 | JGI IMG/M metagenome (IMG submission 15628)
CCCAACTTCACCTTGAGCTACATCAAAAGATCTAGCACCTGTAGTAGGTGTTTGCCCAACAGCTTTTATTTGATCTAACACAGCTCCTCTAATAGGACTTGTTTTACCACTTGTCATCCAACCAAATAAACTAGGGTTTTTAGAAGGATCATAATTTTTTATAAATCTTAATTGTAAATTGTCTTTTATAGCTTGTACGTCTAAATTGCTTTCAATACCATATTGTCTACCTGTTTTTAATATAAAAGTATTTAAAGCTTCATTGTCTTTACCTATAGCTTCATATGCTTTAAAATAATTAGGATCTTGTTTATATTGTTCTAGTGTTTGACCTTCAACAGGTTTAAAAGCATCTATTTCAGCTCCAAAACCAGTTAATGCAACAGATTTTTTATCTCTACCTTCTTTGTCATCTTCAGGACTAGCACCTATTATTTTTTTACCAGCTTTACTTTGAAAATTTTTAATAAAATTAAACACATCGCTTTCGTTTTTTATATTAAGAAACCAAGATTCGTTTCCAAAAACATTTGCAATACCACTATTTATAAAGTTTTTCAATGAAGGTATATTATTAAAATCACTTCTGGTTAAAACACCTAAAGCAACAGCATTATTTAATTGAGCTAATAATTCTTCATAATCTATATCAGTTCCATTTTTATACTGTTCCATCCTAGCAAGTAGACCTTCAAATTCTTTAGCGCTTTCAGGATTTGTAAAACTTCTTCCTAATGCTTTTTTTTCTTTTAATTTCTCTATAGTTTGATTAACAAACTCTTCAAACTCTATTTTTAAATCTCCAATAACTTTACCTTCTGGAATTTTATCTCCAGATTGATAAGTCATTTTTAAACCTTTAGTATAAAGATGAAATAATTCTTCAAGTGGAGCTAGTGCAGCGTAACTACCTTCGGCATTATCAATTGATCCTGCTATACCCCTTAAAATATTTGTTTCATTAATTAGTATGTTATTTCCATTAGTAGATGCGTTAGATGTTAATAAATTTTGATAAAGATCTGCAGCTTCTCTTCTAGTATAACCTAATTCAAATAATTGATTAACAGCTGCACCTTGATCAGACATGTCAATTTTAATATATTGACCACCTTCTGGCAAACCTCTTCTTACAATATCAGAATACATTTCATATAACCCTAAATGATAATTAAACACTGGATTAGTAACGTAAGAATCACTATTTTCTCTGTATTCTTTTTCTTTTTTATTTATTTTTTTCTGTCTAGCACCTAATATTTGCTCTTTACTAGATAACAAAGCATCATATTGTTTTTTTAATCTTTCTAATGCTTCTCGTTTAGAAGAAATATTTTCAGTTAAACTACCTAATCTTTGAGATTCACTAGCAATTTCTCTCATTCTTCTATTTATATCAACAACTTCTTGTAATTGATCAGGGTTTAAGTCTAATAATTTATTTAAATTATTAACATCAGCCAAAGCTAAATTTTGTAATAAATCATTTTTAGTTTGTGTAAGATCTTCTAATTCTTTACCAGTAGCTTTTTGCATTGCCTCTTGAGTACTAATTAATTCAGTAACCCATTTTTGATTTTGCTCTACTTCACTTTTTATTCTAAATTCATTTTTAAAAATATTCATTACATTACCACCAGTGGTTGGACCCATGATAGCTGTAACACTTACCGCTGTATTTAACACAAAATCTAAATCAACACCTTCTAATAAATCTTTATCTTCTTTTAAAACAACTACATCTAAAGCGTTATGACTTACTTGAGTAAAAACTTCTTCCATTACTTCAATAGGCATTCCTTTGTAAAAAATAGGAGCTATAGCTTTTCCACTTTGTTTTAATAGATTAAAACCAAAACTAAGAGGTTTTTGGTACATTTCTTTTTTAAACTCATCAAAACCTATTTTACCGGCTAAATTACCTGCTCCTTGAATTAATCTTAACGAACCTAATGTTTCAGCATATGTTGCTACACCTCCAAAAGCATAGGAAGTAAAAGCTTTTTGAGCAAAAGTATAGTTTTCATTATCACCTACTTCTCTAAACTTACCGCCACTTTCACCAAGAAAAAATATACCTTGAGCTGTTCTCATGCCAGCCGTTGCTAATCTTATTTGTTGATCTTTAGCAGCATTTAATGCGGCTGTTCCTAATCCTTGTGCCGCTTTAACACCTGCAGCTCCTCTCATTGCTAATCCTGCGGGTATAAACGTGGTTAATATAGATGGCGAATTGTTAGCAAACGATTCACTTAACCAATCTAAATAACCTACTTTTCCATTAACAGCATCCTCTATTTTTAAATTTTCTGGAATTGTTTGTTGTCTTTTTTCAGCTAATCTATTATTATAATCTGTAGTTTTTTGTTTAACAATGTCTATAGCTTTTTGATAATTATCATAAACTATTTTACTTTGTCCAGTATCACCAGATAACCCAGCAAAAAGACCTTGAGTAAGTCTTAAACCTCCTTCTGCTAATAAAGAAAGACTACCTACAACCATATCTCCAATAAAAAACTCTTCTAAAGCTTGAGCAGTTCTTGCAGTTTCGCTATAGTCTAATGCTAATGCACCTTCAAATATTGAAGCTGTATTATAGTCTTTTACTTTATTTATATACTCTTGTTGTAAAAATTGATTGTTTTTGTACGTGTCGACTATAGAGTTAAAATTTTCTTCGTAACCGTCATTTACATATTGTTTACGTAGTTCTCCATTTCTATCAACAAGCTCTTTATATCTGAGACGATCTTCATCACTAGCAAATTGCATGTTATTATCTTCAGTTCTTTGTATAATAGCTCTTAATTCACTGTTTGATTCTAGTATTTCATTTTTAATTTTACCTCCTGCCCCTTGTTCAAACTCTTTTATTTTAAGTTCGTTTTCAACATTACTATTATAAATAGCTTCTTTTTCTTTTTTTAAAGCTTCTTCAGCTTGTTTACTTGTTTTATAAGGTTTGTTTTTATCTATTAATCTTTCTATCCAACCTTGAGTTTCTTCACTTTCAAATTTTCTTAATTCAAATTCAGCTGTTTTTCTTTTTACGTTATAATCTGAAGCATTTCTTAATTTCTGTATTTCAACATTATTACTATCATAATCAAATGTTTGAGTTTCTTGATATTGTAAATATTGTTTATATTTTTCAGGGCCTAAATATTCTTCAATAGATTGTGTATAATTAGTTTGAGTACCCTGAACACCAGGCGTAGAACCAGTACCAGTAACTGTAGTACTCTTTGGTCTATCTTCTAAATTAAAATATCTATCAGCAAACCCATTAAAGTATTCNTGTTCCGGTATGTTATCTAATATATTAGTTATATCATAATAACCTTTAACGGCATCTTTTTGACTACTTGACTTAGATTTTAATCTATCTAGCTCTCTTAATAATCCACTAGGCGTCGATCCTCTAGTTTTATAAATTTTATCTGTTTTAGCCTTTAATTCATCGTATGATAAATTGTCTGGATTAAACTTAACTCCTTTAGCAATATTTTTTTGACCTTTTTCTTTTAATACACCTTTTTCTATTGGTTTAGTATTGGTTAGAACAGCACCCCTGCTTGGACCGCTTACAGTTTGATCTGTAGATGATTCCGAAAAAAAATCGTTTAATTGTGAATCCGAAATATTGTCTACATCCACACCCGGACTCTTCGATGTGGTTGATGTCTTTACTGGTTTGAACTCTTTCTTTTTAATGTCTAATTTAGCTTGTATTTCTTCAGCGGAAAAACCTTGTTGTTTTAATTTTTCGGCCAAAGCTTTTAATTCTTTTATGAATTGTTCTTTTTCCATAATTTAATTTAATTTGTAGGTGATAGTGTGAAATCTAATTTATCAACATTAACTTCAGGTGTTTTGCTTTTACCAGTTTCTAAAAACTCTAATTGAGCCCTTACTTCTTCCACTGTAGCATTGTCATATATTGTTATATCTCTGTCAGCGCCATCTATGGTTTTAGTAAATACTGTTCCTTGTCTACCAGCTGATGATATGGAGCTTTTAACTTTAATATTTGCAGGTGGTTTTGCAAGAACTAATTCTAATTTACCTAAATCAATAAAATCCTTACCTTTTTCTGACGGACCACTTCCTTTAGACATCGGAAGCTTTATTGTGTAAACATAATCAGGGAGAGTTTTACTGTTATTATTATTATTATTGTTGCTGCTTGTAGATTTAAAAGATTTTCTTTCAAAAGCTCCTGGATTTTCTTGTATCCATTGTTCAGCTTTTTTATCCGTAGCAGGAACATAATCAACATTAGGTATGTATTGACCAGCTCGAAGCTTTAACATGTTAGAAAATTCTTTAGCTTGTTCAGGATCAATACCGCCTCCATCAACTATATTTAAATCTTCACTTTGTCCAAGTACATTTCTCCAAATAGCATTAGCTGTTTTATAGTCTTGTAAATAACCTTTAGACATTTGGTTAACTCTGTCATTAATAGCAACAGCTGCTTTTTCCCAATTAGGACCAACTATAAGAGCTGTTATTGTACCATCTTTACTAGTTTCTGTTCTAGTTTGTGGTGAATCAAAATATTGATAGTCTTCAGTTAGTTTACCGTTTTTATCTACCACACCAGTTTCTAATAAAATATTAGATAAAGATTTATCAACCGTAGGAACCTCTGTGGTAGTATAGTTAGAAGCTTGTGTTCCCCATATTATAAACTCTTTATTATCTAATCCAGTTTCTTTATCATCTAACTCTTTGTATTTTGTTCCCCAACCTTTTTCTTTATCATATATAATTTCTTTAGAACCTTTTAAAAAACCTGTATCTATCCAGGTGCCAATTTGAAACTCTTGATTTTCAGTCATAGAAGCATAACCTTGCTTACCAACGTTAGAAGGATTATTACCTATTTGCTCTAAGTAATCTTGCATAGATTCTCCTTTAGATTTTATATAAGGTATTAAACCTTTTAAAGCTTGATTAGCTTGGTTAAATTCTTTTTGTGCTTGAGCAAGCTCTTCAGGTGGTCTACCTGTTTGCAATAACATACTTGAAGCTTTTGTTTTTTGATTTTGAAATATTTGAGCTTGATCATAAATTTGTTGATCAGTAATGTCTGCTTCTGCTAAAGCGCCTGATAATAAATCATAATTTTCAACACCTTGCTCTTGTATTTTTCTAAGTCTAATGCTAAATTCTTTATTTTCAGCTAAAAGCCTATCTCTTTCCTGGTCTAGTATTTTAGAAGCATTATTACCTAAACTCATTATGGCATTTGCCCATATTTTACCGCTTTGATTATCAACTACTGTTACTGGATTTTCATATGCTCCCATTTTATACTTGTTTAAATGTTACATCTAGTTTTGAATAATCAACTTTATCAAATCCATTACTATGATTAATTACAGCATGCTCAGGCACTTCGTCAGACATTACACCTTGCCATAAACCTTTTCCATATTTTTTATTTATATATTCAAAAGCATAAATATTTAAACCTTTAGGTGAAATACCTATTAATTTAATATTTTTCTTTAATCTTCTATCACTATTAACAAGATTTGTATTTGCTTGTTGAGCACCGTACGCTCCTATTACAGAAGATCCTATATTTCCTAAAGAGGTAATACCACCAGAAATTATTGAAGCTTGATTTTGCCTAGCAGCAACCTCAGCTTGTTGTTGACCGGTTATCTGAGCTTGAACTCTGTTTAGCTGCTCAGTTTCTCTTCTTTCTTTTTCACTATACACAAAGCTTTTACCTTTAGCGTCTATGTCTTGAATTCTTTGAGCTTCACTAAATAAACCTGATTGAACCCTTTGTGCTTCTGCCATTTGCATTCTTTCTAAATTTGCTTCGCCTTGTGCTCTAGCTTTTTCATTAGCAGCTTCTTGTTGTTCTATGCTTGCGGCAACACCTTTTTTACTTTGTAAAGCAGCTTGAGCTAAAGCAGTAGCTCCACCAGCGCTTGCTCCTGTGGCTCTTAACGTATCCAGTGTATTTGCTAAAGCTATATCAGCTTCTTCTATTTCAATTTCAGCAGCTGACGTAGCAACTCCTAAATTAGCAAATGGATTCGAAACCATGCTGCTAAGATCAGTTATCATACCGGATAAATTTTGTACACCCGCATAAGGATTTATAATAGGTTGTCTTTCGTTTTCTAAAGTTTTTAATTTATCTTGTAAAATAGCTCTGTTTCCAGCAGCTCTTTTAGCTTGTTTACCTGCTCCTATAGAGCCTACAGTTGTACCAATTACTGTTGCTCCACCTAGGATCCAAGCTGCTGCTATAAAACTCATAATTTTTCTTTTTTTGTTAGTTGTTTAAATTCTTCTAAAGATATTGCTGGATCGTTGAAATTATCAGCTATAACTTCTTTTTCTATTTTAGCTACATCTGTTTGGTCTGTAGCATGAACGGTTATAAACACACAATCAGTGTGAGTATATATAAATCTTTTTGTTCCTGGTTTTGTTATACCATGATGAGGTGCTTGTATATGTATAACACCATTTTCAGTCAATATTGACATTTTACCTTTCATAAGAAAAAAAGGATGCTCTTTTTTATGTATCTTAGTAACTAGTAACTCACTAGCAGGGTTAAATATTTCCCTTATATAACAACCATCAGCAAAACTGTGTTTTACCGGGTTTTTTTCGTGTAACTCTTTTTGAGATAAAGCATGCTCTGAGTTGTTTAATTTGTCTTCAAAATCAACTATTTTATTTCTAAAAGTTTGTCTTCTAACCAACTCTTGTCCTATTTCATACGCTTCATCAAAATTAAAAGTATGCTTTATACCTAATTCTTTAGTTTTTTTAACAAACTGTTTTTTTAACTCTTTTTTTGATAAAGGATTTTTTTCAGCTTGTTCGTTAATTTTCTTTAATTCCATTTTATTTAATATGATGATTCTACAACATCTGATGATACTGAGAATAATTCTTTTTTATTTGTATAATAATTAGGATCCGTTGGTGTTGTGGTGTTCCATACTATTTTTATATCTACAGTAGAGAAAAATCCTTTAACACCTGATATATCCTCTCCGTAAACTACTTCACCAAATTGAGGTGTTGTATTAATTATAAGTTTTTGTTGTAAGTTTGCAAAAAACTTATTTTCTTTTCTTTTAAAGTTTAAAGCAAGTATATTGTTTTCTAATCCAGCTAGTGTACTTAAATTACTAGTTAAAAAAGGAGTAATAGGTAAAGATTGATCTCCAGAGCTACCAACAAAAGATTCTAATTGCCACCCACTATTTCCTTCGTAATTAATAGTTTTAAAGTTTTTAACAGCAGATGGTTGCGCGTTTAATATAACACTAACTTTAGAATCAGATGTAATATTATAATATGTAGCATAATTACCACTATTATGTAAATAAATTTCACCATTAAAAAAACTATAAAAACTACTTATTAAACTTGTTATATAATTAGGTCTATAACTAAAAAAGCTAGTCCAACCTAAAACACCTTCGTCAAAAGCTAAAGTTTTATACTCACTACCTGTTACAGCTTTAAAAACTATTGATTTGCTAGCCGCTATTTCTGCGTTTATATTACAAACAAAAGAAGCTGGATTAGCTGTTTGAATAACCGAAACAACTGTTCCATATAGTTTACCAACAACTTGACCAACCGCTGTGTAAGAGTATATATTCATACCAGGTGTTACACCTGTTAATCCAGCATTTAAAGTAAGCGTGATATTGTTTCCTACTAAAGTAGCGTTATTACCAGCTTGAGCAATAAGAGAGGTTACATTGGGATTAAACTGTTGATCTTTTTGTATAGATATAATATAATTTTTATTATGCGCATCCCATGCTCCAACAATTCTACCTGCAGACCCTAATTCATCTCTAAAAAAGTCGTGCATACCATAAGATGATATTTCTGTCATACCATCTCTAGACAACCTTAAAACAGCTCCNCGCTTTCTATCTGTAAAGTATTTTCTATAACCATAAACAGCAAAACTAAATGGATCTTGTGATATACCATACTCACCTGCATAAGCTACTATTTGACCTATAACTAAATTACTAGATGTAACGGCAGCGTTTCCTTCAGCTGAATATATAGCATCTTTATCTATTAAAGCTCTACTAACTTTATCTTCTTGAAACACAATTAAATTTGTATCTTCTGCGTATAACTTTTGTATTGATCCTTGAGCCGGATCTAAGCTTCTAGTTATATCAGAACCTACGGAAAATTGATTAGTATTATTTATACCAGTTCTAGAATTATATATTCCAGAATATATTAATGTATTAAATCTATGTTGTTGTAATGGATCGGATTCATCTAAATAAGCTTTAACGCCAAAATCAACAGTTGTATTGTTATAACCACCTCTTATTCTTGATTCTTCTATATACCAGTCTCTAGTTGTAGACGAAGCATAATCAGCAGGAACGTTATCAAACGGCGCTACAGGAGTTGTAGGAGTATTTTCCACAACTGATTTCATCTTTTTTATCCAAAAAGTATTAAAATATTTAATTTCTAATGTAGCAGCCATAATTTATTATCACTTATTTTATTGTATTATTACTTAACATTGGTTTACACTTGTAACAATTCCGTTAGCGCCTACTTGATAATATCTTCTATTACCTAAACCTGTTTGTGCACAATTAAACGAATAATATCCAGCAGCAGCAAATGGAGAGTTTTGGTTTGGTCCTTGAGCAATTACATCATTAACTAAAGGTGTACCACTATTTGTAGTTCTATTATAATATGTTACTGTTCCACAGCTAGGGCTTATTGATCCGTTTATGTTACAAACACTGTTAAAAACTCCAACAGCTGATCCGCTAAAGGCAAAACCAACAACACTACTATTTACTAACACCTGTTGATTTACAGTTACACTTAATGCTCCGGGATTAGCAACGCTACTACCATTCCAGGTATCTTCTAATTTTATACCTAAATTATAAGTTGCAGCAGGAGTACTAGCGTTATCTTTAGACAATACACCCGTGTTTTCATTTATACTAAAGTAGTTATTATTATCTCCCGATACTTTAGTCCATCTTAGTTGTTGAGTATTGCTTGATGTTCTAGAGCTGCCATTTACGCCAGTTAATGTTGTAATAGCCCCTGTAAAAGTTTGACTAACTGTTTGGTTTGATGTTGTAAACACTGGAGCTGCATTAGATAAAGAACCACTTAAGCTTATAATAGCCGGAACACCTGGTGTAACAGCTAAATTAGTTATCGTAGCTTGAAGTGTAAAATTTCTTAAAGTAGCGTCGTTTAAAAATACAAAAGTATCATTTAATCTAACTCTATACGAACCATTACCAGCTGACAAATCTTTTTCTAAAATTATTGGAACAGAGGTTCCGTTAGCGTTTGTGGCTGTAAAATTACTAATAGATGTATTTGTTAAATTACCTCCACTAGCGTTTACCGGAAACAATCCAGTTATAATAACTGTTTGTGCAGCTAAATTTTCCGACTGCGTCCAAGTAAAAGAACCCCAATTTACAGCTCCTTCAAAACCACTAGACACGTCTTTGTTTAAATCAGCTATTAAGCCTACGGTGTTTGTTTCCCAAAATATATCTAATAAAGATTCTACAGGTTCAGTTTCATAAATAGCTAACGTAGGTTCCATTAAAGTAAAATCTTCTAATCGTGATCTACCATTAGGAGATCCAATTGTTGAAGTAAACTTTAAAGCTGGATTACCATTAGGTCCTACAGAAAGTCTACATGTAAATGAAGTTGTGCTTATTATAGCTGTTACTACACCGTACACTGTTCCTATAACTGCGCCAGAAGTATCTACCCCATTGTTAGTAATAATCATACCAACTTCAACTGGAATAGTAGGTGCAGCTGCTATTGTTAAATTAACCGCTGCTCCTGCAGCAGGTGAATTATTAGATACAGCAAACGTAGTTGTTTGAGCTTGAACTTCTAGTCTAGCAATTAAAGGATTTGTATCAAATTGATAAATACTTTGATAGTTTTGGTCTAATATAGTGTCTAATTTAAAGTTTGAATCACTAGCTGTAGATATACTAACAGCCGTATCTGTTATTGTTCCAGGAAAATATTGATTATTAAAATTAAATCCAGAATTAGAAACTCTACCAAATAATTGAACTGAACTTCTAAACTGTTTTTGATCAGGACCAACCTCTGCTAAATCTCTAGGAACTTTATTTATATTGTCATTTATTAAAACAATATTAGCTGTTTTACCAATTTCATCAGCTGGAAATAAAGATAAATCTCCAGGTACGCGATAAAAAATTAATTCATCTACACCTATACTTTGTGTAGTGCTAAAAGTAAATTCATTAGCATTTTTTTTAGTAACAATAGTGGGATTATCTATTACTTCAGTTGGATCATCACTAGTAACAACCATTCCAACCTGAATTAAGTCATTAGATTTTGTAGTTCCAGCGCCTAAATTTAAATAAAAATTATTAGAACTAAGATTTTCTTGAGTGCTGGTAGGTAAAGGTTGACCAGGATAACCAGCTAAAATACCAGGAAGATATACATTATAATAATCTTGTTCAGTTTGTTTTACCACAATTTTATAAGAATACCATCCTTCAGGATTTATTGTATAAGCAAATTGATTGTCTGGTGTTGTTGCAGGAACTGTCAATGAATAAAAGCTATCATTAATAGGTTTTCTTGTAAATACACTATAAACCGCACCAGCTATACTAACTTCAACAACATCAACATAATCAGTATATTTTCCTCTTAAAAAAGAACCTACAACAGGTACACCTGTAGCTACACCACCATTCAAAGTAAATTGATACCTAAAACCAGATCCACCTAAAACAGGTATAGTCATAGCGGTATTTATTGTTGGTGTAACACCAGCTATGTTAAAGCCATTAGCAATAGGATTTCCGTATAAACCAGGTTGACCATTAGTTATATCACTAGTACTTGGATTTCCATTGTTTCCAGATTCTATTCCTGAATTAAGAACTAATGTTAAAGCATCACCAAACCAATCTTTTACAGACGGACTTGTATTATTAGCATGGTATGGTGCATAAACTGTTGAACCACCATATATAACTCCTCCTATGTTTTCTATTGTAGCATCTACGCTAGACAATATAACGTCTGATTGTCTACCATACTTATCAGCTAATACAAAACCTACTTGATAATTTCTGTTTTGTTTTAATGAATGATTAGGATATTCAGCCCAATTATCAAAACCTAATCCTGTTGTATTTTTTTTAGAAACTCCAACTCTATAGTTTAAAAGTTGAGGTGATGTGTATTTATCTAAAAAATTACCATATATAACTCTATTTCCTGACACAGCTTGTCCTAAAGCTTTTACAGGTACTTTGTCATAAACTCTTACTGTTTGATCTTGTGGTAAGGTTTTAAAAGGTTTTCTTGATTGATAATCATAAATAATCTCGTTGATAACTTCACTTGTTCCAATTGATTCTATAGTATCTAAAACCTTAACGGCTAAACCATCTGATTCTTTATATAATACATCTATAGCTGCAATTTTATAAGTAGAATTAACATCTACACCTATATTATTTTGAACATCTGGTAAAGGTATTTTTAATTTAATATTTTGAACACCATTCTCCATAAATTCAAGAATTGTACTTCTAAACGCTGAGTTTTCTTGACCTTCTAAAAAATAACCTTTTTGTTTAGGTATAAAACCTATTTGAGTAAATGGCGCCATTATAGAATATTCACCATCATCAAATCTAAACCT
>JGI24005J15628_10001677_pt1 | contig 11732 bp, 7 predicted proteins | sample LinPmetageLP40_FD_15628 | JGI IMG/M metagenome (IMG submission 15628)
GATATCTCATACAAAAAGTGGGTTAAATGACTTTCACATAAGTAGCAATTTTAATGCCATTTGCAAGTAAATAATGTGAATAAATTAAGGAGATGACTTTAATTCTTGATGTAGGCAGTGGTCAACTTTTAGATTTTGATTAGAGGTGTTGTCGCAGGTGGATAAAAAACTTACATAAAAATCATTTCCCAAACACCCGATACACATTGCTTTTTGACGATTCTTGTGTTTTTAGCTCTCCGGCATATTTTATTTCCAAATCAGTCGAATTGAGGGCAAGTCGATAGGCAACGACTTCATCTACCAGGAAAGTATTCTTAGGACTATGATCACAAATGTCGATAGCTTCAGAGATCTCAGTCTCTTCAGAAATATTTCCTTCAATTATAGTGATAAAACTCATTTTGATCCCTGCATTGAATGCCGAACCATTTGATCCAGAGGTGCTTTGAGTCCATTTTTGAATAAACCTTACCACAGAATAAAAACTGGAAAAGACGATCACTTCATGATCGTTGATTTTCTGGTGATATAAAAGCGTGTCATAATCTGAAACATCAATATCAGTATCACTAATTGCAATGATGAATGACATCCGTTTATTGAATTCCTCTGAATTTGTAAAACCTGTGAATTTGCTAAAACTAGTGGTGGTGATATCTGTTAAAATATCTTTGAGTAGATCAATATTGACTTGATGCACATTGTTGTCAGGCCAGGTATTGATAAGGTCGCGAGCACCTCCAGTTCTTGCTTCGGTGCTATATTCTGAGAGTACCGCAAATAATAGCGGCTTGGAGCGCAGCAACTTGGCTCTTAATATAGCAGCTCCAGACATTGCTTCCGCGAGTACATGAAAATGATAGGCATCCCCATTGAATCGTTCTTTGGTCAAATATTCCGTCTTTTTTAATCTTTTCAATATGTTGTCAAATCGCTCCACCCAATGATCACCAGCAAATGCCACGCTCGTTTGAATAAAATCATCTTTATCAAAAGGAAGAAAAATTTCTACCTCTCTGTTGAGGTCTAGCATTTCCTCTATGAATAAAATATCTGCCCCACAGGCAAGCGAGCAATATCCTATCTGGATATTTTGGCTTTGAATACTTGACCTGATAGCGCTTCTTACAGACGTTTCCATTTCTGGTTTGAACCTGGGCTTTTCTCTATCCGGAGCGTCTATCATGTGACCGATAAAGACCGCGATGACTGGAGGTTTGAAAAAATCTTGAATGGATTTTGGTACCCGAATGTAATGATCCAATAGCCACAATTGGCGTTGAACAGACCCGATGGCACTCCAATTATTCCCCATGAGCTCATGTGCGCGGATGTAATGATTTGTTGCTTCATCCACCTCTTTGATGAGTAAGTAAGCTTCTGCCAGGGAAGCTTCTTGCCAATAGTCTCTTTCATCGGATGTCAACAGGTCAATTAATTGGATGGCGATATCCTTGGTCACTTTGGAGTCACCAGTGAGTCTAGACATGGTGGCAGCATTGATGCCAGTATAATAATTTTTTGTGATCTGAAAATTCTCTAAATAAATTCTGGCAGATAGTTTGCCATATTTTGGGTCTTGGTTTGCCACAAAAATAGACTTATAAATCCCTCCCATGATGCCCGAGCTTTCTGCGGCATCGGCATGGCTTCTCCATAGTGGCTCGAAGTATTCCATGGCATCTATGTGAGACCCCAACTTGGACAATACCAGTGCCTTGAGCTGTTCCAATCTTTCCTGACGAGGAGTGGCCTCTAAGGAGCTTTCTATCATATGGTGTGCTTCGAAATATCGGCTATCAGCCATCAATTGTTCTATATGGGCTATTTCGGTCGTCATTCTTATAGTTTAATACTTTTTTCTACTGCTAAAAGAGGAGGGAGTTGACCTCTATTGATATTTCGGGAATAAATCGCTTCAGATGGAAGGGCTAGATCAATCCAGCACATCGTAAATCATCATTGGCTCTTCTTTATTTTTAAGAGTCACCTTACCTACTTGGTCACAATTAAACGACTCTTTGATTTTCGTGTAAGATGCATCATTGATGATAATTTGGCCGGGTGCAGCTGCAGATTGCAGACGCTGGGCAGTATTTACTACGTCTCCGATGACAGTATAATCCAATCTACGAAGCGTAGCAGAGCCAATATTTCCCGAAACCATCTCCCCACTATTGATGCCCATGGCTACCTCGGGGGTATAACCTCCATTTTCCTTGAGCTTAGGTAGCTCACTGATTTTTTTTCGTACGGCAAGGCATGCATCAATCGATCGATCCAAATGGTAATCACCACGAAATACGGCCATGATCGCATCCCCAATAAACTTATCTATATAGCCACCCTGATCAATAATCTCCTTGACGATTACTTCAAAATAATTGTTTAGGATACTGACGACTGTATCTGGCTGTTCTTTTTCACTGATAGAGGTGAAACTACAGATATCAATAAAAACCACAGAAGCTTCCACGGTTTCATTGGCCATGAGTGATGATTCAAATTCACGGCTTCCCATAAAGTTGAGCACCGTTTCATCCACATACATTTTAAGGATATTATTCTCTTTTACGGCTTTTAGTGTCTCCTTTGTTTGTGCAACGTGGGTGAGTGTTTTATCCATGGTGATGGCCAAATCATCAAAATTGATAGGCTTGGTGATAAAATCGAAAGCCCCTTTGTTCATGGCGGTGCGGATATTGTCCATATCACCATAAGCAGAAACAATTACAGATTTTATCAACGGACTGGATTCGCCTAATTTGGTGAGTAGGGTCAAGCCATCCATCTCGGGCATGTTGATATCGCTCAGAACGATATCCACATCCGGATGTTCTTCTAATTTACTGAGTGCATCTTTTCCGTTGATCGCAAAAACAAACTCGTACTCCTGCTCACGGATTTTTCGCCTAAACTTTTGCTTGATGAGCGTTTCTAAATCGGCCTCATCATCGGCCACCAATATTTTTGCCATCTTAATTGTTGAGGTTTAATTTTTCTTTTAACATCTTAAAATCAACGGGTTTGGTCAGAAAGTCATCCGCCCCTAAGTCCATCGCTGTTTTATGATTTTCTTCATCGCCATAGGCGGTAATCATCATCACCACTGGCGGTGGTTTCAGGTACTTTGTCTTTATTCTTTCCAATAAATCCAAGCCGCTCATCCCCGGCATATTGATATCCGACAAAATCAAAACGGCCTCTTGCTGCAATTTATCTAGACATTGAAGGGCTTCCTCACCCGAAAAAGCAAAAACGAATTCTACTTGATTTGCCTTGATCTCCTTCCTAAATCGCTGTTCAAACAATGTTTGAATATCCCTTTCATCATCGACTACTAAAATTTTCATAAATTCATTTATTTTGATAAGATAATAATAAATTCGGTGCCTTCATCTTCTTTTGTTTCCACAGTTAGTTCACCATCGTGTGATTTGGTCACTATATCGTAACTCATACTCAAGCCCAAGCCCGTTCCTTGCCCGGTCGGTTTGGTCGTGAAGAAGGGTTGGAAGATTTTATCCAATGCACTTTGCGGAATCCCATTGCCATTGTCTTTTACACTTATTTCTATCTTATTCTCCACTTTTTTGGTCGTCACTGTTACGGTTGGTTCATAACCATTAGCCTCGTGTGCCTCGGAATTTTGCTTTTCTGCCACAGCGTAAAAAGCATTGGTAATTAAGTTCAAAATTACACGCCCCATATCCTGAGGAACCACACTGACTTTACCAAGGGCAGTATCAAAATTGGTTTCGAACTTTGAGTTAAAGGACTTGTCTTTTGCCCGCAAGCCATGATATGCCAGTCGTAAATATTCATCTGCTAGCGCGTTAATATCAGTTGGTTCTTTGACTCCACTACTAGTACGGCTGTGCTGAAGCATCCCTTTTACTATGCCATCCGCCCGTCTGCCATGGTGGTTTATTTTTTGTTCATTTTCCCTTATATCCTTGGCAAGTAATTTAACTTCTTCGTTATTTCCTTTGGTCAATTCATCTTCCAGTTCATCAATCAACTCTGCATTGACTTCACTAAAGTTGTTAACAAAATTTAAGGGATTCTGAATTTCATGCGCAATACCAGCAGTGAGTTCTCCCAAGGATGCCATTTTTTCAGACTGAATAAGCTGTTGCTGAGCTGACTTAAGATCGGTAAGTGCAGCTTGCAATATTTGATACGCCTCGGCATTCTGCATGGCCACTCCCAGATTAGCTGCAATAGTAGTCAGTAACCGTTGATCACTTTCATTAAATCTATTTTCTGCTTCGGTACTCTGTATACTTATTACACCGATGGTCTTTGAACCCACGACAATGGGCACACCCAAGTAAGATTGAACTTTAGTACCCTTGGATTCCGCTTTTATTTTACTAACAGCTTCGTCCATTTTTTGGTTGATGAGCAGTGGCTCTTGCTTCAAGATAATCTTTTCAGTAACCCCATTGGCAAAAGGTCTGGATTCGGCAGTTTCACCAGAGATATATGGGAAGTGAAGCATGTTGGTCTTCCGGTCGTGAAGCGCCAGATATACAATATCAGCCTTGAAGGTGTCTCGCATTTGTTCACCTACCAATTCAATGAGTGCGTCAAAATCGAGTTTGGATACCATAGCACGGCTAATATTATTCACCGTTTGTAACTCTGTAGCACGCTGCTCGGTTTCAGCCAGTAGGCGGGTAGTTTCGTTGAAGAGGCGTGCATTTTCCAGCGCTACGCTCATACTATTGGTGAGTGTGGTAAGCAAGCGTACATCCGATTCACTAAACACGTTTTCTTTTTCTACATTCTGTAAACTGACAGACCCCATTACGGTACCGCCAACCATCATGGGCACAAAAACCGCAGATTTGGGAGGAAGTCCTTTGCTCACGCCCTTTTCTTTATCTCCATATTTTTTGGCCGTAGTTATATAATCTTCGTTAATCAGCAGTGCTTCTTTGGTTTTAATCAAGTGCTTATTGGCCCAAATAAAAGGTCTTGGCTCAAGGTATAGTCGTTCTCCATTTTCGATCGCATACTCCCATATCTCCATTTTATTTTCATTATTGAAGGTTCGGATTAACAGGGTTTGGGTGTGTAACACATCACAAATCTTACTCCCTACCAAACTATAAATCGCACCCATGTCCATTTCGGCTACTAATCCTTCTTGTACACTGTTGATTACAGCCAGTTCTGCATTTCGTTGCTCTGTTTCATTAAAAAGACGGGCATTCTCAAGGGCTACGCTCATGCTGTTAGCAAGAGTATTTAGCAAACGTACATTCGAGTCGCTAAAGGCATGTTCTCTGTCCAAATTTTGAAGACTTACATAACCACGAACCGAATCACCTATTATAAGAGGAACGAATAAGTGGGATTTTGCAGATTTTGTACCAGGGGCAGGTTGATAATTGACACCAAGCTTTTCGAAAGTTTCGACAGCATTCTCACGAATATGAATTAGTTTTTGACTTTCAATTAAGCGTTTCCTGATATTGTCATATTTACGAGGTTCGGGGTAAAATCGCTTGCCATCTTCAAAAACATAATTGAAAAGTTCACTTTTGTTTTCATAATTGAAAGTTGCAATTATTGTCACCTGTGAATCAAAGAGTTCCTTTGTTTTATTGCCTACCAAATCATAAATCCCCTGCATGTCCATTTCAGCAACAAGGCCTTGCTGCACACTATTGATTACTGCGAGTTCGGCATTGCGTTGCTCAGTTTCATTAAAAAGTCTGGCATTTTCCAGTGCCACACTCATGCTATTGGCAAGGGTGCCAAGAAGGCTTACGTCTGAATCATCAAAGGCATGTTCCCGATCCAGGTTTTGAAGCGTCACGTAGCCCTTCACGGTGTCTCCAACTATCATTGGCACATATAATGCTGTCTGTGCCAAACGAGTGCCGGGAACTGGCTTAAATGGCTTACCATTTATTTCGGACATTATTTGAGCAGCATTTTCACTGATCAATAACGGAGCTCGGTCATCAATAACCTTCTCCCTGATTTTGTCATATTTTCTACTGGAAGGAAAAATGCGTTCGCCATCTTCATAGGCATATTGAAAATGCTCGGTGCCATTTTCAATGATAACGGTAACAATAGCTGTTACCTGCGCACTGAATAAGTCACGGAGACGATCACCGACTAGGTCATAGATGCCTTGCATGTCCATCTCAGCCACCAGACCTTGCTGCACACTGTTGATGACTGCGAGCTCGGCATTGCGTTGTTCGGTTTCATTAAATAGGCGGGCATTTTCAAGGGCTACACTGAGACTGTTCGCCAGGGTGCTTAGCAGACGCACACCCGAATCGCTAAAAGCATTTTCTCGATCTAAGTTTTGCAGACTGACATATCCTCGAACAGCAGTTCCGGTGGAGAGAGGAACGAACAACATTGACTTTGGGAAACCGGTTCCGGGAACCACTTTAGGGACTTCCCCTGTTATGGTTGTTACAGCTTCAGCCACATTTTCATTGATGTTAATCAGTTTTTTGCTGGTAATAAGGCGCTGACGAATCTTGTCATAGGCTCTTGACTTAGGGTAAAATCTCGCCCCTTCTTCAAAAACATATTGAAAGGTCTCAATCTTTTTTTCGTGATCGAAAGTAGAAATAATAGTCACCTGCGAATCAAAAAGGTCTCTTATTTTATCACCCACCAGATCATAAATCCCCTGCATGTCTACCTCAGCTGCTAGGCCTTGCTGCACACTGTTTATTACTGCCAGTTCAGCATTGCGCTGTTCTAATAGGTGGAGCGCATCTTCCAGTGATTGTGGGGTTACCGCACTACCCGACAGACCGTTGTTTTCTTCACTTGTTTTCAGGTTAGTTTTCAAATTTTGGGGAGACTTAGCTTTCATCCTTTTTGCGTTAGCGTAAACAATTTAAACTATTTTAATTAAAATGAGTATTATACTATCAAATTCAATCGCTACAACTTGTGTAAGCACCTTTATTCTTTTACTTAGAATTACAAATTCTCTACTCTGTCCCAAATAGCAGGGGATTTAACTTTTTTTGCTATGCCATAAAATCACCATGACTCAGACAATTGGCAGTTGAATAATAAACTCAGTTCCTACCTCTGCCGGCAGGCCTTTGTCAACTATAGTCTCCACCTTCAACTCACCTCCATGCGCCTTCACAATATCATAGCTCAAAGACAAGCCGAGGCCTGTTCCTTGCCCCGTAGGCTTGGTGGTGAAAAATGGTTGGAAGATCTTGTCCAACACTTTTTTGGGAATGCCATTGCCATTGTCTTTCACTGAGATCATAACTGTATTTCCTTCTTTTTTTGTTCCTACAGAAACAGTTGGGGTGTAATCACCCGCTTGCTCCTTGCTCTTCTCATTTACAATATAAAAAGCATTGGTGATTAAATTCAATATTACCCTTCCAATATCTTGAGGTATGATATTTACTTTTTCTATAGATTCGTCAAACTCTGTCAGCATCGTGGCATTAAACGATTTGTCTTTTGCGCGTAAGCCATGGTACGCCAATCGCAAATATTCATCTGCCAAGGCATTGATATCCGCGGGTTCTTTGGCACCGCTACTACTGCGGCTATGTTGCAACATGCCTTTTACGATGTCGCCAGCACGATTGCCGTGGTGATTGATTTTTTCAAGGTTTTGTTTTAAGTCAGCAGAAATTTCTTTTACATCTTCCAGATTCCCCTGTTCAAGTTCTTCATTCATTTCATCGACCAGTTCGGTACTCACTTCACTAAAGTTATTCACGAAGTTTAGCGGGTTCTGTATCTCATGAGCAATGCCTGCTGTGAGCTCTCCGAGTGAAGCCATTTTTTCGGACTGGATGAGCTGGGATTGGGTGGATTTAAGATCGGTCAGTGATTTTTCCAATTCTGCTGTTCTTTCTTTTACTAGTTTTTCCAGTTCAGCATTTTTCTTTTTCCAGTCCTCTATACCCCAAGTATCATCCTCAGTTGATACATTTTCTGGTTTGGAACCATGAAAATGTACCACCGTCCATTTATCATTAAAGTAATCTAGGATGATAGAAAACCGAAGAAACATTTTAATTGTCTCCTCATTTACTGTTATCTCAAATGTAATGTCATCAGTAAATACAGCGGAATTTTCATCTCTTAATACTTTTCGAAATACAGGATTAATAACACATTTTAACTGAATACCTTGACTTTGTTCCCTTTGTCTGGTAAGAAGTTTTTTAAGTTCGGCTATCGAAAATATCCTTTCGTCTATTGTTGTGCCAAAGCCCATAACTTCAGGAGAAACTAACTCATCCAAAATGTCTAAGGACTCAGTAGAATTCAATCCTACATCCATAAATTTTTGATACGTTTGCGTAAGTAGTCTTTCTTTTAACTCATCCATAAACTATTATTACTTATAGGGCAATGAAATAATAAATTCACTCCCAGCCTCTGCTGAGTCTAGACCTTCGTTATTTACTGTTTCTATTTTGATATCTCCACCATGCGCTTTCACAATATCGTAACTTAAACTCAACCCCAAGCCCGTTCCTTGACCTGTTGGCTTAGTGGTAAAAAATGGTTGGAAAATCTTGTCCAATACTTTTTCAGGAATCCCGTTGCCATTGTCTTTTACAGAAAGTAGAATTTTGTCATCTTCTTTCTTAGTACTCACTGAGACGGTTGGGGTGTAATCACTGCCCACCTTCGCTGAAGCTGCGGAGGACACGGTATAAAAAGCATTGGTGATTAAATTCAATATTACCCTTCCAATGTCTTGAGGTATTATGTTTACTTTTTCTATGGATTCGTCAAACTCTGTCAGCATCGTGGCATTAAACGATTTGTCTTTGGCTCGTAGACCATGATAAGCTAGGCGTAAGTATTCATCTGCCAAGGCATTGATATCCGTGGGTTCTTTGGCACCGCTACTACTGCGGCTATGTTGCAACATGCCTTTTACTATGTCGCCAGCACGATTGCCGTGGTGGTTGATTTTTTCAAGATTCTGTTTTAAGTCAGCAGAAATCTCTTTTACATCTTCCAGATTCCCCTCTTCAAGTTCCTCATTCATTTCTTCGACCAGTTCGGCACTCACTTCGCTAAAGTTGTTCACGAAGTTTAGCGGATTCTGAATTTCATGGGCAATGCCTGCGGTGAGCTCTCCTAGCGAAGCCATTTTTTCTGACTGGATGAGCTGGGATTGGGTGGATTTGAGATTTTCTAAGGACTGATTTAGTTCAGAGGTACGTTCATTTACCTGCTTTTCTAGGGTTTCATTTTGTGAGGACAAAATGGACTCCTTTTCAAGGGAAAGTTTCTGTACTCGCTCTAGATTTAATCTTAGCTCTTGACTTCGTCTACCAAAGGCGTAACCTAAATAGATAGCCAGAGTTAATGGTATAATCATAAATGTAAAGGGCATATATTCTTCTAGATACAACTGTGATAAACCAATCCTTCTTAATAATATTATTGCCCAATACAACAGACCAATAAAACTAGAACTCATAAATAAGATGCTTGCCGCTCTATTATTGTTCCAGGATTTTACAGTGAGTCTTATTATGGCAACATACAGCAGAAGTGCCCAAGTGATTGCTGCATTTTTGTCCAAGAACAAGCAACCTATAGCTATCAGTCCTAAAAAACTTACTGTTTTGTAGACGCTATCTATAGGTTGCGGCATAATGCGATATGAACAATACAATAAGACGATGGAAGAAATTAAAATATTGGCATCATAGCTGAAAGAAATCCAAAAATCCGCACCAGTATTATCCAATTCCCAGATTACACCAATTATAAAAAAAATTAAAAATAGGATAGATAGGGCAAAATATCCATTGATCTTCTCCTTGGGAAAAAAGAGGTAAAAAGAAGTAAAAATGATAAACATCAAAATAGCTATTCCTAACGTGATGTAAAAATTATTTTCCTGCTGAATATTAGCAGCAATACGGTAGTTTTTTTCAACATCTCTAGAATTAGCGTTGCTGAGTGATGAAACTGTTATTCTGATATACCCATTGGTATCTGCAAATAATGGAAATTGGTGTTGGGCGTTGATATAGCGCACCGCTAAAACCTGCGCTTTCCCTTTTATTAATGGCAGTTGTAATACTTGTCGAGAAGGATTATGGTAAATGACCTCATCCAAATCTGAACTGACTTTACCTAGTTGATGTATCAATTTTCCATCCAAATAAATCTCTGAGGCTCCATATTGAAAAATATTTAAAACGATAGTCTTACTTAAACTGCTATCTGCTTTTATCCGCTTTCTAAACCAGACTATATCACCACGGTTAGCAATTGCTTGGTCACCATCAGGCATATTTAGGTTGGCCCGACTAAATTGTGACCAAGAGGAATCGTCAAACTCTGGATTGGCCCAAGCGGTATTATCTCCTTTCTGATATCGCCAATAATGATATAGACCAGACCATTTATCTACTACAGTAGAATCTGTGATGGTAGTAATCTGCCATAGTTTAGCAAAACGTTTCGTAGTCATCGAAATTTGAACAAATCCGTTACTATTACTGTATCGTTGATTACGTGCATACTTATATTGACTGTTAACATAGCGCACGGCTAAAACTTGCTCCTCGCCATTTAATGATGGGAATGAAAGGAAATTTCCTCTGGGATCAACATTTTTAATTTCATCAGGATTACTACTTACCGTACCGAATTTATGAATGAGTTGACCGTCTAAATAGATCTCTGAAGCACCTTGTTGAATAACTTGAATTACTAATTCCTCCTTTAATGAACTGTCTGCTTTTATGCGTTTACGAAACCACACAATTTCGTTCTTTTCTGCAATAGCCGTCTTTTCATTTAGCATGTTTAGGTTAAAGTAAGATTTCACTGGCCAAGCAGAATCATCAAAATCTGCATTGGCCCAGGCTGGATCATCCCCTTTTTGATAATGCCAGTCATTGGCCAATGTCGATAGACCCTCCGCAAATGTACTGTCTGTGACAACAAATACTTTTTCTGATTGACCCAAAAGGGTGAGTGGTAATGAGAAGATTATAAGGTAGAAAATGCGTTTCATTTCTTGGGTATATTTAATGGTAAGATAATACCTATAATAGAGACTGAAAGCTGTAGGCTGGGAAAATATTTATACCAGCTCTTTAAAAATATATTGCTCGTCATACGCTACTTTAAATTCTTTTAATAAATCCAAATATATTCAACCCTGAACGTCCGTTTGCGATGATGCTCTTCTTGATTTTGAATATACTTATAAACATTATCTATCTGGGATTGACTATAGGAAAATGCGCCATATCCTACTTGCCACTCAAATCGCTCCTTGGTTAAGTTATGGTCATTGATATATTTTGAGGACTTGGCTTTTACTGCTTTCATCAACTCCGATACGGATACTACCGGTTTCAAACCCAGGAAGCAATGCACATGGTCTTCCACGCCATTTACAATAATGGTTTTGCAATTGTTCTCATTGATTAAATTTCCAATGACTCCAAAAAGTTGGGGTCTCCAAGAGGGATCAAGTACTGAATTCCGGTACTTCACTGCAAAAACTGTTTGGATATAAATTTGATGATAGGTGTTTGCCATTTCGTTTGTTCTTTATATGTACCGAGCCTACGGCTCTTAATCTTATTTTTTGTTCTTTCAACGGACTGAAGTCCGCTGTTTCAATATTGGTCGAGGCTATGCCTCTTGCTTGCACTTGCGCTCTAACAGACTAATACCTGTTGTTAGCTATTGCCGCCTATTGCCTATGCTCT
>JGI24005J15628_10001679_pt1 | contig 11729 bp, 16 predicted proteins | sample LinPmetageLP40_FD_15628 | JGI IMG/M metagenome (IMG submission 15628)
ATATTTTATTTTTATTTTATTTTTATAATATATAATGAGTGAAGAAATTATAACATTAGATAGTTTGAAAAATCCTGATAGTAATAATAATTTCTTTAGAAATAGAAGAAGTAGAAGAAAAAGAAGAAACTCATTTAGATTATAAAAAAAAATTAAATAAAAAAGTTAGTGAATTCACTGAAGAAGAGAAAAAACATTATAATCTTTTAGCACAGAAAAAAAATAGAAAAAAAATAAAAACAGAAGAAGAAAAAAAACAAAATGAAGAAGATGAAAAATTAGATAATGAAAAAAGAAATTCATTATTTAATCAATTATTCGTTTTGAAAGAAAAATTTCCTGATAATCTGCAGAATATTCATATCAATAAAGAAATGAATATAAAAACATTAGAAGAAAAAAAAGAATTAATTGTTAAGATTATCACACAGAAACATTCTCATAATGTAGTATTTGAATCATTATTGTTATTATGTAGAACTGGTGAAAGAACTTTAGATTATTTTGATATAAATACATTAGAAGGATATTCTGAAAATGTAGAAGAAGTCAAAGATGATATTGTTCCTGTTTTAAAAGAAATGATTGATATGGGAGAAATCAGCACCGAGATGCTCACCCCTCAGCTGCGACTGGCGATAATTATGTCTTCTGTTGCTGTGAAAACTATGGAGAAAAATAATGATAGACGAAAAAACGAAGTTCTTGCGGATACTATCTCCGCAGGTTCCAGACATGGAGAAGATGGGGATACTTCATAGAAGATCTGCCGAAATGGTGTCATAAGTTCTATTGTAGTAAATGCTGTAATAAAAAAAGAAATTATATAGATTAATGGATTTAAATATCAAATATGAAATTATTATTGAATTAATCGCTATGACTATCTACCTCATCCTGAAGATCGCCGATTTCTGATCTTAAATCTTTAATCTTTTTCTTTAATTTTTTAATTTCTTTATCTTTAGATGATATAGTCTTCCTTTGTTCTTTCACTCTTTCAGATTCCGCCCATTTGTCTTCTTTCTTTAATTCATCTTTGATTTTTTGTTTCTGTTCTGCTCTTAGTTCTTTTGCTCTATCTTCATCTTCTAATTGTTTCACATAGTCTTCAGTTTCTCTTCTTTGTTCTTGTGATCTAATATGAAAATTATTTGTTTCTTGTAATGATTTGATTTGTGATTTCAGATCATCAATCTCACCAGCCATATTTTCCTCAGATTTTATCATATCCTGACAATAAGAAGATTTATGAAACTCTACTCTCATATCTCTTTCATATTTTTCATCTTGTTCTAATTTTAATTTTTTATAATAATTTAAGTTCGATCTATTATAATCATATTCTCTTTGCCTATGAATGTTATTTTCTTCTATGACATCACCGAGTTCATTTGCATCACCCGAATAAAATATATCCTTGCCGATTACTTTAAAATCACTATCAGGATGATCTTGAATTTCTTGTCTAATTGTTGTAAATCTTTTAATAGATTTATTTAAAATAGTATTCTTTTTATTAATTTTATTATATTTTTGATGAAGTTCTGAATATTTTTCTTTCAGTTCTTCATGATTATCCATGTAATCTTTTATACCATTTAGAAAATTAGAGGAGTGCTGAAAAGATCCGATTGTAAATAATCCTTTCATTTGAAGGACTTTATCCCATACTTTCGCATCATTTTTAAGATCATTCTTATGTATTTCATCAGGATCTTCATTTCTTTTGAATGAAGATAGTTCTGTATAAAATGTNGTAAGATCCATTATTATTTATATAATATATATATTATTATATCTTTAAATATTAAGTAGTGAGTATATAGTAAATTGAAAAGTTATTTGATCGGGTAAAATGCCCTATATAAATTGTAGTCTTATATTTTTTTATATTTGTCTCACGTGTAATTTATATTTTTTGAATACATATTTCAAATTTATATTTCAAATTTATTTATTTTATATTTTTCGTAATCAAAAGAAAGATTAAGATTACATTTTATATAGGTCATTTTATCCAGATATATATTTTCTATATTTGCTATATAGAAGAGTAGTAAATAATATTAAAAAAATATAAAATTAAGGTTATTTAGTTTGTTTTATTTTATTTATCCTTCTTTCTTGTCTATCAATCAATATATCAACTCTTTTAAGTAATTCTTGTTTGACTATTAATTGTTTTTTAGAATATTTTTCATCAAAAGATTTATAATTAAAGCTATTATATGGTCTTTTATCATTATTCTTTTTTAATAATTTAGTTCCTTCTTTTTTAAAATCATTTATTATTTCTTGCCATTTATCATATACAGGTCCGAATGTCTTTTCCCATTGATCTTTTCCTAAGAGATGTGTTGAGGATGCTTCTCGTAATGACGGCATCTCTCTTCTGACAGGATCAAGATGTCGTATAAATCCATCACTTGGTTTATAATGACCTATAAACTTCACCTTTATTTGTTCTTTAAATCTTTTCAAATTCTTTAATTCTCTTTGATTTAATTTAAGTTCAGGAGGGATCCCTTCTGCTGGCTTGCGAGGAGTTTTTGGAGGTGTTTTTGGTCTTGCGAGTAATAATTTGCGAGGTGTTCGTGGTTGTCCCATTTTAGATAATGGGACTAATTTTTTCGGTGGATCCGCTTCTTCTTGTGCTTTATATCCATATTTTTTTCCTACTCTTTTTAATTTTCTATTTTGTGGAGTATCTTTATATACAGGCATTATATACTATAATATATATATTAAATTATTCAGTAATGGACCTGAAATTAATACTTCCGGTTGAAGATGTGCTGTAAGTATTAATAGTGAGGGTTTCAGCGATGATGTGAAGAGTGTGATTATTAGTAGATGCCGAGGTGTTAAACATAACTTCAAGTTCAGGATTTCCTAATTGTGAGAATGACAGGCTTCCATCTGCAGACGAATGATCATCAGGATTGAAACCGAAATTGAAGCATTGAATATGCGATGGATCAAAAGATCCACCAGCATTAGCAGCGATGCCTAAATCTGCTTCAATAGTTCCTGCGGTTGCGTGAGGATGACAAGCATACGGGAGATTATTATGATACATTTCTACAACACTATCAGTCTTGTATCCGTTCGAAGTGCTGACATGTTCGGCATCAAATAGAGAAGAGTTTTCAAATTCATAAATAGTTTGATTATTTGCTTTCAAGGCACATCTTGCGAGAGGGACAGTATTCATATATTTCTTAGCAGTAGCAGATGCACGATCACTATCAAGAGTAGCGAATACATATAATCTGCGGACAAGTCCCGAGATAGATTGAATCTTAACTTTATTTCCTAAAGTTGATCCTCCGGTAATGAGGACTGGACTAGTTATGCTCTCTTCAAATTTGGTGGTTGTGAAACCTAACTGACTACTGACAGATCCGGGAGAATAATTGCGACTTTGATAAGCAGATAGTTCTTCAGGAGCGAGTTCAGAAACATAAGCGACAAGTTGAGCGTCAGAGAAGTCGGCAGCATTAGCGGCGGTGTCAAGGATTTCATGGCATTCACTATTGCTTCTGTAAGATACTTCTAAAAACATAGGACTTGAGAGAGAATATAAATCAAGACCACGTCCGAGACCATCACTCCAGAAACCTTTAAGAGGGCAGGATAGAGTAATACCACCAGCACAACTGAAAACAAGACGGCGACCAGTCACACTTCCGAGAGTTCCATTAGCAGCACCGAGAATACCACCACCGAGCATAGCGTCTAATTGACTCGCTTTTTCTTGATTTGCTTTAGTATAAGCATCACACATAATCCACTCGGGGCTGCATTCCCAGCAGGTCGCCCCATTATATACAAGACGGATCTGAGTAGTAGCGAAAGCACCAGCGAATTCAACGAGAGCACCTTCATTTGATCCTCCTTCATTAGTATCCTGAGCAGAGATAAACTTTGTCTGAAGATATAAATCATTTAATATACCATGATTCGGTAATTGAAACTTTACGACTTGCTGTGCCGTTGCGTTCATTGATGTAGTGGGATTAACTATAATTTTAGATCTTGCGACAGGACAAATATTTTTTTCACCATTAACAGCATAATCAAAAGCATTCTGCTTTGAATTTCTTGCTTTAATAGTTTGATATAAACTACTATTATTATTGCTTCTATGAATTAAGGATGGATTAGACATTTTTATACACTATAAAATATTTTAATTTTGAGAATTAATTTTATATATTGAATTAATCTGATGATTTAGATTTACCCGGATTACTTCCGACACCTCTTAGAAATTGTCCCGCGAGATATAATCCTCCTAAAAGTGCGACTAATTGTAATCCTTTAGTCTCTACGAAAGCCATTGCTCTGTTTCCGTAATCCGTAGCAGTATCTACCACCGCCTCCGCAGGTTTATCAATTAAATCATTTCTAACTTGTTTTAATCCTACAAAGTTTAATCCCTGAGAATCAACTTCTATACCAGCGACTTCTCTACCCTGTCTTTCTAATCTTGCCTCAGTTTCCATACTTTCTTCCATATTTAATCCTAACGGATTATTTATAAATTGACTAAATCCTGAGACATCTTTAGAAGTTTGTAATTTTTTAATATCTTTAATATTCAATTCTGCAGATGATTTCGGAGGATCTCTTTCAGTAGCATCTGGATCATTAATATTTTCAGTCATTCTGATAGTTGCTTGTTCTCTTTGAAAATCATTTGTTAATGCTATATCGCTTGTTGGATGAGGAGGCAGTGCTTTATTTTCTAATTTGTCATAATCTCCACCTTTATCTGGTTTCAAAGTCCCATAAAACTTATCATCACCTTTTAATAGTAATATTGGAGGCATTATATAATAAATAATATTTTTTTTTTATATTTTAAATATATAATATGTTTAGTAATTATAAAAATTATGAATCTATGAAAGATAAATGTATAGAATTACATAAAAAAAATATAGAGTTAAATGAAGAAATAAAATCACTTAAAGAGAAAGAAAAAGAAAGAAATGAAGCAGATAATAAATTAAAATTAGTATTAGAAGAGCATTCTTCTAAAAAATAGGTTGTTGAAATATTTGTGTTTCACCGACTACAGATTTGCATTTATCATCTACTCTTTTCACATCACCGCCATCACCGAATATTAAATATTTACCTTTTAAATCTTCTAGTTCGAATTGATGATAATGTTGATTTATATTCTTGAATTTGTTTATATGTTAAAGGTCCTCCTTTTTGATCTTTCAAAGGGATAAATGTTTTTTCATCTTTTTTACCTTTTATTTGTATTTTATTTAAATCATTGATACTACCTTGAGATATTGATTTAGATCGGGGGACTTGTAATTTTGTACGATTCTCAATCTTTTCAATCTTATCAGGTTTTTTTTTCTTTTTTGTATATTCTACATTATCCGCTTGAATATATGGTTCATTAATACTTTCATAAGTCGGGAATAAATAACCTGATAAAACTAATCCTAAGGTTGTGCCTATAGATATACCTGATAATATTTGCGGAGAGTATCTCATAGCTGATTGTAATATTCTATAATCGGTATTAATTAAATCATTAATTTTATCATTAAGTTGAGATTGTAATGTATCCTCATTTGCTATATCCATTTCTATACTATCTACTTGACCCTGTGCGATTTCTACTTGTTCTAATAATTCATTAACTTCTTTTTGAAATCTCATTGTGCCTCTTAATTGTGCGTCTCTGCCTATTTGTTGTTCTACTCTTGGATTTGTTGAATATGATTGTAATACTAATTGTTTTCTTGTTAATGCTTGATTTGTTTGTTGTAATGTTTCAATATTATCAGTTAATCTTTCATTTAATGATAATAATCTATTTTCTAATGAATCTAATAATATTCTTTCTTCATTTAATATTGTTTCAACAGTATTTCTTTCTCTCATTCTCGCCACAGAGAAGGCGAAGAAGCCCCCGACTACTCCACCGAATGCAGGTAATAAATCTCTGAATTGATTTCTAAATCCTGAATATAAGTTTTGATTATCATTAAAATATTGTTCGTATCTTTCAACTGCTTCGGGCGGAGTTAATACAGGTATATCTTCACCTGATATTGGATCTATTGGTTGTGTTTGTCCGACTACTATAGGAGCGGAATCAATATTTTCAACTGGTTGAGATAATAAATCTATATCTTCTTGAGGAATATCCGTTTCTAAATCTTCGGGGACTTCGGGTCCATAATCCGGTGTCTCAGGTAAAGAATATCTACCCTGTTCTATAAAAGCGTTTATTTGTTCGTCAGTTGGTATGATTACATAATCATTCATAGAATCTAGTTGAGATACAAATGCGAGTTGTCCGTCTATCATCTGTATTGGTTCTTGCTGATATCTATGACCGCCTGCTTCAAGATACATATTTGATCTTGTTAAAAAATCATATTGTATTTGTGATAGTTGAGATGGTCGGCCGTTGTTTGCTTGTCTATAATCTCTTTCTCTTGTAGCATCAATGACTAAATTATTTAATGAAGTTGAAATCGCCATATCTCCGGCATCCTCATCATTTAAATGGACTAAATCTTGTAAATGATTTAAAAAATCAACTTCTTCATAATCATCTCTAATAAAATACTGTGATAATGCTGAATTAACATCGTGTTCTTGTTGATTAGTTAATAATCTCTGACCTCCTGCTCTTGGTTCTCGTGGATTAAATCTTTCTATATCTTCTTGAGGAGGGACTAACATCTGACCTCCTCCGATATGATAATATGCTGTCCCATCATCAGTGAAAAGAATTGGTTGTCCTATATAGCGATATGTTTGTTGTCTTTGTCTCATATAGTCATATTGTTCTTGTGATAGTCCTTGTGGTAATCCATTATTATTTTGTCTATAATTATATTCAAAATCTACATCAATGAAATACTGATAAAGAATTTCTTGGATATTTTCTACATTTGATAGTCCTTCTATTTGTTGAATATTATGAGTATATCTCAATTTATCTGCTTCAGTGCCTCCTCCGTTTAAATAATTCATTGTAATTTGTGATATTTCTATTCTTTGATCTTGTGTTAAATATCTACCGAGAGCAGTTGCCTCTTCTGGAGTAGTTGGTTCAATATATATGTATGATAATACATCTTCTCGTTCGGTGGCTTCTTGTCTCTGCTCCCTAGTGAGAGGATCAAATTCAATCGCTTGTGGTAAATATATTTTAGTCGGGTGATCATCTACATCATGGACACGTCTATCATAATAAAATAACCCCTCAGAATCACTATTAATAACTAAATCATATATTCTGACATCGCTACTATCTAAATATGCGAGTTGATTTGGTGCTAAATTAGAAGATTCTTGGTGAGTTGATCTGTATTCATGTTCGGTTTCTGCTGATTGCACTATTCTATCTATTCTTGCCTCAGTGTATCCGAGATCTTGTAATGAAGTTCTCATATTATTAATATTTTGATTTGTGCTATGTTCTCCATAATAAGTATTTAAAATATTATCTAATGCCCCAGACATTTCTTGCTCTTGTGTTGTTGTTTGTCTTGTAATTTCAGATATAGTATTTGTATCTGATAAACCCGATTGAAGGTGTTCTGGTAAATCTAAAACATCATATTCTTCATCAGACATTTTTATATATATATTATTTTATTTTTTTATATATATATTATATAAAATGGTATTATTAAACTTCTCATTCACAGGGGAAAACTCAACTGGAGCACAAGCATTCACTTTAATTCAAGAGTATAAGTTCAAAACTATTCTATTAAAAGATATTAAATATACAATAGCAGGAGAAGATTTATTTGAGGTGATACAAAATGGGACTGCTAATGACGGACAATCTGGAATATCTGGTAATGGTGCGACTATCTCTTCACCTCTCGCTATAAAAATGGATTTTTTAGATACTAAAGATTGCGTTATGTATTCTTTAAAAGATGGATCGGGTGCGGGTGAAGCTGTATCCACTGTGGATAATATAACCGGATTATTGCCTTTCGGTAATGCGAGAAGTAATAATAGTGCCGTCTCGGATCAAGCCACAATGTCTCATTCATATCCATACACATTAATTCATAATAGACCTCAGACTTGGTCGGCGGGAAAAGTTTTAACATTCACTTTATATTATAGAGATGTCAGGACTGATGGAATAGTTAAGCAGTGGGCGTTAATGAGTGGTCTTACCGATGCATTTAATGATATGTGCTCTATTGATATAACGCTTGAATTGATATAAAATTATATATATAATATATAATGGAAGAAGAATTAGATGAAATACAGGGTAAAGAGTATTGCGATCAATCATATATGAAGAAACATAAATATTTATGTCATTATTGTTCTTATCGTGCAGCAGTCCCTTCTAAAAATAATCAATATTGCTCTGAAATGTGTAGATTACTTCATTTATGTATAACTAAACAATTAGATCTCCCTGATATTGCTAAATTAATCAGATGTAGTAAAGTTGATTTAATAGATATTATATTAACTCTAAAATGTCAAAAATTAGATTTAGTTGAATTACATAATATAGTCGGTGTAGATAGAAGATTTAAACAAAAAGGATTGAAAGTAAATCATAATACAGAAGGTAAAACTATTTTATTTGATTAAATGTATATCTACTCCTAAGAAATTTCTTTCAAGGGCAGTACATCTCTCACCAGTATAATTATTATGACAAGTCATATCTAATACATTATCACCTTTATTTGAATAAGTTTTAATAAAATAATCAATCATATCATCGGGTCTTGTAATCCCTGATTTATCTTTTCTTACATCATATTTCAATAAGGTAGTTGGATATCTGCCGTAGTGTCCTTCTGTCTTAGATATATGAGTTTTTTTAATGTTTTTTCTTTCTCCCCAGTATTTTTGTTGTCCGCCATGTTTTACATATCTTTTTGGATAAAATGTGTCTCCTATCATTTGTGGATTATAAGTCCCTGCTTTCTTATAATAAATAAATATTTCTTCTGTATTTCTAAGAGGTTGTAATTTTGCTTTGAAGAAATTTGTTGTCTTATTTTTAATCCATGTATAATGATATTTTGGTTTTTCATATTTTAATAATTCATAAGTGAAAGGCATTGATGCATGAAGGACTATGATCCCATCAGCTTTGAGGACTCTCCACATTTCAGGAAATAACATATCCCAGTTAAGAGGTTTATCCCATTCTGCTTCTGTGATCCCGTATGGAGGCGATGTATATATTAAATCAAAACTATTATCATTTAACTCTGTTATAACTTGATGAATATCTCCTTCAACATATTCAATCATATTTAATAGTTATATTTTATTTTTATAATTTATTATTATTTTTTATAAATTACTAATTCAATATAAAAAATAATAAAAATAAATAAATATTATAGTTCATAAAATATGTCTGGTTTATCTGCTAATTCTGTATTTGAAGAGATTGTTCGTGGTGTTATGGTGAGTGCTGTGTTTCGTGGTGTCTTTCAGAGAAAGGCGGTCTTCTCTATGGGGACTGTGAATGATGGTGTAAAATATGCTGGTGCCGGATTAGTATATCGGGTCGCTCAGCCTGTCATTAAGAGTGCTGTCCCACAAGTCGGCGGTCTGCTCCCTGCTCCTAAATAATTATTTTTTTATAATATATAATATATGACTGAATTAATCCAGTTCGATTTTGATGAAATACCTGATAATCCAAGTATAGTTTTAGCAGGTCGCAGAAGAGCAGGAAAAGGAATCTTATGTAAAGATTTATCTTATAAATATTTTAGAGTAGGAAAAAATAAAGTAAAGAATGTGTTTTTATTTAGTCCGACTAGTGAAATCGCACAGAATGGATTTGAATTCGTGCCGTTTGAATATAGATATTCAGAGATAGAAGTGGAAGTTATTGAAAGAATTATGAAAAGACAAGAATATCTTATCAGACAAAATCCGAAAGGAAATTATAAAATACTATTAATTTTTGATGATCTAATCTCAAGTAGCGATGCATCACAACAAAAAATATTGGATAAACTTTTTATATGTGCGAGACACTATCAGATAAGCTTGATAGTCGCTTATCAGTATATAAAAAAAGATTTCTCACCTGTTCAGCGAGATAATGTTGATATAATTTTCTGTTTTCAACAGAGTAATTATGATAATAAAGATGCTCTTAATAGACAATATTTATCAGTTAATGATAATAAAAAAGAAGGATTAGATTTAATTAATAAATATGCTGTGGGATTTCAATCATTAGTAATAGTTAATACAATTAATTCAGATAAATATGAGGATTTTTGTTATTATTATCAAGCAGATCTAATTGATAGTAAGTTTAAATTAGGATCTGAATATGAAATGGATTAAAGTGATAATCCTCCATATCTTTCTTTATATTTTTTAATAGTTTCTTTTAGTTCTTCATTTTCTTCTTCTAATTCATCTTTTTTTTGTCTATGTGCTTCATTAAAATCGCTGATTTGTTCTAATTCTTCTTCTTTATATTTTAAATCTTCTTTTAGTTCTTTTATTATAACATCAGCACTCATATTGAATAATTTTAAATCTTGATTTTCTTTACATAATTCTTCTAATTGTTTATATAGATTTAGCATGAATTCTTTCTTTTTTTCAATATCCATCTTTATTTTATAATGTAAATTAATGTTAAATATAATTTCAAATTTTTTTTTTGTATGATTATATAAATAATGCCCCGATTACTAAAATATACACAACCCGGATCTCTTGATGGTATCCCTGATAATGCTCTGGCGGTTATAGAACACACAGCACTTTTTTATATAATTGATAGAAGATTTAGTGGAATGAATAAATGGATTGCTTTCGCAGGAGCAGGTTCTTTGTATGAGGTTTATATTGATATGATTAAAAAACAAGATCCGACAAGTAAATCAAATCCTAAATAATATTTTATATATATATATGAAAGTAATTATCAAAAGATCTAATAAATCAGGTAAGAAATACATGGCGACATTCACAAGAGAGAATGGTCGGACTCGCACAACTCACTTCGGGCAGGCATCAGCCCCCGATTATACTCTGACAGGTGATAAAAAAAGAAGGAAAGCATATAGAGATCGGCACAGAAAAGATTTAAATACTGGTGATTATATGAGGGCAGGATATTTATCTTGGTATATCCTGTGGGGAGAAAGTAAATCTATAAGAGAAAATATTAAATCATATAAAAGAAGATTTAATCTAAGTTAATATATGAGAGGTCTTTTTATAAGAAAGAATAGTTCATTCATTCTATCAGTAATTTTTTTTTGTTCTTCTACATAATTATCCCACATATCATTATGAAGCCCGAGCGGATATGTCATTAGTTCTTCGGGACAATGATTCTCCCGACGCCATCCAAGATAAATAAGTTGTTCATATTCATTATCACACCATTCTTTCATAAGTGATATATGTCTGCAGACATCTTTTAAATTATGTTCTTTTCTATATTTATTTAGTCTTGATTTATGAATCGCCTCCTCCATCATAATAGTAAGGTCATTATTAAGATTGAAAATTGATGACATTATGATCTTCTTATAGTATAAATATTTTTGAATTCAAATTTCAAATTTATTTAACGAAATTCAAAATAAGGCAGACCCTTAAAAAATCAATATAAATAGAGATTACTAAATAGAATATAGTAGTAGTATTTTTCAATATAATAAGAGGGTAAAATGTCTATATAAAATTAATGT
>JGI24005J15628_10001681_pt1 | contig 11715 bp, 19 predicted proteins | sample LinPmetageLP40_FD_15628 | JGI IMG/M metagenome (IMG submission 15628)
TTTTGTTTTTTATTTTATGCAGAAATCTTTGGACTTCAAAATTAGGATGGTCTTTAATACATTTTCTGAATGCCTTCACTGCAATTGCTCTCAAAAAATCTTTGTTTCCTGTTTGTTCAAAACATCTCAATGCTGTTGAAATTATTTTGTGACCTTTTATTGTATCAATTTTATAGGTTCCTAATTTTATTTGTGCAATTGCATTAGTACCTTCAACCTTATAATTAAGGCAAAAAACATCAATGATTGGGGTGATGCTAAAATTTCCTTTATAGTCATCAATTACATTTAATAATTTGATATAATCTTCTTTTTTATGTGATGCATGTCTTTTGATCCAATCTTGAATTGTGAATTTTTTATGGATTGTGTTCATCACTGTGACTGATTCACTGTTGAGTGAATTATCAACCTGATATTTGACAGGTCTCCCAAGAAATTTTGCTGCATGAAATCTGTGTTGTCCATCAACAATAATGAGCTTTCCATTTTGTAATTTATAGCAAATAATTGGCACTAGCTGTCCATCATTTATGAAGCTATTCACAAGCTTTTCCACATGATGCTCAGAGACAGTTCTGTTGTCATTATAAAATTGGAAATTATTATATTCTTTAGTCTTTAAATAAAAAGTATTCATAGTATTTTGTTTTTTAATTAACATAGGATAGTTCAAAGTACTCCCTGTTTTAAAAGGGAGCAGAATCTGAACTTGTTTGTGGCTCAACCATTGCAGGAGAAGAAGTTTGGTGATAAATTTTCCAGCACACATCCTTGTTGAAAGCTCTTGGAAGATTTGTTTTTTTGTCAGTGAATTGATTCCCACCAATATTCATTTCACACCTGACCATCTCACCAGTTTTNAATTGATTGAGGTTGTTCATGATTTCTTCTTTTTGAAAAAGAATTTCCCTTTGAGTTTTGTATTGATCACCCCATTCAAGAATGATCCTTCTNAATGGATATTGTGGATTNGTCATTATCACATCACTGATGTGCAGAATTTTGCCCTCATATATTATTTGATTATTGCTCATGTTTAATCTGTTTATTTATTAATTATTTTTTTGACCTCTCTTGTAAGAATCTCCTTAGTCATGGGAGATAATTTATTTCTTTGTATTTAGTTTATTTTTTGCCTCTTGGATGTTTTGATGAGAAACAGCATGCTGCATTTTTTTGCTCATTTCTGAATTAGAAACTGATGATCTTTTATCACCAAAATCCCTGATCCCCTGATTAAACTCCATGTGTTTGCTTTCACTTTTTTGTGCAGAATATTCACACCTTTCATTGAAGTGAACATCTAAAATTTTAATGATNTTATTGATTCCCAGACTTCCATACAGCTCAATTTCTCCATGAATTATTTTGTCAAACACAAAACTCAAATCAGAAAGCTTCAAAGATTTGTGTCTTTGCATAATACTGACAGCACAATTTTCAATTTGATTTTCAGTCATGCCTCTTTCAGACATGTTTTGATCAAGCCAGAGCAACCACATAATCAACAAAGATTGAGTGTACTCTGGATTTGTGTCAGCCATTATTTTACCAATTGTTGGTGTCTCTGATTGAATAGCCTTATCCAGAGAATTGATATTTTTAAGCTTCATTTTTAGTGGACTGAAATCCTCTTGCAATTTTTTCTGCAAAATGATCTGAGATTCCTTTTTGAGTATTTTTAACTCTCCCATTGTTATTTGATTTTATAATTTCACTTTCCCATTTTTCTTCTCCCAGATATCTCTCAGGGTTTTGTCTATATGTTACATCTGGAGTAATGTCAATATATGCTGGTACAACTTGCATGATTTTAATTTTGGTTTTATGTGAAAGCTTCTCCCATCTTTTTTTTGATATTTTTTTTGATCCACTTTTTTTGTCATAGATGTTCCAGAAATCTTCAAAAGTTGGATATATCTCAACTTCAATTGCTTCTTCAATTACTTCTTCAATTCCATTTCCATTTCCATTTCCTAAAGGTATCTGAGTGGTATCTTTTTGGTATTTAGTTGGTATGGGTTTGGTATCTTTTGACCATCTTTTCATCACATTCTCTCTTTGTTTATTTGAATGAGCTGATCTTTTTTTAATCCATCCAGAAACCATTTCATTGTGAAAATTCCCCTCCTCATTTTTGACAAATTTATTCATGAGATCCTGACTCAAATTTGATCCACATTGAATGGTGATCACTTTTTGAGAAAGACTTCCCAACTGATGCTGGAGATATATCAAAGTGCTAAACATTCCCCTTTCTTCCATTGTGAGATTTGCCATTTCTGTGAGCATGTCTTTGGTATAAAGCAAAAGTGCTGGATCATTATTCATTGATACTGCTTTCAACAATTCTGTCCTCTAAAATTTCATTTTCTGAAAGATGACTCAATTCTGGATCAATGAAATCTTTAATCATTTGCAGCATTACTGATTGATTTTCATGGCTTGCTTTTTCAAAAATCCTGAATGCAATCTCTGGGATCACAGAAACTTCTTCAGAAATTACTTTAATTGATTTAATACCATAGATCCCTGTTAATTTTTGAAGCCAGTAATCACTTTGATCTTTAAAATAAACCTGTGATTTTGTAACTGGATTATAATATTTGATATTTGCTTTGTATTGCACATGATATGTTTCAATAGCTTCTGTGATTGACTCTTCAGTGACTCCAAAGAATTGAGCCATTTCTGTTTTATTGATTGGATCTAATAAAACTTTGACCTTTAATTGTGTGATACATGCAATGAAAATCAATCTCAAATTGTACTCCATATCATTTGAGGGAACTTCTTTAATGTTTGCTTGAGTTTCTTCTTGTATTCCCAAAGCTCTTGCATTTAGCTCCTTATTAACCTGACTAAACCTTTTAGTAATAGATCTCATATATTTGTGTTTTGCTTGTATATGGGAGGCTTTAATTGTTGTCCAGACAGCCTGCCTCCCTATACTTGTTAAAATTTTTAAATTTTGGTAATCCTCAGACTATCCTTTCTATATTTTAATTTTGGAAGTTTTTTGATCACATCACTTCCAGTGTTTCTATAAAATCCATCTTTTAGAATTTCATATTCTTTTTCTCTGTCTCCAGCAGCTATTTTTTTGAAATCATTAATCAATCCCTCTTCCATGATTTTCTTGTGTTCAGCCATTTTTGTGACATCTTCACACTCAGAAAAATCAAAATATTTGCCTCCTTGACTTGATGTGATCTTGTGTTCACCATGTGTGATCACTCCCACTCCCACAAGCTGATCATGAGCTTTTGGATCAACATGATTTTTTGTCCAGTCAGTGAGCATTTTAATGGTTTGATTTATTATGATTTTAGTCTTTGAAGGATCAAGATCTCCATTTTCAAGTGCAATTTGTGCTTTTGTGAGATCCAGTGACATTTTTCTTTTGACTTTGACAACTTCATCCAGTGTGGTTGGATATTGCCACTCTTCTTCAGAACCCAATTCAATGAGTTTTGGTTCTTGTGGATATGATTTTTCCAATTTATCTTCAATGATATCTGTCATTTTTGATTGGTGTCTGATGACATTCATCATGTGATCCATTGCTGGATTTATTCCCAGAAAATCATCTGAGATTTCTTGCTTTTTCTTTTCCATGTTATGCTGATTTTTTTGGTAACCAAATTTTAGATAGTTGTGTTTTTTGATCATTTGAAAGCCTGTGAACTTTCTCTGCTCTCTCCAGAAAAACTGTCCAATCTGGATATTTTTCTTTTAACTCTTTACAGTGTTCCAGTATTGAATTGAAATGAGTGTCAAGTCTTTTTTGATTATCCAGAGCCTTGATCATTTCATCTCCTGAAGCACTTCCATGCTCAATTCCAATTCCTGCTGCTGTGAATGCTTTTCCAAGTGCTGATGTGTAGCAATTTTCAAGAGCTGATGTTTTATTGATAAACCCTGCACCAATCACTTCTTGTGCAATTCCATCATAATATGACCAGAACTCATCACCTTCCCATTTTATAGACAATCTCACTTCAGTTGTCCATGTTTTGATTGAGTCATAATATTTGACTTTTTTGATCTTCACTTTATAGTTAAAATTAGCAGCACTGTGCATGATTCTAGCATCAACCATTGTATATGGTTTCCCAGATATTTCAACTTTCTTGAGGCTTTTCAGCCTTGTGTTTGCTTGTATTTGCATCTGTTTAATTTTAATTAATCTCCTTTTAAATATTTCATGAACTCTGAATGAGTCACATATTTTGAAGCACCCCTCATGATTGTTTTGAGTGTTCCATTTTCACAGTCTTTCCTGACTGTTGGATAAGAAAAAGGAACTGATTCAACCACATCTTTGATTGTGTAGTAATCTTTCTTTTTTCTTAGGCTAATGACTTGAGTGTCATTTTGTTGTTTTTTAATCATTTTATAGTCTTTTTTTGGTATATATGTGCTTTTCATTATACTAAAACATTGTTTTCCAATGAGTTCTTGATACTATCATAGGCATCAAGAGTCAAGTCAATTTTTTGATTCATTGAATCTTTGAGAACAATATCCCATGCCTGAACATTTCCACCAAATTCTTGATCTGTTGCCCAATTATATTCTTTCCTTACTAATAAATTCAAGCACAATTCAAGTGAATATCTTTCACCAGACACCTCCAGAGGTATCACTTTTCCAGACATTTTTATTTTTGCAACTCCATCTCTGTTATAAACTAATTGACCCTTGAAATCAAACAAATGATCTTTCAATATTTCTTCAAGTTTACTGAGGTATTCTTTGTTTAGTCTTTTTTTACTTCGTATATTTAACATATATCTGGTATTTAAATTGTGTTTTATTTCTAACATTTTTTATAATAGAAATCTAACATCTGACAAATGTCAAATAATTATCAAAAACTGTCAGTTATCTGTCAGATTTCTGTTGTAAAACTAACAAATATTTTTAAATAACAATAAACAATCTTAAATAATTTTAAATAATTATGAAAAAGAATACAAAACACACGCCTCAAGCCCAGCGCATCATTGAGTTTGTCGAACTCACAGGACTCACACAAACACAGTTTTCTGTTCAATGTGGCTTTAAAAGTCCCAGCACCATGCAAATGATCTGCACTGAAGGTCAAAGTCCAACCACAAAAACACTCTCAAAAATTGTTCACAGGTTCCCTCAATTGAATTATGATTGGGTATTGATGGGGATAGGGGAGATGATCAACAGGTCTTTTGCAAAGGCTCCAAGCTCTAAGTCTCAACAAAGATCAACCAGAGCCACCTTTGATCAGATCTCAAAAAATCAATCAGTGAGTGATCTTAAAACAAATGAATTGAAATCAGATGTTTCTGATTTAATGAAGCTCATGAAAGACACTATGATTTTGACAGCCCAACAAAATGGAATGCTGACAATTAAAATTGAAGAACTGCAAAAAACAATAAAAAGTGGGATGGATTTTATTGGTGAAAAAGAAGCAAAAAGGGATGCTTTTTTTGAAAAAATGCATCATGAAGAAATGGTCAAGATTCATGAATTAGACAAAAAAAGACTTGCTAACATCAGGATACTAGACATAGAAAGGCGAGTCAATAGAGAAGAGGGTCAAGAAAAACTATCACATAAAATTTACACTTATTTAAAAGAATCTCGTGAGCTAATATTTACAGCTTTAACACAAGCTAAAGAAGATGCGATCAATGAATCACAAGAAAAATTTAATGTGCAACTAGGTAAGCATACAATTAATAAAAAGCCTAAGTCCACGCTTCTATGACAGCTTGAGTCATTGTTTCTTTGTTTAGTCTGCAATAATTTTGATAGGTTTTAATTGATCTAATTCCACACACATTCATTGTTGCAGAAATGGGAACTCCCTTATCATCAGAAATTGTGATGAAGGTTCTTCTGGCTGTGTGGCTTGCTATTAGTTTATATCTTGGAATCTCTTCAGTTGTTTTTTTGTTTCCATAAAATTTTTCCCTGATTATAATTTCATCAAATCCTGCAATTTTGCAAAATCTGTGAATTTCAACATTAAAATCTTGTTTGTTTATTTTTGTGAGCTTCCAGTCATATTTGTCAAGCAATCTCAAAAGCTTTGGATTGAGTGGGATGTAAGAAAATTGACCAGTTTTTTTGGCTCTTATCATTATGACATTTCCTTGAATGTGTTTTTTGTCAAATCTGGAATAATCAGAAACCCTTTGTCCAGAATAGCATCCAATTAAAAAGAGATCCCTGAACCATGATGTGTGATTGTCAAGCTTCAAATTTTCAAGAATATCCAAGTCTTTTAAAGAAAGTGCAACATGATGTGTTTCTCTGCTTTTTATTTTAATGTCTTTATATGCTTTGTTTACAGTGTAGTCATTTCTCACACACCAATTCAAAAAGGATTTAAAATATCCAAGACTCCTCTTGAGAGTATTNTCAGACATTTCCTTGACTGATCTCATGTGTCCAATGTACTCCATAAAAAAGGCAGTATCAAAATCATTTAAATGATATGTGATTTTATTTTTCTTTTGCATTTCCTTGATGCAATCATGGATCCTTGTATATTTTTGCCATGAATCTCTTTGAACTGACTGACTTTCTTTTTTTTGTGTAATAAATAAATCAAAATAATCTGAAGCAGTTGAGATTTTTTCAGCAGTTATTTTCTTGAAATGCCTGTCAAATTCCTGTCTCAAGATATCACCAGTCAATCCTTTGCTGTATATTTTTTTAAGCTCATTNAANACTTGAGCATATTCATTCAACACATCAGAGATGTCATTGTTGATTGTTCCTTGCTCTCCTCTTTGATGTCTGGGTCTCTGTGATACTTTGTCCCAGCTTTTGGGATCTATTTTTAAACCAGTTGAATATTTCCACATATATTTGGCAGAGCTGAGATATATCTCAAAATTTATAATTCCACTTTTTTTTAAAAAGAAACCCATTTGATTTTGTGTGAGGTGCAAAATGAGGTGGAAAAATAATCAATTATTATTTAATACTATTTATTTCTATTTATAATTATTAATATATATTTGCCCTGTATTATTGATATAAATAAATAATCTTTAATAATGTTAAATATTATTTAATTGTAATTAATACATAAAAAGTCCCGTCCAGACCGCAAATAAATCCCTCAACCCCCAATCACACTGGGGGTTTCTTTTTGGCGAGGTGCAAAATGAGGTGGAACTCCAAGAATTAGCCCCTTTTTTACACAATAAAATCTGTCTGTCTGTCTACCCCAGACAAAGAAAACATCACAAATTCATCATGCAATTTATTGGAGTGTGTCCTCCAATTATTACAGCACATCCAATTGCTGGTTTTTTCCCTGCTTTAGCATAAGCCATTGCATAAGAAGTGAAATCAATTCCACATCCAGTCTGAGTTCCAAAGACCTTGAAATTTCTTCCACAAGAATACTCTGTATAAGCCTGCACGTGGAGATGTCCCTGAACTGTTGACTGCATGTCTGCTTTTGATTTTGTTCTTGCTGTTCCTGCTTCTCCATGAATATACTGCACACCATCATATTCAATCCTTTCAGTGAAATTCCATGTGGGAACCTCTAAAACATCTTTAAAATTTTTGATCCATTTTTTAGGAATTGCAGATGTTTGTGCTTTCCTCATTATCAAACGATCGTGATTTCCCAAAATTACATCTGCAACAGGAAACTCTTTGTAATATCTTTTAAGCCTGTCAATTGCCAATTCAAGCTCGTCTCCGCCTGAATAACCATCACAATCTGTCTCATGATAAGAACTATAATGATTATCGATCACATCACCTATGAATATTGTTTGATTGCAATTAAAATTTGAATAAGTTTCTTTGCAAAAATCAAAATATTCATCCAAATCAAAAGGACAATGGAGATCTCCTATCACAAGGATTCTGGATTCATCTTTTGTAATGTGATTATATGCAGCAAGTTTGTTTCCTCTGAGTCTCGGTCTTTCTTGATGCATTTATTGGTGTTTAGAGTTTCCAAATACTTTCTCAACCCCACGTGATCCAAAATATCCACCAATAACAATGGACAACAAACCAGTGATTGAGTCCAGAGGATAATTTAAAAACCATCCTATCACATAGCTGATTGTTAAAAATATCAATGTCAATGGTCTCACATTTGAGGAGAGAAAACCAGATCTTGAATCTGCAACCCACCTTCTGGTTGTTCCATCAATTTCAGCTCTCTCAATTTTTAGTTTTTCAAGAGCAATTTTTTTGTCTGAATCACTCATGTCACTTCCACCAATTATGGCTTGAATGACAGAACCAACAGGTGTGTCTCCTGCAATTGCCCCCACTACACTTGGGATTTTATTTAGTAAGAATTTTCCAACACTTGTTTGACTGAATTTTTTCTTTTCCATAAAATTGTGTTTCCTGTTGTCCCACTAATATGTCCAAGTGACATTGGGGGCTTTGTCTGGATCGTTGTCCACGTGTATAAATGTGGAAGCAATTCCAATTCTGTTGAACCCTGTTTCTCTAAGAGAGGCAAGTATATTGTGTCTTTCTTGTGATGTATTACACGCCAAGTCTGCCGCCCATCCATACATGTGTGAAGATCCTTTTGAGCCTGCTTTTTTATTTTTTCCACCCACTCTTGTGTTGTGATTTTCACACCTGTATCCGCTGTTGATTTTAAACGAAGTCCCCTTTGATATGGCTCTAGCATGGTCGAGCATTTCAAGAAACTGAGGCTGCATATTAACACCAGTACTTTCAGCCCTTTGACAATCTTCACAGGGGCAATCAAATTCTTTATATTCAAAATAATTCATCTTTTATTTATTGTGAGTGCCATCACAAAACCCATCTGGATTTGATGACTGTCCACATTGGCAAACTTTAGGATTTCTCATTTTTTCTTCTTTGCAATTTTCTTTTTAATTTCTTTTTTAAGCTCCTCAACATTATGCTCAATGACATCAGGGATCCCATCTTTGTCTTTGTCTTTGATATAGCCGAAATACATTAAAATTAAAACCACTATTCCAGCAGTAAAAATCAAGCTCATTAATATTATGAATGTTTGCATAGTCTATTTTTTGTTTTTATTGTCATGATCCATTGCTTCTTTTAACATGATTCTGTCAAACATGTCATCTTGATTTTTCAACATGTCTTTTTGTAGCTTGATGATCATGCTCTCATAATCATCCTTTGCTTTTGTTAAATGACTGATATACTCTTCTTTTTTTTCAAGTGATTGTTTTAAAGCATTTACATCATCAGGCTTTGCTCCCACAATTGTTGAAATCACAATTCCAGAAGATGCACTCAGAATTCCAATCAATGTCATCACAATTTCTTTGTTGCTGTCTAAGACTGGAAACTGTATCAATGTGATAATAATTCCAATGATGAAAAAAAATATCAATAATGCTCCGCTGTAATGCCTGATCTCTTTGGCAACCCCATTTCGTGGAAGTTTCATTTTCTAATTTTTTGAATTATTGATATTGTGGTATATATACAGGCAAGGGCTAAAGACAAAAATTTTAGCTCCTCATTTATACTAGTAAAATTGATGCCTAGAGCAAAAATATTTATAAATCCAATCTTCAAATCTTCCATTATTCAATAGGTAGTGTCAAACAATTAATCCATTCTTGGTTTTGTTCGTCCCATTGACATGCTACTTTATCTGATGGATGTGGTATGGGTGCTTCATATAAAAGTGTTTCCTCGTTTAGTAAATAACTTGGATATGGTTTTGGCATTATAAAAGCATCTCTTTCAGAATTGTAAGTATATCCAATACCTGCCATACAATTTCTAAAATTTCCATTGTAAGAAGTTTGCACCCAAGTTGCAGAGCCTAACAAACTATTTAAAAACTGTTTACCTTTTTGTTCGCTTTCTGTTCCATCTGCTTTTAGTATTACTTTGTTGTTTACCCTTACAACGTTAGTCACTATATTATTTGAATCTAATTTTGCAAAATGTGCCATATTTATGAAGTATAAGACCCCGAATCTGTATAAGTTAAAATTGTATCTGTTCCATCAGTTGTAACAGTTGGAGAGCCAGAAGTTGAAGCAGTTAAATAAGCAGCCGTAGGCATTCGTAAAATAATTACTCCACTTGCTCCAGCTCCTGTACTTCTAAATCCAGATGATTGGCTTGAACCATCACGACCGCCACCGCCACCGCCGCCACCTGTGTTAGGCGTACCATTAGTTTGCCCATTACCTCCACCATCTTGTCCAGTTGAGTGTTGACTACTCCATTGACCACCAGAGCCACCACCTGCTCTTCCAACGCTTGAGCCTGTTATTGATGAATGTAAACCAGCAAAACCATCTCTTCCAGTTTGTCCAGATGAACCATCACTTGCTCCACCACCAGAGCCAGAATATCTATAAGCACCAGAGCCACTTCCATCACTTCCATCTTTTCCTTGTAGTGCAATTCCAGAACCACCTTGACCAGTAGCAAAAACACCACCACCACCACAGCCACCATTATTTTTTGATATTGGAGAAGATGCAGCATAACCACCACAACCACCCCCACTACCATAAACTTGAAAACTAAAGCCCGATATATGAAAAGAAGTTTCACCTCCTTTAGTACCTTGAGCATTCATTGTGGCTGTGTCACCACTATTTGCTCCACCTGCTCCTCCTCCTCCTATTTGTATTATATAGTTTACGTTATCTCCTGCGGTCATATTTCTCGCAGTTAAAGAGCTTGAATTAGCTCCTGAAGTTTCGTTGTTAAAAGAGTTTCTGTATCCTCCTGCACCACCACCACCACCACCGCTATTACCACCGCCACCGCCACCGATAACAAGGTAATCAACCGAATAAGTTCCTGTAAATGGTATTACACCACCTGTCGTTAAAAATCGTCTTCCTAAACTCATAATTTATATTGTTGGGTCAGCCGCAAACGTTGCTACTGAATAGAAAAAAACTGGGTTTGCTGCTTGGTCATCTACACACTCAATTTGTAAAATGCTGGTTGCACTATTATCATAATCAATCCCTCCTATTTTATTAAATACCCCAGTTCCTGTACCTCCTGTCAATGTTACAGATTGGGCTTTTAATGGGAAAATAGTTATTACTTGACTTTTTTTATAGTTAGTTAAATTTATAGTATAAGCACCTGTTAAATCTCCACTTAATTTAAAATTTGAACCTGCTAAACAATCAAAAGCAACAGTTCCAGCTAGTGTTGATATTGCTACTTGTGCTGTATATCTTGCTTCTAATTTATCGTGTGTAACATTATCATTTAAAATCTTTGCTGTTATTACTGCATTTGATGCAATAGTCAAAGCACCGCTTCCAGTTACATCTCCTGTATGGGTTGCGTTTGTTACTTTGGCAGTGTTTGCTGTAATTGCTGAATTGATGGCATTTGCTAGTTTATCAGTTGTCACTGCATCATCTGCAATTTTTTGAGTGCTAATTCCCCCATCAGTCAACGAAACAGTCACAACCCCTGTTGCATTATCTCTTGCAATTGGTGCTGTTGCCACAATTGAATTTACATCAGAAGCATCATCTGTGTACAATTCAGCAGTCATGTTGTTCACTTTTTCAAATGCACTTCTTAATGGATCGCCAGTATTGTCATTCGCTGAAACTCCTATATTTATTATCTCTCTCGCCATTTCGTATGTTATTTTATTTTATTATTATTCTAATATTGTGTTTGATCTGCTTTGATTTCTGTTGTATCTGCTGACAACAATGT
>JGI24005J15628_10001682_pt1 | contig 11712 bp, 16 predicted proteins | sample LinPmetageLP40_FD_15628 | JGI IMG/M metagenome (IMG submission 15628)
GCATATTCTCTAAATCAGAAAGAGAATAGTTATGATGTTGCATTAAAGAAAAATTAGTACTATAATAATTCTCTAAACTATCATGTGAAAGGGCTACTCGAAAAAATCGTTTAGTCCAGTAAGTACTATATCACTCTCTTTTTTAGTCTTCGGATTTTTAACTTTAATAGTATGCTTTAATTTAGGCATAGTATCAAAAAACTTTTGAACTTCTTTAAACTGTTTTGAGTTTAACTGTTCAATAAAATCCGTTAACTCTTTTTTAGTTTGATCTTTAGGATCAAATACTTTTTTACCATTGTCTTCATAGATTTGTAAAATACAAGTACCTATAACCTCTAACATATTAGTAGCACTAATATTTTGTATGCCACTTTCTCTAAATGAATCAATAGTAGGATATTTCATAATTATACCCACACCATTATCTAATTCAATCTTGTTAGTATGTTCTTCATCAACTTGTACTTTTACCTCGTTTAAATCTACTTCGCAATCAGCATAAGTCTTACCATCATCTGGACATAATAGTTTCAATTTAGAAACCTCACCCACAGATTTTGATCTTATTTGTAAAAAAACGTATTCAACATCAAACATAGGCATAGTGCTTATGTCAATTTTACTGAAAGTACACTCTCTCACAATCTCTTTTACTGCTTGAACAATATCAGCATTCTTTTTGCTTTCCATTGCCATCATCAGTATTTTTTCTTCTTTGACCAAGAACGGACGATACTTTATTTTCTCATCTGTTGATGGTATTTCCAACTCATATGTTGGAGTTGTCAGTTTAGGTAGTGCCATAATCTATTCTCCTTATTATATAGTTATTATGTAAAGTTATTATTTATTAAGTAAATGGTGGGAATATTTTCCCATTTAATATTCTTCCTATTGGGTTTCCAACCACTCTTGCTTGATTGAATATTTCCCTACCTGTTCTTCGTACATCAGGTGGTAACATACCTAATAGTCCTAGATTTCTTGCTTTAACTTCTGCTTGTCTTTGTCTTACTGTACCAAATGCTATTTCACTATTCATTTTATCTCCATCTGGATTTGTAGTCATATTGTACCATTGTTTGTATGCAAATCCAACTTGAACTCTTACAATCTCATTTGTCTTTCCATATCCATATTCTATAGCTGCAATAGTTTTAGGATAAACTTCGATTGCTTCAATACCATAACTAGGTCTATCTCTATCTGCTACGTTATCATCACCTATTTGATATATATGCATTTTACCGATATAGCTATTGTAATAGTTTGCTTTATGAGTTACAGGACTAACAGCCATTTTCTGCCATGCTTCAAAAAAATGTCTTTCTCTTAAATATTTATCTGCATAAAATGTTGCTTGTATTTCACCTTCGTAATTATGACCTACAACTTGATCTCTTGCTGGTTCCGATCCTCTTTGTACAGATTGAGCATCCAATGTCACACCTGGCATAGATACGTTTTCACAATGTATGTTTACTTGTCTTCCATATGACTGCACTAAATCATTCATGTATTTAGGAGGCAATGTATCGGAATGAGGGTTTGCTTGATTTTGAGTAGCATCCGAAGATAGTAAAACTTGTCCTTCTTTAGCAATAGAATTATTTTGTTGTGTTACTAAATCACTTAATCTTGCAGGTGGAAATACTCTTACAGCAAATCTTGCTGGTCTAGCATAACCTTCAGAAGCATTTATCGCTGCTCTAAAACGACCAATAGTGTTATCAGTATTGGCTCGCATTTTAAATCTAGGATCTCTATCTGTTTTATGATAGGCACTAGACTTATAATCACCTCTTGATATACCACCACGTATATCAAATATTCCTACTCTTTTTCCTGCTCTAAATATGGCCATTAGTATGGTCTTCCTTTTTTAAATCTTGCTACAGGTAGAAATATTGCAATTGCCATTTCATCTGCTGTTACGTTCAAAAATGATGTTCTAACATGATTGAACAAATAATGTTTTGCTGTTTTTTTCATATAAGAGTTATTTTTCCAATTAATATTATATCTAGTCTTCTTATCAAATCTCTTATCTGTAGTTGTATTTGCTAAACTTCTCAAAAATGCCACTCTTGCAAGAGGTGGTAGATAATGAAAGTTTAATCCTATAAATCCTCCCTTTGCTGGTTCTAATGGAAGTATTAAAGGAAATATATCATAGTAGGGTAATTTATCTTTATGTTTAGGGTCATAACCAAAAAGATTCATTATACCATACTTTGGTCTTATCGTAGCCTTACCTGAACTAATTAAACTTCTAGCACCAGGTGTAGTCATAGATTGTACTTTTTTTTTATACCAATCGTATGATTTAGGTCCTGTTGTTGTGTTTAATATTTTATCAAATACCGTTGCCATACTACTATTTATATGATTTATATAGAATATATCTCAATTTTACTAGATTTACCTTTAACAGAAACACTACCTAAGCCATACATTTTCTTATATAAGTGTTTAACTGCTTGATATGTATCTTGACCTATTATGATTGTTGTATCAAAATCTTTACTAACTCCTTCTAATCTACTTGCTAAATTAACAGCATCACCTAATACTGAGTAATCAAATCTCTGGTCACTTCCCATATTACCTACAACTGCTTGACCAGTATTGATACCTATACCTATATTAAAACCTAAATTTAATTCTTTCATTTTTTCTCTCATTTTAACAGCAGCGATAATTGCTTTCTTTTGATGGTCAGGACAATCTAATGGTGCATTCCAAAATGCCATAATACAATCACCCATATACTTGTCTATTGTACCACCTGACTTCAATATGATATCTGTCATTGGTGTTAAAAATGAATTGATAAGTTTTGTTAGACCTTGTGGATTTGATTTATACTTTTCTGATATAGGAGTAAATCCTCTTATGTCACAGAATAGAAAAGTCAACTCTCTCGTTTCACCACCTAGTTTTAATAGACTAGGATTGTCTTGTAGTTTCTTGACCATATCAGGCGATAGATAATGCTCAAATTGTTTCTTGATCTGCAACTTCAATCTATTTTCTCTTGCAAAGTTATTGTATATCAAGTGTGTCCATACTATACTTCCTATTACTGCGATTGATGACCAGTCTGTAAGTATCATTCTTGACGACCATATATAACCACTAGCAACTGCAATATCAAAATAGAAACCTACTAGACACAATGCTGACCACAACAACCCAACTCTAGGTATAACTAACAAAAAGAAACCTAATGCTATTATCAAAGTCGCCCATTCTGCGATTAGCATCCAATCAGGTCTTGTAATAAACTTACCTGACAATAAAGTTTCTGTTGACAATGCCATTATTTCGTGTGTGTTTTTTAGGCCATTCGGTGTGAGAACAAAAGTAGAACCTTGAAAGGTTGTACCGATAAGAACAATCTTACCTTTCATTGATGACCAGTCTGCGTCTGCATAATCTATTCTAGGTATTTGATGTCTAAAATCAATCCATATCTCATCTTGATCTGGTATGGGAAATTTTATGATGTTCATTATAACACTTGGGACAGATTTGTCAAGCGGTAATTTTCGTATAGTGCCATCAACATCAATAGGTACTTCTACATTACCTACTGCGAGAGCTTTTCTATGTATGCTTTTTAGATTTTTTGCTTGACTTGTTTCAGTTAATATGATAGGGTACTTACTTATCATCTTCAAAAACATTTCATCACCACCTAGTCTATCTTTATGAACAAATACTACGTTCAGAAAGACTAACGCTGCACCATTTTTATATGCATTGATTATAGTACGACCTAGTATATCTCTTTTCCAAGGCCATTGACCTTGTTTATTCAATGCCTTATCTGATATATCTAATAGAACTAAACTTTTGGATTCGTAATGATTACCAAACTTCTGATATAAATCAAATGTTTTCAATTGTAAAGTTTGTAGAGGCAAGGGATTATATAATTTCAATCCTAATAATATAACCACACTCACAACCACTGCCCATGTGGATGTAAATTTGTTCATTTAACTATTTAGTCTTTGATTGCATAAGTGATTAGATAGAGAAGGATGTACCACAACCACAAGAAGATTTTGCTTTAGGATTTTTAAATACAAATTGAGAGCCAAAGATTTCGTGTTTATAATCTAATTCCATACCAAGTAAATACATTTCAAAAATTTTATCTACAAGTAATAAATTATCTATAACAAAATCTTTATCGGAAGGTTGTTTTTCAAATGTCCATACATATCCAAAACCAGCACAACCTCCACCTTTGATAGAAAGGCGAACATAAGGCTTATTATGTTTGTCTGTTAATTCTTTTAAATGCTTTATAGCACCTTCTTGTAATTTAATCATTGTTTTCCCATTGTGTAGGTAACCACCATTCAGTATACCAATGTCTAAATTGTGCTGGGTGTCTACCTATGATAAAAATATACCAAAAACCTTTTGCTAATTCTATAAGTGCTCTTTTTTTATGCATATATTAATCCGTTTGTATTATTGTTATTTTTGGTTTAGTTGAGTCACTACCAAGTGTTAAATTTTGTGTTTCACTTTCTTGCACTATCTGAACGTCACTTGAATGTGTTGTTTCTGAATTTACATAAGCAGTATGACCGCCATGTGTTCTATCTATAATTGAGTAATCACTATCATCCTCATTTTCAACAACCTCAGCATTATTTGTATTGCCACCTGTTGTATATCTTCCTGTTTGTGTTGAACTTCCTGTAATTGCCGAAGTTGTGGTTTGAGTAATCTCTCCTGTTTCATAGTTAATAATTTCACCACTAGTTGTTATTGTTGTTTCTGATCCACTATTATCAACCCATTCCGTACCACACGATTGACCTGCAACATTCCAATAATAACCATATTTTAAACAATCGCTCTCATCATAACTTGCTAATAATAATTCTAATTCTGCATCTATATCATAATCATCTTCGTAAGCATATTCTTCCTCTAGTGATACTGTATCATCATCTTCTTCATACTCACCATAGTACCACCAGTTATAAAGATTATCATAATAATTGTTCCAATCGTTCTGATCCCATTCACCTACGTACTTGTCTTTTAAACTTGGTATATCCCAAGGTTTTGGTTGACCATCACAAAATTCCCAATTTAGATATGTTCCGCACCATCCATACCATTTTTCAAATATTTTCTTAGCGTCTTTAGTCCAAGATGTAAAATCTTTATACAAAGACCAGTCATCTTTATACCATGAGTTTAAGTAATCTAAATAATCTTGATTACACCAATCACTACCATAGCCATTGTAATTACAATAATTTTCTATTGTTAAAGTTGGTGGACCTCCTGAAGCAATATAATCTGTATTAGCATANTAGTCATCATCTAATTTNAAATCTTCCCAATCATAACCTTTTATTGTAGATGTTGCTTCATCTTCAACTTCTTCGGTTACATCATCAACTTCTGTAGTATAACTAGTCAAACCATAATCTTCTAATAATTCATTATAGTCCTCCATATAACCATCCCAATCTACTTCATCCCAATTTATTTCATCCCAATTAACACTATCCCAAGTACAATCTGAACAACCTATAGCATCAAAGTATGCTTGATCCATTTCAGCATACATCTCCTTAGCAACATCCCAATCCATAGTTTGTTCGCCTTCACCATCCCATACTGATATTTGATTGTCATCATCAATATAACCCCAATCTTTTAAATCATCTTCAAAGTCATCATAATAAGATGTATCTATGTCTGATTCTTTTGCTTCTTCGTCTATTGCTATGTCTTCAGTAGATTTTGTATCTAACTCACTTGATTGTGTTGTGAAGTCCTCAGAAACTTCTACATTAACATCTGAGGCTGTTGTATCTGATTCAATTGATAATTCTTCTGATATAATTTGTTCTTCAATTTCTTGTGCCTCTTTTTCATTTATTTCTACTTCACCATCAGGTGATACCATTAAGTCATTAGATTCAAATTCTTCTTTTTCGTTTTCTAAAAATTCATTGTTTTCATTTCTATCAAATTGTTTGTCTTGTCTATTCTCACCTTCGTCTTCAAAACCTTCTAAATCCCATAAATTTCTTTTCTCATTATTACCTAAAGGAGTAGGTACTCTAGGCGCAAGATCATCACCTAAAACTGTAACTGAAGTATATGGTTGAGTTAATGTTTGTGAACCAGCATCATTANAAACTGTAACCTCTCCTACTGNACCTTTAGAGTCAGGAAGTAATATAATTGTAGTATTACCACCTGGTTCTACCATACCAGAGAATGCTGTACCTTGTACTGTAATCGTTGCATTTGGTGTTGAAATTTGAACATCACCATTCATTTTAGAAATTGTACCAGATTCGTAAGTAAATGTTCCTACGTTTACTGATATATTCATAGCAACTTCAATTGGAATAACTGTTGTATCAAAAGCAAATTCGTCAATTAAAAATTCTGTATTAGGTGCAAGTGTAATTTTAGTATCATCTAAAAATATAATATTCATAGCACCATCTTCTCCAGTTTGAAGAAAATCGTTCATCTCTAAAAGATAACCTTTTATAACTTTTTCTGTTTTTCCAGAACGTTCATTGAACGTGGAACCCATTTTGTCTTTAACTTCACCTACAATTACAATAGATAATGCTTGTGTGGTAAATAGTACCAGAAAGGATACTATAAATAAAAGTTTTTTCATTTTAACAACCGTTGCTTACAGTTGCGGTTACGTCAGCTGATTGAGTGTTCCTATTAAATGAATAGGTACAAGTATCTGAACCGTTTTGTGCAAAGTTTAAAGTATAGTCATAAATGCTATCGCCTGTGACAGTAAGATTACCATCATTACTATTACCTGTTTGTTTAGCATTAATAACTGCACTTGAAGTATCTAAGTAAATATATAATTTATTACTATCACCATTTTGCATGATATTAAGATCATTACTATCTCCGTATGTTATAGTTCTCAACCAATTGTTATCACCAATTTGTGCCATCATTGTATGCCCACTAGCATCGGCATGAAGGTCTAATAAATTACTACTACCTATTACATCATGGACTGAATAATTTTGATCTCCATCTACTGTCATTTCTACTCTATTAGAATTTCCTATGATATAATAGTCTATTGTTGCACCTTCACTACCTGAAGAGTCTGCAAGATATCCATGTGACTCAATGTTTGGACCAATAGCCTTATTGGCATTTGTATTAAAACCAGTTGCACCATCTAGTGCTTTAAATTTTACTGTATTTGAATCACCTTTTATTAAAATATAAGCAAAGTGACCATCAGCTAAAATATTAAATTTAACATAATTTGAGTCACCTCTTACATCTAAATCAATATTCGTATTATCTACATTGTTATTTGCATTGTTCAAAAATAATAATTGATTTGAATTTCCAGTAACATCAAGATCATACCAATGTCCTGTGGAATCAGCATCATCTTGATCTAAATGTACTGAATTTGAATCACCAGTCGCTGTATAATCAAAAGTCATGTTTGTACCATAAAATGCAGCACTACAACACGAACCTGATGAATTAGTACCTAATATATTATTATCACCAATTTGTCTAATAATTATTGTTACATTATTACCATGAACCCAAAAAGGAAGGGCTTTAGTTTTACCAACTTTGTTGCCCGTTCCATCTTGTTTTATAAAGATGTCCATGCCTGTTTGTGATGATTGTTTTATGTATACCGAATTACCTGCGTAGCAATTAATCGTTGTTGCTAGTAGCAGTATTAGTGTCAATACTAATGCTCTCATCTTTGACCTCCAATGCGGCTTTACGTATCTTATTTCTACGTTCTTCTATGTATATTGCTTTATTTTCAAATGCAAGTAATACTTTTAAGTGTTCTTGATAAGCTGAGTAAGTTTTAAAATCTGTATTATTTTGTTCATTATACCATCCTAATTCATTCTTTTGAACTTTCTTTAAATCTTTTTTAGCTTTCTTCTCTGCTTTAATTGCATCTATTTTAGCTTTCTTTTCTGCTAATAATAATTCTTTTTTAGCTTTCTTCTCTGCCAGGTACTCTGCTCTTGTTTTAACTTTTTCTGGTTTACCTTGTTCTAGTTTTAAATTATGAGTTACCTTTTCTTTTGTTACAGTTTCTTCATCTGATTCTTCAACATTTACAGGTTTAATTGGTTCTTTAAATTTCCATAGTTCTTTAACAGCACCTTCTCTAATAATTTCAGCAACACCAGCTTCAATTGCTTTTCTTACTGCAAAAGTTACTGGTTCATTTCTTGCCACACCTGCCTCAACTTCTAATAACATTGTATCAGCATCAAAGTATTTAAATATATCTGCACCTTTTGATGTTGAGAATATTGTTTTTTCAATTGTTATTGATACAACAACCTCACCTGTTTGTACATTTATTAATCTTAAAATAATAGTAACTACGTCTTGTCTGTATTGTGCATTGTCTTGTATGCCTAAAATTCTTGCACCAACACCACCTGATTTAGTATCTGAATCGTAACCTACTATACCACCTGTGATATAAGCACCAGCAAATAATAATGCTGGTAATGGTTCAGCCTTATCACCATCTGCCATTTGTCTTGTAGAACGTATAAGTTTTCTCTCTTGTAATAAACTTGGTAGACTTGCTCTTTCAACAATTCTAAACCATTTGCCATTACCTGCATCAGCCATTGCTTTAATTAAAATTTGATATGATCCTTGAGTAACTGCTGTACTCATTGATGCAAAGTTGCCACCAGGTTTCTTTTGACCTGTCATGTCTAAAAAATCATAGACAGCGATTATAATAGGATCACCATCTAGTTCAAGTTCATCAATTGCTATATACTCTTTAGACGCTGGTGTTTGAACTCTTAAATCAAAGTCAGGTTTTCCAGCACAACTAACTAAAAATAAAGTTGCTAGAAATATGATAGATAATTTCTTAAACATTACTAATCTTCCTTAGGCATAGTAAATGTTGTTACTGTGCCATCTGTTTCAGTCACGGTGACTACTACATTACCTGTATCTGAACCTGCAGGAGTTGACCACTCAACAAGTTCGCCACCTAATGGAGATGTAAATGATCCTGTGTCTTGTTGTAGACCGTCAGCGCCAAATATGTTTGTAGTGATTTGTTTAGCTAATGCTGTGTAAAATCTTGATTCTAAATTTGATTTGAATTTTGCTACTGCTGTATTTTTAGCGTCAGATTCAGCTTTATCTGCCGCAGCTTTATCTGCAGCTTTAATTGCATCTTTTCTTGTTTTTTCTATATTTTCGATTGTTAGATAGTGTGAGCTTTTTCCTATTCCACTAAAAGAAGGACTTCCAAACTTAAAAGATAGTTCGCTTGAGTTCACTCCACTAACATAAAAACACATTATAGACAAAAATATTGCTATTTTTTTCATTTTTTTATCTCCACTTATGCTCAATATTTATAAGAAAATATTAGTGAAAAGGTATAATGTTGTTTTTGAGGCGAGATTAGGTGATTAAATCCGATTATTTACGATCAGATAATTTGTTTATTAGTTGAAATGCGACTTTAACCTTTTCTTCCAACACTTGTATAGTGGCGTGCATTTTAGCAAGTACTATCACTAGTGTTATAAACCTAAAAAGACAGGCCAAAGCTCATTAATTGTGCGGCGAAATCTAAATCCATAATTTTTCTATTCTGAAGTTGTTTCTGTTTCTAATAATTCGCAAGTAATCTCATCAGCAATTAATCCAGCTTCTTTATCATAGATCCAAACATAAGAATAGTGAACTTGGTCACCTTTTTCTACACATTTTTTACCAAATGATAATTTTGGATTTTGTACACAACTAACAAGAATCAAACTCACTAAGACTAATAATATTTTATTCATAACTTCCTTTTATTTATTTATAAAAGGGTAGAGCATTACACTCTACCCTATAAGAAACAGGTGGAGAGATTTTACTATTCTTCAGCCAACTTACTGAAATAAGATAGCGTTTCATCGCTGTCTTCATCTGTAATCGGTTTTGAAGATGTATTATCAACTGTTTCTGTTTGTGCTGGTGCAACAGTTTTAGCAAGTGGGATCGCTACATTTTCTGCCGTACCAGTACTTCTTGTACCTGTTAAAACTTTATCTAGTTTCGCTTTTAGTTCATCATATGATTTAAAGTTTTCTGGTGCAAGAAATGGTTTTAAAGGATATTGTTTATCCCAAATTTGTTCGATAGCATCATCATTGTCTTTGATTGCTGTAAGACTATCAAATTCTGATTTATCATAGTTCCAGTAACCATCAACTTTTCTGATTTTTAATTTGAAGTTAGCACCAGCCCAGAAATCAAATGGATTAATAGGTTTCTCATCTTCAAATTCAGGTTTCATTGCTTCAGTAATCTTATCAAAGATTTTCTTACCAAATTTAAACAATTTAATTTTACCTTCGTTCTCAGGATGCTTACTGTCGTTAATAATTAAAATATTTGCAATATAAGATAATTTTCTTTTTCTTTTTCTTGCAATATCTTTATCTGCCTCAACGCCAGAGTTCCATAGTAAACTATTAGATTCACTAACTGGATCTTTTTTGTTAAGAGTTGTTAAACTATTTTCAATAAACCAGCCACCAGGTCCTTGAAAGGCATGAGACCATAGTCTTGCCCAAGGTAAATCTTCACCTTTAACTGCTGGTAAAAATCTAAAAACAGCATAACCATTACCTGATTTATCTAATTCTGGTTTCCAGAATCTGTCATCAGCGTATGAGTTCTTTTGTTTTTGTGGTTCTGATACTTTTGAAAGTTCTGACACTAGGGTGTCAAGGTTTGATTTTGAGCGTTTCAACGCTGCGATACTCGTATTCATATATTTTTCCTTTGTATGTATGTTTGTATGTTTGTATTTGTATAGTGCTGTATAAGTCGCACTTTATTATTTATAAGACTAATTCTTAACAAACCAAGATTTAATTTTTGCTATGTTATTAGCAGTTTGAATCTTTGCGTCTTCCCAACTATTCTTTTGAAACTCTTTAGTTTTTTCAATTTCATTAGTTGTAAAGTTTTTAGCTTTAACTGTTAAGTTTGGCTCACAAGTATTTCCCACAGAAGCGGTAAAGCATAATACTAAAAGTGCTATTATTGTTTTATTCATAATTTTATTATATCATTTCTTAGAAGGATTGTCAAGCTGATCTTTGAGTTTTTTAATTGTTTCTGTTAAATCAGATACTTCTTTGGCAAGTGATTTATTGTCGTGTTTTAAATCGGCAATATTTTTTTTAAAGCCTTCGGCATCACATTGTAATTCACCAATTTGTCTTGTTAAGTCTAAAGGACCTCTATCATCTTCAAATTTACGTTCTTTAATTATATCTTCGTAACTTGGCACGTAACTCCTTTCGTAAAACATTTATTCTATGTTTTATTCCATCAATTGTTGTGTACATCCAACCACAATCATGCGGTCCTATTTCTGAACGAAAGTATTTAATCGTTTGTTTTAACACCTTTATTTCCATTTTTGCGTTCATCTTTTTTCCTTATTAAATTTTTCTTTCAATTTTATAAAATCATCAACATGATTACCCATTGTACCTAAATCTAATATACCTTTGGAAGCAACTTTATCGACCTCTTTATCGTCTTTAAAATTCCAAATCTTTTTTATCAAATGCTTTAATTTTTTCATAAACATGATTTTTTATATCTTTGTCAGTACTCATAATG
>JGI24005J15628_10001683_pt1 | contig 11705 bp, 19 predicted proteins | sample LinPmetageLP40_FD_15628 | JGI IMG/M metagenome (IMG submission 15628)
GTGCGACAGGCCCACAAGGTCCCGCTGGGCCTACAGGAGCCACAGGTCCTCAAGGTGCTACAGGAGCCGATGGAGCTACAGGAGCCACGGGACCTCAAGGAACTACAGGCTCTGTAGGTCCTCAGGGTGACGATGGGGCTACTGGTGCTACAGGCCCTCAAGGTACAACAGGCGCACAAGGACCTCAAGGAACGGCAGGGTCTACAGGACCCGCTGGTGCAGATGGGGCCACAGGACCACAGGGACCCTCAGGTGCTACTGGTGCCGCTGGCGCAGATGGTGCAGATAGTACAGTAGCTGGTCCCACTGGACCTACTGGTCCCGCTGGTCCCTCAGGTAATCCATTCGGTGGTGGTACGTTCACAGGTGATGTATCTTTTGGTGGACAAAGTATCACCAGCGTTGAGGATATTAGTCTTCGTGACTCAATCACTCATAATGGAGATGCAGATACCTACATGCAATTCCACAACAATGATGAATGGCGTGTAGTTGCTGGTTCAACTGAGGGATTAGAGGTTAGAAACGGTGTTACAAACGCTGCCTCTCTTGAAGTGGGGGGAACCTCTGTCATAACGGCAGCTAGGGCTTTACAGAACCTCACAGGCATAGATCAAACCACTAAGGATATGTTCTATGCAAATGATATTGGTTCGGCACCTCCTGTTGGACTGACTTTTGAACCTAATTTTGCTTCGACACCAAATGCCACAATAACCACATCAGGCACTTTTACACGTAGTAATTATAGTGGCCTAGGTGCTGATGATATTATTTGGATGTTATTAGTTGGTGGAGGTGCTGCTGGAAATTCTAGTTATTATTCGGGAGATACTAGCTGGAAGTTTGGTGGTGATGGTGCTGGCTCTATGATGATTGTAGGATCGGCGGGTAGTATAAATGGTACAGCATTTACAATAGCATCAGGACAAAGTTCGTCAGGTTCTTGGATGGCGGGATCGATGCAAGCAAGTACAATAACCTTGGGAGGAATTGTTAAAAGCACAAACACCCAAGGAGACAGGACTTGCCATGTTGTACAATCTACTGCCATGACATCGACTTCTGGACTACAAGGTAATCATTTTCAATTCTTAGCAAATAACTCAGTACCTGTTCTTCAAGGTGTAACAGTTCCTGCAAATTCCTTTGGAAGTACAACTCCTAATGAACAGCGAAACGTCTGGGGTACAACAATTGGTGGTACATCATCAAAACCCGATAACAATTATTTCTTAGATTTTGGTGGGGGAAAGGGTTACACAGAATACGGTGGAGTTGGTGCTGGTGTAATTTCTACATACTCTGGAAACGGTGCTTCTGGTGCTGGTGGTAATGGTGCAGTTCCAGGCGGGGGCGGCTCTGGTATAGGAGGACAAGGTGCTAATGGAAGTCTCAGAATTTGGTGGTTATAACTTAAAAAGGCAATAAATTGACTAAAATATTTTATCATAAACTCACCCGACAAGGTATTAATGTTGAGGATGACGAACCAATAAGTAATTGGCCTGAGTATCAAGAAACAGAACCACCAATTACACAATATGAAATCGAGGAGATGTCAAAAAACTATCGAAAGCAGCGGGATAACGAATTAAAACGCACAGACTTTATGATGCTTCCAGACATGAACCCAGATCAAGATTTGATTGACTACAGACAATCTCTCAGGGATGCGCCAAGCCACCCCAATTGGCCTTTAGAGGTGCCTAACATAGTGTTTAGGGGTAATGTATTAAATGACTAAAGTAGCAGTAGTAGGTAGAGGAACGGCTGGTTGTATGTCGGCAGCTTACTTCACACAATGGTCTGGTGTTGAAGTGGATTGGTATTTTGATCCGAATATAAAACCACAGGCGGTAGGGGAGGGGTCCAACCTAACCCTACCCTCACGCTTACAAAAGTGTGTAAACTTCTCACCCAGAGACTTTGATAAATTAGATGGGACTATTAAGACAGGTATTTACAAGCAGGGATGGGGTAAAACCAAGACCCCCTTCTTGCATGACTTCCCAAGCCCAGCAACCTCTATACACTTCAACGCTTTGAAGCTCCAAGACTATGTGGAAGATAAGATTTCAAAGAACGTAAACATTAAAAGAATGAATGTAGATGTATCAAACCTTGATGCAGATTTCATCTTAGACTGTTCTGGAAAACCAAAAGATTATGAAGACTATAAGCTATCGCCTTACATACCAGTTAACTCTGTATATGTGACACAGTGCTATTGGGACTTTCCAAGGTTCAACCATACCTTAACTATTGCTAGGCCATATGGATGGGTATTCGGTATTCCGCTACAGAACAGATGCTCTATTGGGTATATGTACAACAAAGACATCAACACTTTGGAAGAGGTACAAGAGGACGTAAAACATATATTTGAACAGTACAATCTAGTACCTAGTAAAGATACAAATGCGTTCTCATTTAAGAACTACAAAAGGCGTGAAAATTTAAAAGGCAACATAGCCTATAATGGGAACGCTTCATTCTTTTTAGAACCGTTAGAAGCTACATCTTTTGGTAACGTAGACGCTATAAACGTACAGGCGGGTTACCACTGGTTCTCAGGACATTCAAAAGACTTAACAGAGCGAAGATACAATGCAGTAATAGATGCAACTGAAAACATCATCATGCTTCATTACTATGCTGGCTCTGAGTTTGTTTCAGACTTTTGGGAATACGCAGAGGAAAGAGGAAGGCGGTGCGTAGAAAACGCAGACCCAAGCCTTTCATATATGATTAAAAATTCAAAGAAACCCTCAGGACTAGGTTCATACAGCGATATGTTCAATCATCCAGATGAAATGTCTATTGAACTAGATGGTTTATACTATTCTTGGTGGGAGGGTTCTTTTGCACAAAACGTAGAAGGACTAGGTATAAATTGTGGATGACGTAGAAACCCGACTAGCCAAAACAGAGTGGCTAATAGAACGCCAAGATCAAAACATTAGAGAGCTATACGACACCACAGAGGACATGAAGAGATGCCTTAGGGGTATCCATGAGGTCTTAATACAAATTAAGTGGTTTGTACTTGGTGGTGCAGCTTTATTCTTTGCAGACCAAATAGGTCTAGGATACATATTTAAAATATTTGGAGTTTAATAAACAATGTTGCAAGCACTAGCTACGGTGCTTCCAAACATTCTGAAGATCGTTGATAAAAGCATACCTGATAAAGCAGGGGCGGCATTAGCCAAGCAAAAGATTGAGCTTGAGCTAGTGACCGCTGCTAATGAAGTCAACAAGATGCAAGCAGAGACCAACAAAGTAGAAGCAGCCCATAGAAGCATATGGGTTGCTGGTTGGCGTCCAGCTATTGGTTGGACATGCAGTATAGGCGTCTTCTGGGCATTTGTGGGCCACCCCTTTGCCTCATGGATCGCAATAATGTTTGGAGTACCTTTATTTTTATTACCTGAGGTTCCTATGGACGCTCTGTTTGAGCTTGTCATGGCAATGTTAGGTCTCGCGGGTCTCAGGACCTTCGATAAGATGAAAGGCACAGCTAAATGAGCCGTGACTACGCGAAAGAATACAGAGATTACCACGGCACACCAGAGCAGCGAAGACGCAGATCAAACCGTAACAAAGCTAGACGGTACATGATCAAGCAAGGACGCGCCAAGGTGGGCGATGGAAAGCACGTAGACCATAAAAATTACAATGCTGATGACAACAGCCCTGCAAACCTGAGGGTGGTTTCAGCACAATCTAACTTAAAACGACAACCGAAAAGGAAATAGGGTTAATGAGTACAAAAAAAGCCCGATACAAAAAGGTTGGAAACAGAAGGGTAGGCTATGGTCAGGCAGGGAACGCCTCGGATGGTGGACCCCGTGTTAGACCAAACACCTCAAAGGGTGATGCGTACTGTGCGCGGTCTATGGGGCAAATGCGCTCCCATTCTGGTGCAGCAAACGATCCCAACAGCCCCCTAAGGCTCTCTCGTAAACGCTGGAAGTGTAGCGGGAGTAAGAGTGTAGGGTAATATGGCTGTAGCGGAGATTTTAGCAGGGATCGCGCTCGTCAAAAAATCAGCAGAGATCATATCTAAGGGTCTAAATGCGGCACAGGATATGTCTAGTTTGGCATCTCAGGTGGACGATTTATTTGAGGGTAAAAAACAACTTAAACAACAAGAGAAACAGGAGAGAGCCGTAGGCAAGTCTCCTACTCAAACCATAATTGACCAGAAATTGGCTGATGAGCATATTGCAGAGGTAAAGGCATTAATCATAGCCAGATTTGGGTTCTATGCGTGGACCGATATTATAAAGCTCCAGAAAGAAGTGGCCCATGAAGAAAAGCAGAGGCAAACTTTAAAACGAAAAGCCAAACAACAGAAACAAGAGGATATGCAAGAGGCCGCTGTCGTAGGTGGCGGCTTGGCTGTGGGCATAACTTTAGTTCTCCTAGTGGGCTTAACGGTCTGGGCCATGCAGTAATAATTAGAGAAAGAGATACAATGAGTACAAAAGCATCCTTCGATCTTTTGGATGCTCTACACAGTGCCGTTGCTCATCAGCTTTTGGATAAAATTCAAACTGGTGAGGCAACAGCCGCTGAAATCAGCGTAGCTGTAAAGTTCTTAAAAGATAACCACATTGAGGCCCTAGCGGTCCCCGACAGTCCCATTAGCAATCTACTAGAGGCTCTGCCCTTTAGTGATGCAGAGATACAAGGCTCCCAATTCAAACAATGACAACAGAAGTCCCCGCACAACTGCGAGACTTTAGGAACTTCCTGTACTTAGTCTGGAAGCATCTCAACCTACCAGACCCCACCCCGATACAGTATGACATGGCTGACTACCTACAAGGTGGTCCTAGGCGTATGGTCATCCAAGCTTTTCGGGGGGTAGGGAAGTCCTATATCACCTGTGCCTATGTCGTTCACCAGCTTCTCCTAGACCCCGACAAGAAATTCATGGTTGTGTCGGCCTCTAAGAGTAGAGCCGATGACTTCAGTACATTCTCACAACAAATCATAACTCAACTTCCAATATGTCAGCACCTAATAGCAAAGGACACCCAACGATGGTCAAAGATTGCCTTCGACGTTGGCCCAGCGAGAGCATCTGGGTCACCTTCAGTGAAATCCGTAGGTATATCGGGGCAATTAACAGGAAGTCGAGCAGACGTGATTATTGCAGACGATGTGGAAGTACCCAACAACTCCGCAACACAGATGATGAGGGAGAAACTTGGGGAGAGCGTCAAGGAGTTCGATGCGGTCCTCAAGCCAGATGGCAGGGTGATCTACCTTGGCACCCCACAATGCGAGATGAGCTTATATGAAGAGCTAAGAAACCGTGGATATGAACTGAGGATATGGCCTGCCCGTTACCCCTCAGAGGCCCTGAGAGGCAAGTACAGCGACAGACTGGCTCCCTTGGTAGGGGACGCCCTAGATAATGACCAAAGCCTCCTAGGGACCCCTACAGACTCTCTCAGGTTCGATGATGAAGACCTAACTGAACGGGAGTTATCCTATGGTCGATCAGGCTTTGCCCTACAGTTCATGTTGGACACCTCATTGTCCGATGGTGACAAGTATCCATTGAAGGTCTCAGACCTAATTGTCATGGGTGTAGATAACGACAAAGCCCCAGAGAAGGTGGTGTGGGGTAAATCAATCCCCATCCAAGACCTACCCAACCTAGCCTTATCAGGAGACCGCTTCTACGGGCCTGTAGAGACCCTAGGAGAGTGGCTAGAGTACACAGGCTCAGTCTTAGCCATTGACCCCTCAGGACGAGGACAGGATGAGACAGCCTACGCTATCGTTAAGATGCAAAACGGTATCCTATATGTTAAGGATGCAGGGGGATTAAAAGGTGGCTATGGACCCGAAACCTTACAAGCTTTGGCCTTTCTCGCTAAACAGTACAAAGTCAACTACACAATCATCGAAAGTAACTTTGGTGACGGTATGTTCACTGAACTACTCAAGCCTGTGTTTAACCGTGTGTATCCCTGCTCCATTGAGGAAGTGCGTCATAGTAAACAAAAGGAACTTAGGATCATCGATACCCTAGAGCCTGTGATGAACCAACACAGATTGGTCATCGATCCAAAGGTCCTAGAGAAGGATTGGAAGAGTGTTCAACACTACCCACCAGAGAAGGCTAGTAGATACACCCTGATCCACCAGATGACTAGGATCAGTAAGGACCGTGGGGCCTTAGGACACGACGATAGACTAGATGCCCTAGCTATAGCTGTGGCCTACTGGGTCGAACAGATGGCGGCTGATGCAGACAAAGAGATGAATGTTAGAAAGAACGACATATTCATGCAAGAACTAGAGAAGTTCAAAGATACATCATTGTTCCTCGTCAAAGGGCCTCAAGAGCCTAAGAGCCTAACGTGGATGTAGTGAGCAAATGGTCGGATGCCTAATGAGCAAATTGCCTAACTCTTTTAATAATGGACATTGTAGGAAGGACCCCAAAGTTACCTACCTATAGTTGGCTAAGAAACCAGTAATAACTGTAGGTGGTAATGATGAGATCATTTAACATCAATAAATATTATATAACTCTCTACCCTCAAGGCCTTTAAAGGGCTTTGGGGGCTATTGGTTCCACAGGTGATACTATAGGGGATTATTTGGTCACAAAAATCCGAAAGGGTATTTATGTAATGGCTGTTGGAAAATTCCCCCATTGGGGTGTCGGCTGGGCGTGTTATGTTATAATGTAACGGGTGGGCGTGAGCGATTCTGCGGTGCAGCATGGATTTAATGATATATGCGGCAGTGCAGCATACCCAGCGCCACCATTTGCGCCACCGTGAAACCATAGGACCATATAAACAAGGGGTTCCCGTAGATACTATATCTGCGGTGGGTTTACAGTGTAAACTCTGGCAGTCTTTCAATGTCCTGTTACATTATAACATAACATGATGATCATCATCTTGATATTCACATATCTTAATTTGAATATGCATCTGTGCGATTTTCGGCCTTCAGAGTTTACAGTGTAAACTCTAGGGACCGTTAGAACATCAAGCCTATGGTTAGAACATAAAGCTTGCATATGTGTAATAGATCGAGTAGTCTGTATTTAACGGCGGGAGCTATCTGTCGTTATCAACCTATAGGTGTATCAACCACGATCACCGCTCAACAGAGTTTACACTGTAAACCTTCAAACAAAGGACTAAAGATTATGACAACCGAAACAAAAGCAACCGGAACAACTTTGACAGTACAACGCGCAGTCAAGGCCTTCATCAAAAACAACACAACAAAGGCCGACGCTATCCTAGTGGCCGTTCAAGATCATTTGAAGATTGAAAGCAATCAAGGTGAAGATCAATTCAAAACCCTGATAGATGCCATTGGTGCCGCTGGTAAAGAGGCTTCAAAGGCCGCTGGCGCTGAAGACAAGATACCATCCTCAATCAAGCAAATGACCACTACAATTCGTCGCGTGTTTAATGATGAAGGATATGGGGTTCAGTACATCCTAAACGCTGATTGCATGTATAAAATCAGACAGGCTTACGGCAAGATCACCGACGCTGCAAAGGCCGCAAAAGAGGCCGACAAAACAGACAAGGCCGATACATCAAAAGAGGATAGCGCAACCGCGAAAGAGGTTAAGTTATCTGAAGCCATGACCAAGCTTTTGACCACTCAAAACCTTATCAATAAAGAGGGTTCGCGCGTCCTACAAAATGAGTTGACCGCGCAGATTGAGGCCTTAGTGACTACCTTCAATTCACGCCTAGGCAATGAGTTGACCGACGCCAAGCGCAAGCAAGATGCCACCATCGCGGCAATGGAAACCGAAAAGGCCGACGCTAAGATTGAGGCCGCAAAGCAAGGACCTGCCAAGCCAGCGCCGCGCAAGCGTCGCAAGAATGGTGCCGCGCCTAGTACTGGCCTTTTGTCTGGTATGTTCAACGCCAAGCCAGCGACAACCGCAACCGCGACGGTCAACTGATCAATGGGATCATTCATAGCAATCGGTGGCGCGGTGATCGCGCTGCCAATCATGGCATTGATTGCCGAAACAAAAACAATCAAGCGATTGGTCAAATATCTGAAATGAAAAAAGGAATTTCTGGTTATCGAAAGATTTCCAGAAATTCCTATCATAGGCCTATCACCCTATCACGAATTACCCTTCACACCCGAATTACCCTCCGAACCCTAATGATCCTCTGAGGTCATAGGCCCTAGGGGGGTGACCCAGAGTTTACACTGTAAACCCCAAAACACACATAGAGGAATAACCACAATGACACTACAACTAGAACAGGCTAGAACCGCCTATAAATTATCCATTGCAACAGCTCTGCGTACCGCTGTGCGTTTAGTTTATGATGCAAAAGAAGCCACCGAGTCTGTGCGGCATGATATCGAATTAGTCTCGATTGATGACCTTCAAGATGCCTGTTTAGGCTTAACTGATGCAATCGGAAGTCTTGAAAAGTTAAGGGACATGCACCCTGTTATTGACCCTAAATTAGACCAAGGCCTAGCCAGCATTGAACAGATGCACGAAGCAATGGGGCAGTATTAATTATGACTGGCTTAGAACTTATCGCCCTAGTGCTGATCTCATCCACGATTATCGCACTATTCTAATCACCCCAAAGTTTACACTGTAAACCCCAAATATCAGAGGAATAATACTATGTATGACCGTAAAGAGGCGCGACGTAAGCGCAAAGAAAAGTATGGAGGCTTTGACACCTCAAATGCCCTAAGGGTGCATTGGTACATCCAACAAAATGATGCTGTTAGAAGAGGCCTAGAGGGTGTTGCTCTGCGCCAAGGTGTACGGGATGGCGCTCAAATTGCTGCCAAAGCCTTTCGGGGCTTCAAGACCCATGACGGTGCCACTTTTAATGTCTCTGCCCTTCGTGCTGCTATGCGTGGCATGGGGGAAAGGGGGAGGATTAAACCATGACCAGCAAGTACGAATTTCAAATTAAAGTGCGAGATACTCTTACACTTGGAGACTTAGAAAGACCCGTTATGAAGTGGGTTTCGGTGCGTCCTAAAGGGGGTCAACCTTACCAGTATGACACCGAGACCGAGGCGCACCAAGCGGCTGATATGTGCTATGGTGGTGCCTTTGTTTTAACCAGAGTAATTGAGGTGCAGTCACATGGGGAGTAAGCTTGTCGATGTATACTGGAACTTGCACAAGTGTAAGTATAGTATAAGGGATTGCTACACTGGCAAGGTCTTTGACCACCGTAGGTCCCTAGTCCTAAAGGATGCCAAATTCAACGTACAGAAGGGTGGGCGGCAGCGTGTACTTTCAATGGGAAAGAAAAACGTCCACGCCCACGTTAGGGGGGAGTATTACACCTCGACACCTCTTCAGTTGGTCTTGGACACCCCTAACTTAGAGTTTCGTGAAATTACCTATGACCCTTACTGGCATAGCTCTTTTGTCTATCGGCACACGGTAGGCGAAGAGGATCAAGAGCCAGTGTATGAAACCCCTTGGGTCATCTTGGAAACCAAACAAATCAACGCAATCAAATCAAAAGCACATGTATTAGGAGCATCACCAACATGGCCTATGTAACAATGACATCCATCCTATCAGGTTCTATCACCACGCGGTATCTTGATATCGATGAGGATCAGTACGAATTGTGGAAGCTTAACCGCGCCAGCGGTAAGCCCTGCAAGCTTGTACAAGATGAATTTCCACACCTAAATCCTAGTGACCGCGACTTCTTACTTATGGGTACTACCCAGCGGGAATGGGATCACATGTACTCAGAGCCAGAGCCAGAGCCAGTACCTGAGGCTATGAACGCCCTCTATAATCACCGTAAATCATTCGCCTCCTACCTAGGGAAAGCCTTGGGCGTTAGAACATAAGCATTGACAAATCCTTCCACAAGTGATATAACTTAGGCTAAGTAGGGGGACAACCACACCCTCTGCTTATGACCTTCCAAACCGAGTTTACACTGTAAACTTTTCCCCCTCAAAATAAGGACTAAGAACATGGGTGCTAACCCTCATTACAACTATTTTAATATCTTAGGTGTTGCGTGTATCGCTACGCCAGAGCAATTCACCAAAGGGATGACTTGGTATTCCCAGTGTCACAAGACGCTAAGTGAATTAGCCCTTCGATCCAACATCGATGATATCCATGTCGGTGCTGTGTTCTCCGCATTATCCCCCAATAACAAGATTGACCGCAACCATGCCGATGCCGAGCGTATGTGCATGGCCTACGCCAGTGGCGATGAGGATTGGCGCGAGACTACTGTCTGTACCTACAACCCTAACCGCGACAAGGCTGTAAAGATCATAGAGGAACGTCACCTCTCAGGGGTAGATGACCTCCTGTCAATCCTCAATGGTCAAAAGACCCGCTCCTACTTCCTTTGCTGCATGAGTATGAATGATCACCCTGAGGCCGTCTGTATCGATGGTCACGCAAAGAATATCTACTATGGGCAGCGGCACGGCCTAACCTCCGACAAAAGCAACATAGGCAAGCTTGAGTACAAGACCATCAGCAAGGCTTACCGCGAGGCCGCTGAAGCCTTCTCAGAGTTGCGCCATGAGACCGTAACGGCATCCCAACTCCAAGCAATCACATGGACTGTGTGGCGTGACATCCACGGTATCCGCTGAGTTAGAGGCCTTCCTTGCTGAGATGTTTAGCAGGGAAGACCCACCCACCCACAAACCACACCCCAATCCCCTGCGTGTCTCGCGGGGCTGGAAACCTTCACACCCCAAAGAGGAGCCACCGTTTTAACATGAACAGTAACAAATCAATCTACGTGAATGACCTCTTAGTCTGCACCGCCCACATGTCCGACAGAACCGTTGAGCATATGATCAAGACCCTTCAGCGCAAGGGCGTCAAAAACATCACAGTAAAGGATATATGAAATGGCTAACACATATGAGGTCTGCTTTGAGACCGATGAGGGCATGGCAATGGTCACTGTGATTGCCAAGAACCGCTGTGATGCAGCCGAAACCTTAAAGTTTCAGTACCCCGATGACATTGGGTCCGATGGCTTCATCACAGATCAAGACGGCAATGAATTTGCCATTAACTGGTAACCCCCAAAATCAGGAGAATTATTATTATGACTATGGTTGTAGCTTACCCATCTAAGAAAGAACTCAAAAGCAATGTAGGATCACGGCTCAATTACATTGAGACCAGTATCTTTGGCCCAGAGTACAAGAGCAATGGCACCATCACGGTAGCCAATCGCCCTCACATCACTGGCCTTGGTCGTGAGTTTTTCGCCCAAGTTACCATGAAGGATGACCTAATTACCAAGGTCTCCTAATCCGAGTTTACACTGTAAACCCATCACAAAGTGCATATGCGAAAGGAAATCCTATGCCTAGAACAACTACTAACACCCGTATCGTTGACGCCTCTAAACTCCCTCAGAAGATACGCCTGATGCGTCACCTAAAAGCTGTAGGTCACATCAGCAATCGTGAGGCTATCCTTGACCATCACATTGTCTGCCTAGCCAAGCGTATCCAAGAGCTTAGAGAAGACGGTGTTCCCATCACGTCCCACTGGAAGAAGCACCCAGTGTCGGGTCAGCGGTACACTCGCTATGTATTAGGTAACTTAGCTGCCTAAAATACCTTACTGAAAGAGTACACTATTGACTCATATCATTAGTGTATTAAGGTCCGAAAAACTAGAATACTAA